>Ga0209123_1002503_pt1 | contig 15424 bp, 15 predicted proteins | sample BarGraIncu00431A_FD_184500 | JGI IMG/M metagenome (GOLD analysis project Ga0209123, IMG submission 184500) | Arctic peat soil microbial communities from Barrow, Alaska, USA - Barrow Graham LP Incubations 004-31A (SPAdes) (version 2) | ecosystem: Environmental > Terrestrial > Soil > Wetlands >...
CCACCGCCTGCCCATCCGCCCATCCATCCACCATTTGATTCATCATAAAAGCTCCTTTCGTTGCTGTTTATAATTACACCCGTTTCAGCCTGAGCGAATTAGTGACTACCGAAACCGAACTGAAGCTCATGGCTGCAGCAGCGATCATCGGTGATAACACACGTTTATTTTTTCAACAGCTTAATCATGGCATATAGCAGAAGCCCTGCAAGAATACCGATCACCGTCCAGAACCATATCCCTCCGACCATCCCTCCACTAGTTTGGTTCATCATGTCTGTATGGTTCATCACAAATGTCCTTTCGACTCATGGTAGTAATTCTTTTTTCCACTGGCCACGCCAAGACCTAGTAAGCGGCAGACCGTGTTTGCGATCATCCATTCCTCGTCCGTGCAAATAACACGAACGAAGACCATACTGGTTTCCGCGGAAATCACGCCCGCATTGGACGCGTTTCGGTTTTCTTCGAGTTTGATCCCAAGAAATCCCAGCCCATCGCAGATCCGGGCGCGGACCGTGGAGGCCTTCTCTCCGATGCCACCAGCGAACACCAGCGTGTCCAGCCCGCCCAACGCCGCCGCGAATGAGCCGATCCATTTCTTCACCTGATAGCAAAACAGCGCTACCGCTTCAGCCGCCCGCACGTCCTGAGCTTCGCACTCCAGCAAGTCGTGCATATCGGAACTGGTTTCGGATATCCCGAGCAGCCCGGAATGGAAATTGACCATCTCGTTGAATTGCTTCGCGTTCATTTTTTCCGTGCTCGCCAGATACCAAAGCAATCCGGGATCGAGATCCCCTGAGCGGGTGCTCATCGGCACTCCGGCTGTCGGGGTAAAACTCATGCTTGTGTCCATGGGTTTGCCGTCACGCACCGCCGCCAGGCTCGCGCCATTGCCGAGGTGGGCGAGGATGATCCGGCCTTGTGCCGCTTCCGTTCCAGCCACCCGAGCCAGCTCTCCCATGAGAAACGCATACGACAACCCGTGAAAGCCGTACCGCCGCACCCCCTGCGCTTCGTAGCGCCGCGGGATTGGCAACAGCTGGGCAACGCGCGGCATGTCATGGTGAAAAGCCGTGTCGAAACAGGCCACTTGCGGCAGGTCTGGAAAGCGCCGATAAAATGCCTCGGTCAACTGGATCTCCTCGGGCAGATGCTCAGGATCGAATGGACTGAGCCGGTGCAGTTCCTCAACCATTTCCGCGGTGATTCGCTGCGGCTTGTAATACTTCGGACCGCCATGCACCACGCGATGCCCGACTGCGGTTAATGCATCACGCCCGATGCGTTCCTCGATCCAATCCATCAGAGCGCCCACCGCCACCGTGTGATCCGGCGCTGTCACTGACCGCGAAAAGTTATCCGCCTGGTTCAAGCCTTTAACCCGCATGGAGGCATCCGGCAGTCCAATCCGTTCGATCCCGCCCTCCAGAATCCGTCGGAGCGAGTCACCAGCCTCGAACAGCGCAAACTTAATGCTCGACGAGCCACCATTGATCGTCAGGATGCGTGGGTTAGCTGCTTTCATAGATGACTCCTTGCAACTTCTCCCGGCTTCAGCGATGCGTGCGTCTTCATCCATTCCTGCCAGCGGCTGACATAGTGGTGCTTAACTTTGTCAAAACTGTCGCGCAGGCTGGCGATGGCATTCCGGGCCGCTTCATCCGGGTCTTTGCCAAAACCAACGCCGGTTTTGGCACTGGAAGTCCACCGCGCCGGAACACCAGGCCCGCCGGGTTCGGAACGACTTGGTGTATGTATGCTATCTCCTTCTGTCTGTTGCTTTCTGTGCTAGCCGCCATGAGCGAAGTTTGAATAGGTTATTTCTGACCTGCCTTGTTCACAGATGCCACCGGCCAGTTCTGAACTTGCTGCCAAGTTTGCTGCACTGCGGGCGGCAGCTTGTCCATGTGCTTCAGGAAAAGTGCGAGCGTCCATATTTCCCGATCGTTAAGGGTGTACCCAAATGAAGGCATGCCGGTCAGACGAATACCGTGCTTGATCTTCCAGAACAAATCACCCTCCGGGTCATCCTCAACCCCGTCCGTCGCCATTTGTGGCGGCTTTTGATAAAGGCCCTTCGCTATCGGAGATGCAGACGCACCGCCTATCGAGGAACCGTGGCAGACAGCACAGTTCTTCGAGAAAAGATTAACGCCATCAAGGAGATTCTGCTCGGTCAGCACCACCGGATTTTGCTCCTTTGGGGCTACACGACGCAGTGTCGCATCTAGCGAAGTACTGGCCATCCAGGTTTCCAGCCGTCCGGGCTTTGCATCGGCATTGGCCGGAATCAGACCGCTTTGCAGCAGCAAGTAAGCGCCGATCAGGGCGACAACCAGCGTTAATGCGACTCCTGAAACTATACCTTTCAACATAACACCTCCTCATCTAACTACGAAATATCGCAGATACACGGCTTGCATTTCGGCTGAAGAATGCAAAGTTCACTCCTTTACCACATGCATAGGTTCCCAGAGGCAATGACTCACCAACTCTAACATCAGCTTGCTCGGAGGTTTTCGAGATATAATCGCACAACTCGCGTTGGGACTTTTTCACCGTTCTATCGACCTCCTGGATGTCCGGTAACAATGTATGAGCGCATTAGTAGAACTGTCATGCAGCAACTCAGGTTCTTCAGCCAGATTCAACTCCGGTAAGATCTTCATTGCCAGCACTTTCCCTAACTCAACGCCCCACTGATCGAAGGAATCAATCTTCCAGACCGTCCCCTGGGTGAAAACGCTGTGTTCATAGAGCGCCACCAGCCTGCCCAGCGTCTCGGGTGTCAGTCGCTCGGCAAGGATAGTGTTTGTCGGGCGATTCCCTTCGAACACTCGGTGCGGCACAAGTCGATCAGGTGTTCCCTCGCTCCTGACCTCATCCGCCGTCTTGCCGAAGGCAAGCGCTTCAGTTTGGGCGAACAGGTTCGCCATCAAAATGTCATGATGCGAACCGAGCGGATTGAAGGTCTGGCAGAAGCCGATGAAGTCGCACGGGATGAGACGTGTCCCCTGGTGAATCAATTGATAAAAGGAGTGCTGACCATTGGTGCCAGGTTCACCCCAAAAGATCGGTCCTGTCTGATAATCAACACGTGTTCCGTCAAGCGTCACATGTTTGCCGTTGCTTTCCATGGCCAGTTGCTGGAGATAGGCGGGGAAACGCTTTAGATATTGGTCGTATGGGAGTATTGCCACCGTCTGTGCCCCAAAGAAACTGCTGTACCAAACAGAAAGGAGTCCCATTAGCACCGGCAGGTTCCTCTCGAACGGCGCAGTACGGAAATGCTCGTCCATTGCCCGGAATCCGGCCAGCATGGAACGGAAATTTTCAGGGCCAATGGCAAGCATTGTAGAGAGGCCGATGGCCGAATCCATTGAATAGCGCCCGCCAACCCAGTCCCAAAAGCCGAACATGTTCGCGGTGTCTATGCCGAACTTCGCCACCTCTTCGCCATTGGTCGAGACCGCGACAAAGTGCCGGGCGACAGCTTGCTCTTCGCCCAGAGCCTGCAACGTCCATTGTCTGGCAGTTCGGGCATTAGTCATCGTCTCCAGGGTGGTGAAGGTCTTCGAAGATACGATGAAAAGCGTCTCTTCAGCATTGAGATCATGAGTTGCTTCCGCGAAGTCGGTGCCATCTACGTTCGAGACGAAATGAAAGGTCATGTCGCGTCGGCTATAGTAGCGTAGCGCTTCGTAGGCCATGACCGGGCCGAGATCCGATCCGCCGATGCCGATATTGATAACATTGCGGATGCGCTTGCCGGTATGTCCAAGCCACTGGCCACTACGAACGCGATCGGCGAATGTAGCCATTCTGTCAAGCACCTCGTGTACCTGGGGCACCACATTTGTCCCATCGACAATGATTGACTGTTCTCGTGGTGCGCGCAGTGCCACATGGAGCACCGCACGGTTCTCCGTAGTGTTGATTTTTTCACCACTGAACATGGCGTCGATACGTTCGCGCAGCCCGGATTTGTCTGCCAGTGCCAGAAGCAGCCGGATCGTTTCTTCAGTGATACGGTTTTTGGAGTAGTCGAAATAGAAGCCAACATCCTCAATTGAGAAACGTCTGCCGCGCTGCGGATCGTCAGCAAATAGCTGACGGAGATGGATGCTTTTGATTTTCTGGTAGTGGGCCTCCAGCGCCTGCCAAGCCGGGAGTTGCGTGAGCGGGGTTATTGTAGAACTCATGGATTATCACTCCTTTTGTTGTCGCAATAGACGGGCGGCATCACAGTCCACCAGCCACTGCAATCCGCCGTCTACCGGCTTGATCAACTTGGCAGGAATGCTGCACGGATTCTGGGCCTCTTGCACTACCTTCCGCAAGATTGGCGCTTTGTCAGCCCCCGAGACCATGAAAACGACAAGTGCCGCTTGATTGATGGCTGCGGCAGTCAGGGTAAGCCGATGCAGCCCTTCTTCGGCGACAAAAACTTCGCCAACCCAGCGCTGCTGCTCTTCCAGAACGGAAGTGCAGGGAAAAAGGGATGCCGTGTGGCCGTTCTCCCCAAGCCCCAGCAAAACTAGATCGAATCGGAGGCAACCTGAGGTAAAAATGCTCCGCAGAAGCGTCTCATACGCCGCTGCAGCTTCCAAGGGAGAGCTGTTGCAGGTCATTGGATGGATCTGTCCCGGAGGTACAGGAACATAGTCAAGCAGCGTCTTGCGCGCCATCAGGGCATTGTTGCGCGGATCGTCTGCAGGAACGCAACGTTCGTCACCCCAAAAAATATGCGTGCTTTGCCATGGAACCTGTTTAATGAATGGTTCTCGGGCAAGAAGTTCATACATTCGGCGCGGCGTGCTTCCTCCGGCGAGTGCGACTATGAATCTGCCGCGGGCCTGCACGGCCTGACGTGCCTCATCGGCAAAGAGTTCGGCCGCAGCGAGGCTCAAAGCCTCCAGATCGTGGCAAATCCTGATCATGGCACTTCCACCACCAATTCCTCCCTTTTGATAGTGGGTTGCAGCCAACTATGGCCATCACGTGCAATCAGCACGTCGGCCGCCTCCGGTCCCCAGCTTCCTGGCTGATAATTGGGAAAGTCAGCCGTTGGCACAGCATCCCACGCCTCAAGGATTGGCGTAATAATGGACCATGCGCTTTCCACTTGGTCAGCGCGCATAAACAAGGTGGCATCACCACGCATTATGTCGAGGAGAAGCGTCTCGTAAGCTTCGGGGGTCGAGGCTTTGAAAGCCTCCTGGTAGAGGAACTGCATATCTACCGGACCCAGCATCATCTGCGTCCCCGGTTGCTTTGCCTGGATCCGTGATACGATCCCCTCTTCGGGCTGGATGCGAATCACGAGGCGATTTGGCTGCCAGTTTTCCACAGCGGTGGAAGGAAATGGATGGTGGGGAGCCGGACGGAAAAGGATCGCTACCTCCGAGACTTTATCGTGCAGGCACTTCCCCGTGCGCAGGTAAAACGGCACTCCTTCCCAGCGCCAATTATCAATGACGAGCTTGAGTGCAGCAAAAGTTTCAACGGGGGAGTCAACTGCGACATCCGGCTCATCGCGGTAGGCAGAGACCGGCTTGCCGCCAACCAACCCGGAGCCGTACTGGCCGCGAATAGCTACGTGGTGAACATTCTCCGGGAGAATAGGGCGGATGGCTCGCAGTACGTCCACTTTCTTGTTGCGGACCTCGTTGGCGTCGAATGAGACAGGCGGTTCCATGGCTATCAGGCAGAGGATCTGTAGGAGGTGGTTCTGGACCATGTCGCGCAGAGCCCCGGCATGGTCATAATAGCCACCGCGATGCCCAACCCCTACCGTTTCTGCCACGGTGATCTGGACATAATCGATATAGCGACGGTTCCAGAGCGGCTCGAAGAGGGCGTTGGCAAAGCGGAAGGCGAGGATGTTCTGTACCGTTTCCTTGCCGAGATAATGATCGATACGGTAGATCTGGGACTCGGCGAACATGCTGGTCAGGAGCTGGTTCAGATCGCGGGCCGACTTCAAATCATGGCCGAAGGGCTTTTCCACCACCAACCGATCCCGCTGGCAGTCCTTGCAGAGCTCAAGCTGTTCCAATTGACGTGCCACGGCTCCTACCAGGGTTGGTGGAATGGCGAAATAAAAGATATGATCTGAGGCCGTCTGCCAAGTACGGTCCAGCTCAGCCAATCGCCTCTTGAGCTCGGCCCCGGTTACCTGTCCAACGAGGTCCCCGCAAATGAGGGAAATGTTGTCTGCAAATTCATGCCAGTCATGATCTTCAGACTTACCTCGCCGGGAAAACTCATCGACTCCATCCCGCAACCGCAAGCGGAACTCTTCTTCAGAACTCTCCTTTTGGTCGATCCCAATGATGGCAAATTGCTGAGGGAGATGATGGTCGAGAAAGAGATTGTAGAGTGCTGGAATCAGTTTGCGCCATGTCAGGTCCCCGCCAGCTCCGAAGATTATCATCACAATTGGTTCAGATTGTTGATTGCTCATGGCATTACACCCCATTGGCTGTAGATTTCAGACTTCATCATCATTTCTCTTGTTCACCAGCGACCTTCTCTATATGGCCCCCAAACCCGTAACGCATTGCCGACAGGATCCGGTCGGCAAAATCGGCCTCGCCGCGAGAACTGAAACGTTCGTAAAGAGCAGCAGTGAGGACGTGGGCAGGAACGCCCTCTTCAATGGCGGCGATGTTCGTCCAGCGTCCTTCTCCCGAATCGGATACCTGTCCTTTGAAATTATCCAAATCGGGATGTGCCTGCAGCTCTTTTGCAGCAAGGTCGAGCAGCCATGATGAGATGACGCTCCCGCGTCGCCATACTTCCGTAATATCGGAGAGATTGAAGTCATACCGGTAGTGTTCCGGATGACGCAGCGGAGTCGTCTCGGCGTCCACTTCCCGCTCCTGTTTGCCGGCATTGGCATGCTGGAGGATGTTGAGCCCCTCGGCATAGGCGGCCATCAGCCCGTATTCGATGCCGTTGTGCACCATTTTAACAAAGTGTCCTGCGCCGCTGGGCCCACAGTGGAGATAACCCTGTTCGGCCGTACTGCCTTCCTGTTCCCTGCCTGCTGTGCGCGGGGCCGCAGCGATGCCGGGGGCCAGCGCGGCGAAAATCTCGTCGAGCCGCTGCACGGCAGGTTTTTCTCCACCGATCATCAGGCAGTAGCCCCGTTCCGCGCCCCAGACCCCGCCGCTAGTCCCGACATCGAGGTAGCGGATGCCATGTACTTGCAATTCCGCAGCCCGGCGGAGGTCATCCAGGTAATAGGAGTTGCCGCCGTCAATAACAATGTCGTCCTGGCCCAGAAGCGGCGTGAGCGTGGCAATCATCGAATCCGTCACCGCCGCCGGCACCATCAGCCAGACCACCCGCGGCTTTACCAGTTTGGAGGCAAATTCCTCGATCGAACGGGCTCCCAGAGCTCCTTTGCGTTCAAGCGTTTCAACGGCGTCTGTCTTCATATCAAACACCACACATTCATGGCCGCTGTGCAGCAACCGTCGCACCATGTCAGCGCCCATGCGCCCCAGTCCAATCATACCAATCTGCATCAGGTACCTCCTCTCGTTATCATCACGCTTTGGCCAAACTCAGCTTCTGCTCCAGCGCCTGCATCAGGTTGTCAAAGGGCTTGACAAACTTCGCTATTCCTTCGTTCTCCAACTGCATGGTGACACTGTCAAGATCGATTCCCGTATCAGCCAGGTGCTGCAGGACCCGATCGGTTCCTTCCTGATCTTCTTCCAAGCGGAACTCGGGATTGCCATGGTCCCGGTAGGCGTTTAGAGTCTCAAGGGGAATAGTGTTTATCGTCTCCGGTCCGATCAGTGCTTCCACATATATTACGTCGCTCTCAGCCGGGTTTTTAGTGCTGGTGCTGGCCCACAGGACTCGCTGGGACCGGGCACCTCCGGCAGCAAGCTTGCGGAATCTCTCTCCGTTGTAAATCTCCTTGTAGATCTGATAGGCTGACCTGGCGCTGGCAATTGCCACTTTCCCATGGAGTAGGAAAGCATTGTCCTCACGTCGTCCTCCTTCCATGAGTTTCTCATCCAGCAAGTGGTCGACCAGCACGTCGATGCGGCTTAGAAAGAAGCTTGCTACCGAGCTGATGCGATCCAGCGAAAGCCCCATGGCCGCACGCTCTTCGAGCCCCAAACAATAGGTTTCAGCAACAGCCTGATAGCGGGAAAGGCTAAAGAGGAGCGTGACGTTGACATTGATCCCCTCACTGATCAGTCGGAGTATCGCGGGAAGCCCCTCTAATGTACCCGGTACCTTGATTAACAGGTTGGGGCGATCCACCCTGGCCCAGAGATGGCGGGCCTCAAGTATCGTTCCGGCGGTATCACGGGCCAGATGAGGTGAAACCTCTAGGCTCACAAAACCATCTCTTCCTTCCATCTTGTCATAGAGCGGACGGAACAGATCAGCGGTACGCCGGATGTCTTCCACAACCAGTTCTTCATAGATCTCGGCGGCGCTTTTACCTTCACGAGCCAGGGACAGGATGGCATCATCATAGTCATTGCTCTCGGCTATAGCCTTTTCGAAAATGGAGGGATTTGACGTAACCCCTGTCACTCCATCCTCGTTAATCAATCGCAGGAGCTCTCCCGAGTCGAGCATCCCGCGGCTGATGAAATCCAGCCATATGCTTTGGCCGAAACTCTCTAACTTCAAAAGCGGATTTTTATTCATGATGTTGTTACCTCTCTCTCAAGTGCTGCTATCTTGGCCAAACGGCGGCAGTGACGCTCCGCACCACTGAAACGGGCATCAATAAATGTCTGGACCAACTCCCAGGCCTGAGCATAGTCAACTACCAGACTGCCAAGGCAGATGATGTTCATATCGTCGTCTTCCACCCCCTGGTGGGCGGAAAAGTAGTCATGAATAAGTGCTGCACGCACTCCCGGGACTTTATTGGCGACTATGGATGCTCCCACGCCGCTGCTGCAGAGTGCGATACCCCGTTCCACCGCTTCTCTGACCACTGCCTTTGCCAATGGGATGACGAAATCGGGGTAGTCGTCTGCAGGGTCTAGCTGAACAGCACCGAAATCGGTCACCTCGTGACCGGAGGATTTCAGTGCCGCCTCGATCCGTTGTTTCATGGCAAAGCCGCCATGGTCGGCTGCAATCCCGATCTTCATCCACTGATCTCCTCATGGCCGCCCATCAGGGCGAGTGCTGTGCGACAGACATTCTCGACGGTAAACCCGTACTCACGGAGCACGATTTCTCCCGGGGCGGATGCTCCGAACTGTTCAACTGCGAGAATATCTCCTGCCGTTCCCACATATTTGTGCCAGCCGAGCGGAGAACCGGCCTCGATGGCCAGCCGCTTCGTCACCTGCGGTGGAAGAACCGAGTCGCGGTACGCCTGCGGCTGTCTGTCGAAAAGCTTCCAGCAGGGCATTGAGACAACGCTGGCGCGGACATCCCGCCGGGCGAGTTCATCCTGCGCAACAAGTGCCAGATGCAGTTCCGATCCGGTGGCGATCAGGATTAGATCGGGCATTCCGACAGTTACAGCGGTAATAACGTAAGCTCCGCGTCTGAGCCCTTCTGACGGAGCGTAGAGCATCCGGTCCAGAGTCGGGATATTCTGGCGGGAAAGGATCAGTGCCACCGGACCGGAGCATTCCAGCGCCACCTGCCAGGCAACGGCGGTTTCGTTGGCGTCACCGGGGCGGATAACGAGAAGATTGGGAATTGCCCTGAGTGCGGCGAGTTGCTCGACAGGCTGATGGGTCGGGCCGTCTTCTCCCAGCGCGATGCTGTCATGGGTAAAGACGTGGATGACATGCAGCCCCATCAGCGCCGCCAACCGCAGCGAAGGTCGCAGATAGTCCGAGAACGTGAAAAAGGTGGCGCCGAAAGGGATGAGTCCCCCGTGGGCCGCCATGCCGTTTATGGCTGCCGCCATGACATGCTCGCGGATGCCGAAATGAAAGTTGCGTCCTGCACGTCCCCACACTCCGCCAACCGCCCCCTGCCGATCAGCGGGATGCATGTCGGGACTTTCGAAGTCTCCCATGCCCTTGAGTGCGGTATGGGTTGACGGGTCGAGATCCGCGGAACCGCCAACCAATGAGGAGAGTCGGGGTGCGATGGCATTCATTACCTTTCCCGCGGCCACTCGGCTGGCCATGCCTTTCGGGTCGGCAGGAAATGTCGGGATTTCAGAGTCCCAGCCTGCGGGAAGGTTCCCTTCTATCGTTGAACGCAGCTCCTGGGCCAGTTCAGGGTACTCCCGTGCATAGGCGGACAGCAGACTGTCCCAGGTCTGTTCAGCCTCTTTACCTCGTGGCAGCGCTTCTCGGAAATGACGCAAGGCTTCCTCAGGGATGATGAAATCCGGTTCAGTAGGCCATCCCAGGTTTTCCTTGGTACAACGTACTTCATCCACTCCCAGCGGTGAGCCGTGCGCTTCGAATGAGTCCTGCTTGTGAGGGGAGCCAAAACCGATATGGGTGCGGACAATTATGAGGGAGGGTTTATCATCAGTGCATCTGGCTGCAGCAAGCGCATCATGAATCGCTTCCAGATTATTGCCGTCCTGAACGGTCTGTACATGCCATCGATATGCCGCGAATCTTTGTGCCCGGTCCTCGGTGAAAGTGAGGTCGGTTGTCGCCGCAAGGGTGATATGGTTATCATCGTAGAAATAGATCAGCTTGCCGAGCCTAAGGTGGCCGGCAAGCGACGCCGCTTCGGCTGTAACTCCTTCCATGAGATCGCCATCGCTGACTATCCCATAGGTGAAATGATTGATGATATCGTAGCCGGGTCGATTATAACAGGCCGCAAGGTGCGCCTCGGCCATGGCCATGCCCACGCCGTTTCCAAATCCCTGGCCAAGGGGGCCGGTGGTTATCTCTACACCCGGTGTAAGGCCCCGTTCAGGATGTCCGGGAGTTTTGCTCCGCCACTGCCGGAATCGTTTGATCTCATCCAGTGATAGATCATAGCCGGTCAGATGGAGAAGACTGTAGAGCAGCATGGAGGCATGGCCGGCGGATAGAACAAAGCGGTCGCGGTTGAACCAGCCGGGGTTTGTCGGGTTGTGGCTGAGAAAGTTGTTCCAGAGAATATAGGCCAAGGGAGCAGTTCCCATGGGCATTCCAGGGTGACCGCTGTTGGCCTTCTGCACGGCATCTATCGAAAGGAAGCGGATCGTGTTGATGCAAAGATGATCAATGCCTGAGGGGGAGAAAATACCTGGCGTAACGTTCTTCATTGCAGCCTCCGTAACGTAACTACAGGGTGACGCGAGAATCAAAGATTCAGGCTGTCAGTACGCGCTCCGGATTATTTTTTCACCAACAGGATCGAACAGGGCATCTTGCGGAGTATGGCATCGTTCTCTCCTCCAAAGAACGTATGCTCAATACGGCCCTCTTCATGGGCACTGATAAGGATCAGGTCTATCTTTTCTTCCTTGACCACTCTTACAATCTCTTCCAACGGATCACGATCACTTATCAGCTCCTTTATGGGGAACCCGTCACTGATTTCCTTTTTGATTAGTTTATCTAGCCGTTCTTTCGCCTCCTCATGACTGTTCATATAATTTTTGTACTGCTCTTCGGGAAAAATCCCTGGAGCGTTCAATGCCATTAAATCGACAGGATTGGAGACAAGATGCAGGACCTGGAGTTTCGCATCGTACTTACGGGCAAGAGAAACTCCGACCTTAATAGCTTTCAGGCTGTAAGGGATCATCCTGCTGATGACAAGAATATTACTAAAGCTTTCCATGGGTTACCCCCTGATTAGAAAATGCTGCTGTCGTAAATGCAGCCGATAGCTTTCACGCCTCTGATAGAAGCTTACCCCCATGTTCTGTTATCGCAAGAAAATTTCATTGAAAGCAGATTAACAACGAACTTGCCGCCAATTCTTTTCGGGCTGGGCTCGAGTTTCTCAATGGCGGAATTGACAAGCAAGAGGGCATTTTCCGGATCGTCTGCTTTACGGTAATGGACAGAAACGGATTCCCCCTTAAACTTGATTTCTACACCTTGTGCATAGCTGAGCATTTCTTTAAGTCGTTCATACCATTTAAGGCAATGTGTTACCCGCTGCCAGTCCCTGCACCCTTCTTGAGGCGGCCATTCTGAACCATGGTTGCCCACTAGTAAGTGTGGCTCAAATCCGAGAATAGTCAAGGCATCACTCCTCGTCCTGCCGGTGATCACAGCAACCTTTGCAAGTTTGACAAGTCGTACCAAGGTGGTTCGAATCGGATCAGCAATCTGTGCAGCAGTATAATCTTCGACTATCGGCAACAGGGTGCCACCCAGGTCGAAAGCGAACAGTGTGTCAGGTGCCACATATCGAGCGAGTGTAACAAGTCCCTCTGAATTAAATATACATGATGCTGTCATTCTTCTCTCCTGTTGATCATATTCCGGCATGGTGAGCCCTTGGTAGAGTGCCTCGGCTGTCTGTTAAGCATGATATGCGTTTACAATCAGTGCCTTGTGCAGTTCGTGGGCTACGCCGGTAAACTGGCTCAGAACCAGCACACCCCGTTCATCGTCACGGGGTCGCCACCCTTTTGTTATTGTTTTCCTTTCAAATGTCCGGAATCCCGTAGTTCTGAAGGGCACAGATAGGCAGCGCCAAACAGTGAAGAGATACTTTGCAGGACCTCGAGCATATTTAATAGCTCACGATTATCCTTGGCCACTAAGATGTGCATCATGCTGTCATAAATGATATTGTGCAGGATCATACCGATATCCTTAGCCTTATCGGTCAGCCTGATTTCAACCACACGACGATCTTCTTTCGACCGTGTCCTGGTAATAAGTCCCTGCTCCTCAAGACGGTCAAGAATCCGCACCATGGTGGCCGGATTGATATTCATACTCCTTGCCAGTTCAGAAACCTGAGCAGATGTTGACCTCGATACCGCCTTGATGGTCAACGCCTGGCACTTGCTAAGCCCCGTCAACTTTTCAAACTTGCGCGACTGCTCATCAGTTATATTTGCCAAACCATAAAGGCAGTCGATTATCTCAACATTTAATTTTTCTCGCTGATCTGAGTAGGAGTGGCTGGTCGTATTTTCATTGGTTTTGCTTGCAACGGATGACCGCATAGAATGGCCTCTTTTTTAGTTTGACACAACAATAGTTTGTGTTATAAATTATTACCAGTTGGCAATTAGATTGTCAACATACTCAATGAAAGGAGAAGTTGAATGGGTGCTAGTAAAAAGGTCGTTGTTGTAATGGGGTTTCTTTGTGTTGTGATAAGTGCTGCGGGGTGTGCAAACAAGGCAGTTGTCAAAAAAGATGAGCCGCTAGTAAGCAAGGAAGTAGTAACCAAACCTGTTGTAGCTCCGTCAAATCAGAAAAAAGAAGAGAAGAAGGCTTTAGCACCCTCACAGGCCGCACCTGCGCCTGCCTCACAACAGTCTTCCAACACTTCTGCAAGCCAGACAGCATTCGAAAAGGTTTACTTCGACTTCGACAGTTCAGATTTAAACAAGTCAGCAAGAGATTCATTGACCCGCAATTCAGAGATGTTGCTGAAGGAACATAATACAAAGTTGAGCATTGAAGGACACTGCGACGATAGGGGGTCCGCAGAGTACAACCTGGCATTGGGTGAACGGCGCGCAAAAGCAGCAGCTAATTACATGAAGACCTTAGGAGTTAAACCGGATAGGCTTTCAATAATAAGTTATGGCAAAGAGCGTCCGGCGGTCCAGGGTAACGACGAAGCCGCTTGGTCAAAAAATCGTAGAGATGAATTTGTTATACAGAAGTAGGTTTATATAGTTTGAAACCTCATTTATCAGAACAACTCACTATCTTCGCCAGCATCATCAAGTGGTCTTTATACGCCACGGTTGTAGGTATACTTTCGGGTTGTGGCACTGCGCTATTTTTGAAACTGTTATCTGCGGGCAGGGATTATTCTGAAAAGCAACTCTCTTACCAGATATTCCTGCCCGCAGCACTTTTGGCAAGCAGCGCCTTGGTACGATACCTGGCGCCAGATGCCGCCGGACACGGGACAGAAAAGGTCATCGAGGCAGTCCACCAGAGAATGGGTAAAATCCCTTTCAAGGTGGTACCCGTCAAACTGGTGGCGACCATCATCACTTTGGCAAGTGGAGGTTCAGCCGGTAAGGAGGGGCCCTGTGCTCAGATAGGAGCAGGCCTCGCTTCCGCAATTGGTGGCCTTTTACGAATGTCTGACATCGATCGGCGCAAACTGGTTATCTGCGGAATCAGCGCTGGCTTTTCAACCGTATTCGGGACTCCAATCGCAGGAGCATTATTCGGTATCGAGGTATTAGTTCTTGGCCAGGTTATGTATGAAGTCATGTTTCCTTCCTTTGTCGCCGGCATTGTTGGCTATCATGTTGCCACAATGCTTGGCGTTACCTATCCGCATTACCCGCAACTGAACATCTCCCAAATTGATGGCGTCATGTTTTTCAAGATGCTCGTGTTCGGAATCTGGTGTGGTGTCATTGCCCTCTTTTTTGTGCAGCTACTTCGTTTAGTACATAACCTTATGGATCGCTTCACGTGGTGCTGGATTGATAAAGCGCTTACCGGCGGGGTATGGCTTGTGTTAATCGGCATGTATGTCTCAAAGGACTATCTGGGGTTGGGGCTTGAATCAATTGAAGCTGGATTACGGGGCGAGCATCTGTCAGCAGGATCGATCTTCTGGAAAAGTCTCACTACTTCGATTACTCTTGGTTGCGGTGGGAGCGGCGGCGTACTTACGCCGGTGTTCTTTATTGGGACATCAGCCGGCAACCTGTTCGCCACGCTGTTCCAGCCTCAGAACCTGGTAGTATTTTCATCCGTTGGCATGGTCGCGATGCTGGCCGCTGCAGCCAACACCCCCATTTCTGCATCAATAATGGCTATGGAGTTGTTTGGGGCTTCCATAGGACCATATGCTGCAGTAGCATGCATGACCAGCTTTCTGATCGTCGGATACAACAGTGTCTATCCAAGCCAATTGCTGGGGATTCAGAAGAGCGGCTCCCTTTCGGCACCCGAAGGAAGCCAACTTGGCGAAATAGATTATGCGACTGTAGTTCCTCGTGAAAAGTCACTCCTCCAGTTTCTACAGAGATTTATCAGAAAATACCGCGAAAATAATCGTAAAAGTCATAAAGACGCTCGACAGGACAAATAATGAGAACTCTGTTTACATTCCTATTTATTATTTCGTTGTTTTGCAGTGGTTTTACTTGGGGAAAAACCAGGGAAGAAAGCTGCAAAAAGGCAAATGAACTGGTCTTCAATCAGCAAAAGAAGAATTTTAGTGTATTGCCTGATGGTCTGGAGAGCAAAGTAACTGAGCTTTGCCAGGATGGTGCAGCACAAAAATTTTTAGCAGGCTTGAAGAATGAACTCAGCAATCAGTCTGAGCGAGCCATACTGAA
>Ga0209123_1002504_pt1 | contig 15419 bp, 12 predicted proteins | sample BarGraIncu00431A_FD_184500 | JGI IMG/M metagenome (GOLD analysis project Ga0209123, IMG submission 184500) | Arctic peat soil microbial communities from Barrow, Alaska, USA - Barrow Graham LP Incubations 004-31A (SPAdes) (version 2) | ecosystem: Environmental > Terrestrial > Soil > Wetlands >...
GCATTTCTGCCTGAATATCGTTGAATTCAGTCAGTTTCGCATCCAATTGCAAGGTTTCGAGTTGTATCTGCTCCTCAAACAAGGATTTAAAAACAATGGCAGCAACCCCGAGTTCTTCTGCCTTTTTGAGATTATCCAGGTTAGTTGAAAGATTGGAGGCTCCTAAAATGATAGGGTTATCCAATTCGATACCCATATACTTTGTCTTTAGATTTTTCATTGAATAAATTTTATTAACCTAATAGTGTTTAAACATGTAACCGAATGGATTTGTTCAATTTTTTATTTATTAGGAAATACCTCTATGAATGGGCACTTAATATACACACTTATCCTTGAAATTATAGATTTAAAGGAAATAAATTGATTCATTTGTAAGTCTTTTTTCGCTTTTAACTTTGATTAAGAGACGAATTTGCTTGTTTTAAGACAAATGAATTGTATTTTTACAGAACATTATTGACAGGCTTTTGTTAATTCTCAAAATGAAAAAGGTTCTTTCCATAGTATTCGCGATTCTCATCCTTGTTTCCGGGATGCACCTTTCGGTTGCCACACATTTTTGTGGTGGAGAAATTGCGGCTGTCAAATGGTCTGTAACTGGTGAGAAGGGTACTTGTGGTATGGAAAAGCCTCAAACAAAATGCCCCATTCACGATGTCTTCACCTCTAATTGCTGTCAGGATGAGGTCTCCATTTGTACGGTGGATACCAATTACAGCCCTTCAACTTTTCAGTTTAAGAAAGCAGCAGCTCATCTTTTGCAAGTTTTCTCTATCCCGGTGAGTTTCTCCTTAAATTCTTTTACTCCTACTTCTACTTTATATACGAGTATCAGTCCTCGTGACAAGCTGCAAATCAGCGCTGTTAACCTGGAGCATATTTGTGTTTTCCGCATTTGATTCCTTGTTCTTAACTTGATTCACCGAAAGAACGTTAAACTCTTTCGGCAGGATGTTTGTTATCTTTTTTTTACAACAATTTAAATTTTAGAACAATGAAATCAATTAAATTCTTATTTGTCGCTTTCTTAGCTGCGACATTGGCTACCGGTTCTTTTGCTCAGATGCCCGATCATTCCAAAATGACAACTACAAAAACCAAGGTTACAAAAACGGAAGTTACAAAAACTGAGGCTACAAAATCTGAGACCATCAAAGTCTCCGGAAATTGCGAAACGTGTAAAGCTCGTATTGAAAAAGCCGCCAAGGTGGATGGTGTAAGCAAGGCTGACTGGAGTATTAAGACCAAAGTGCTTACTTTGGTGTACAACCCTGCGAAGGTTAAAAGTGACGATGTGCAGAAGAGAATTGCTGCGGTTGGTCACGACACGCCAAAGTATAAGGCTTCGCAGAAGGTCTACAACTCTTTACCCTCTTGCTGCCGTTATCGGTAAAAAACCAAATATGAAGCGCGTAAAAAACCAAATAGGAAGCACTGGACTGCGTTGCAGCTTATAAATAAATCCTCACGTACGAAAAGTACGCTCCGGTGTTATTTATAAGTTGCGCCTTGTCCAGCACTCCCTATTTGATTTTTTGTGCTTTCTAGTTGGGTTTCAATTAAGAAGGAAGATTAAGACCTAATCTGCTTTTCACTTTTTATTTTCAATACAATGTTCAATCGCTTAGTTAAATATTTTCTGGAGCACCGGTTGATTACCTTTCTATTTCTCATAGCCTTTTTGGTGATGGGGGTGGTGTTTTCGCCTTTCAATTGGCATTTGGGGGTCTTGCCGCGTGATCCAATCTCAGTAGATGCCATTCCGGATATTGGTGACAATCAACAGATTATTTCCACCGAATGGATGGGACGTTCGCCCAAAGATATTCAGGATCAGGTCACCTATCCGCTTACGACGGCTTTGCTTGGAGTTCCCGGTGTGAAAACCATCCGGAGCACATCCATGTTTGGCATGTCCTTCATTTACATTATTTTCAAGGACAATATCGAATTTTATTGGAGTCGTTCCCGCATCCTTGAAAAATTGAATTCATTGCCTGCAGGTACTTTGCCTCAAGGTGTTCAACCAACTTTAGGCCCGGATGCGACAGCTTTGGGACAGATTTTCTGGTACACGCTGGAGGGCAGGGATACCAAAACCGGAAAACCCAGCGGAGGCTGGAGTCCGGAAGAGTTTCGTACCATTCAGGATTACACCGTAAAATACAGTCTTGCCACAGCAGAAGGTGTCTCAGAAGTGGCATCCATAGGAGGTTTTGTCAAGGAATATCAGATAGATGCCAATCCAGAGGCTTTAAAAGCCTACAATGTTTCGGTCATGGATCTGATGAACGCTGTGCGAAAAAGCAACCTTGACATTGGAGCTGAAACCGTCGAAATGAACAAAGTAGAATACATCGTAAGGGGGTTGGGTTATGTAAAAAGCCTGCAAGACCTTGAAAATTCAGTCGTTGCCGTACGAAACAACGTTCCGGTACGTGTCAGGGATGTAGCCCGTACTACCTTTGGTCCGGCTACTCGTCGGGGCGGTCTGGACAAATCGGGTGCGGAAGCTGTCGGAGCTGTTGTTGTGGCTCGTTACGGTTCAAACCCTATGGAAGTTATCAACAATGTCAAAGAAAAAATTAAGGAAGTAGAAGCAGGTTTACCTCAAAAGACGTTGTCGGATGGAAGTATTTCAAAAGTGAAAATTATCCCTTTTTACGATAGGACAGGTTTGATCAAGGAAACAATCGGTACTCTTGAATCGGCACTTTCCCATGAAATCCTGATTTGTATTATCGTGATTATCATTCTGGTACTCAATCTACGGGCCTCTTTAATCGTGGCTAGTTTGCTACCCATCGGCGTATTGATGACCTTCATCCTGATGCATTTTTTCGGAGTCGAGGCCAATATTGTGGCCTTATCAGGAATAGCTATAGCCATCGGTGTCATGGTGGATATCGGTATCGTGGATGTGGAAAATATTTTGCGGCATCTGGAAATGCCTGAAAACAAGGATATCCGGGGTAAAAAACTGATGACCGTCATTTATCAGGCCACGACCGAAGTAAGAGCAGCCGTCGTCACATCCATTGCAACAACCATTGTCAGTTTTCTTCCGGTATTTGCCATGCAGGGTGCTGAGGGTAAAATGTTTCACCCGCTTGCCTTTACTAAGACTTTTGCCCTGCTTTCGGCCTTTATTCTTGGTATTGTGGTATTGCCAACCCTAATGCATATTTTCTTCAATATCCGGTTTGATACGAAAAAGATTCGAAGATTTTGGAATGGTTTACTGGTAGTCGCCGGAGTCTTTTTTGTCATTTTTTGGAAAACCGGACCCGCATTGGCTTTAATCGCTATCGGATTAAATAATTTGCTGGATTATCGTTGGTCTGAAAAGCGCAAGGAATACCCCAATTATATCAATATTGCCATCGCTGTGCTGGTTGCACTCTATTTTCTTTCCAATGAATGGTTGCCGTTGGGAGCTCATAACAGTACGTTCGTAAATTTTATATTTGTCGCCGGAATCGTTTCTGTCATTCTTGGAGCGTTGATGAGTATGGTTCATTATTACGAATCAATCCTTCGATGGGCTTTGGAAAATAAATGGAAATTTCTGCTGATGCCGGCTTTCACCTTGCTTTTTGGATTGCTGGTTTGGCAAGGTTATGATAAACTATTTGGATTCACAGCCAAAGGTTTTGAGGGCTTGGGTTGGAAGAATTTTAAGCAGACTGCCTTGTGGCAAGGACCTGTGAAGACCTTTCCCGGTTCGGGCAAAGAATTCATGCCTACGCTCAATGAAGGTTCTTACCTGTTAATGCCGACCAGTATGCCTCATTCGGGCATTGAAAAAAATCTGGAATATGTACGACTTCTGGACAGACGACTTTCTGCCATTCCAGAAGTGGAAGTTGCCGTTGGCAAGTGGGGCCGTGTGAATTCAGCCCTCGACCCGGCACCGGTACAAATGTTTGAGAATACCATCAATTACCGTTCAGAATACATTCTGGACGAAGACGGTCAACGAATGCGCTTCAAGGTAGACCGACATGGTAATTATCTGTTTAAAAGCGGAAAAAAATACAATCCGGAAACCGAAAACTTTCGGGTGATTTCTGCCGATAGTCTGATTCAGGATTCGAATGGAGAATACTTCAGACAGTGGAGACCTCAAATCAGGAAGCCAGGAGATATATGGAACGAAATAGTGAAAGTTACCAACATCCCGGGACTCACTTCGGCGCCCAAACTCCAACCCATTGAAACACGGCAGATCATGCTTTCTACAGGAATGAGAGCGCCCATGGGACTTAAAGTGTATGGCCCGGATCTGGAATCCATTGAAAAAGCAGGGATGATTTTTGAAAAAGTGCTGAAAGAGGTGCCTTCGGTCAAAGCTTCCTCCGTTTTTTACGATAGGGCAGTGGGGGCACCGTACATCGAGCTGAAACTCAACAGGGAAGCCATGGCACGCTACGGTATGACTGTTTCCGATGTTCAGGAAGTCTTGCAGGTAGCAGTCGGTGGAATGTCCTTAGGGAATACGGTGGAAGGTCGTGAAAGGTTTACCATCCGGGTTCGTTATGCCCGTGAACTCAGGGATAACCCTGAGGAACTCAAGCGGATTTTAATTCCGTCCATGAATGGCCTGCAAGTTCCTTTGAGTGAAATAGCGGATATTGACTATACGAAAGGTGCCCAGATGATCCGAAGCGAGAATACCTTTCCCGTTGGCTATGTCATCTTTGATAAGGTGGAGAACAAAGCGGAGGTGGATGTGGTGGAAAGCGCTTCTGCATTTATAGAGAAAAAGATTGCTTCCGGTGAACTAAAAATTCCCTCCGGAGTTACGTATCAATTTGCCGGAAACTACGAACAGCAAATCCGGTCGACGAAACGATTGGCCATTGTCATACCGATCAGTTTGATACTCATTCTGCTGCTTTTGTATTTCCAGTTTAAAACGGTGACTGCCTCGTTCATCCATTTTTCAGGGGTATTCGTTGCCTTTGCCGGTGGATTCATCATGTTGTGGCTTTACGGCCAGGATTGGTTTATGAATTTTTCGGTGGCTGGAATGAATCTGAGGGATATGTTCCAAATGCACCCCATCAACCTGAGTGTGGCAGTTTGGGTTGGGTTTATAGCCCTGTTTGGCATTGCCACCAACGACGGAGTGATCATGGGAACATACATCCATCAGGTTTTTGAATCCCGTCACCCGGCCACTGTTCACGAGGTTCGGGAGGCCGTCGTAGCAGCAGGGCTCAGACGTGTCCGACCTGCCATGATGACCACCGCAGTTGCAGTGATTGCCCTATTGCCCGTGCTTACTTCCACCGGTAAAGGAGCAGACATTATGGTACCCATGGCCATTCCTACTTTCGGTGGGATGATTATTCAGGTAATGACTGTTTTTGTTGTTCCACTTTTTCAGGCCATGTGGCGTGAAGGAGCAGTGAAAAAAGGAAATCAGCTTTCAGTTCAAAATAATAATGAAATCGATGAATAAAATAATAGTGTTTTTGCTCATGGCATCTTGCGTAGAAGCAACCTTTGCTCAGCAAAAAGCCGATTCCCTCATGCACTACCTGGATTTGTCCGCTAAAAACAACCCAACGGTACTGCAGAAGCTCGATGAATACCAGGCCGCCTTGCAAAAAGTGCCCCAGGCAAGTAGTTTATCCGACCCGGAACTTACTGTGGGCGTTTTTCTGAGCCCAATGGAGTTGATCAGCGGAAATCAGGTAGCAGACATTCAATTGATGCAAATGTTCCCCTGGTTTGGAGTCCTTAAAAATGCGAAAGATGAAATGAGCCTGATGGCGAAAGCAAAATACGAATCGTTTCGGGATGCCAAACTGCAGGTTTTTTACGAGGTACAACGTACCTGGTATGAACTTCAGAATGTTCAGCAAGAGATATTGATATCCGAAAAGAATATTGAGCTTTTAAAAACCATCGAAAGGCTTACGCAAATTAAGTTTAAGACAGGAGCTGCCGGTGGTAAAATTTCGCCCACATTAAGCGAAACCCTATCAAACGCGCCAGGTGGTAATACAGGCATGCAAACCATGGGTGGGAGTTCGGGTGCCACACAAATCAGTGCATCCACTTCGATGCCAAGTAGCTCTATGGGTTCTTCTTCCAACGATTCCGGATTGGCCGGTTTGTACCGGATACAGATTGAAATCGGTGATCTGGAGAACAACATCGCTTTGTTGAAAAGTCAGCAAAACACGTTGATTGCAACGTTCAACAGCTTTCTAAACAGACCGCTTACAACAACGATATCTTTACCGGAGGATCTCAAGCCGGATTCGTCTGGTATGAATTTCTCCAATCCTTCAGACAGCCTGTTGGTCAATAATCCGATGCTCGGCATGTTGAAATACGAACAGGAATCACTGAATGCCCGTGAAAAAATGGTTAGCCGCATGGGGTATCCGATGGTTGGAGTAGGGGTGGATTATTCACTCATCAATAAAAATCCGATGTACACTTCATCGATGAATGGCAAGGATATGATCATGCCCATGGTCAAAGTGACCCTGCCCATTTACCGAAAGAAATATAAAGCGATGAAAGCCGAAGCCGGCCTGCAGAGATCAGCCACAGCGCATGGTTATCAAGCTGCTGCCAATAGCTTGCAGACCGATTATTATCAAGCCCTGCAATCGTACCAGGATGCAAGTCGCAGAATGATACTGTATGAAAGTCAGGGGCAACTTGCCAAACAATCGCTGAACATCATGATCAAGACTTTCTCGGCATCGGGTGCCAGCTTGACAGACGTCTTACAGGTACGCCAGCAAATGCTTGATTATGATTTGAAAAAAGTCGAAGCGGTGGCCAATTACAATACAGCCATAGCCTGGCTAAAAAGATTAAATGCAAATTCCCAAATTCAGTAAATACATCATCAATGAAAAATATACTATCAAACCAAACTTTCCGGTACGGCCTCTTATTCCTTGCAGGCATTTTAATTGGTTGGATCTTTTTCCACAACTCGGATAAAAAACCTGGTCACGTACCCACAACGCATGAAAGTAAAGCCACCATCTGGACCTGCTCCATGCATCCGCAAATTCGCAGATCCGAGCCCGGAAAGTGTCCGATTTGTGGAATGGATTTAATTCCACTGGTCCAAAACACGGCTGTAGAGGATTCAGGCGCCATCCATTTCACCCCGGAAGCGGTTGCTCTTGCGAACGTCCAGACATCTATTGTCACCCGGCAAAAACCGGTAAAGGATGTACGGCTTTTCGGCAAAATCCAAACGGATGAACGTTTATTGCAGACTCAGGTTTCGCACCTGTCCGGACGAATCGAAAGACTGATGGTCAATTTTACTGGTGAAAGTGTGCAAAAAGGTCAGACACTGGCCTTAATTTATTCTCCCGAATTGGTCATCGCCCAGCAGGAATTGCTGGAAGCTGCCAAATCCAAAGAGTCCCAACCGGAAATATACGAGGCCGCCAAGGACAGACTTCGGCAATGGAAACTCACCGAACATCAGATTTCTTCTATTGAAAAGTCGGGTAAGGTGAAAGATAATTTTGAAATCGTTTCAAGTGCGTCCGGTGTGGTTATGGCAAAGCGCGTGAACAATGGCGACTATGTCAGTCAGGGTACTGCTCTGTACGATGTTGCCAACCTTTCGAGCTTGTGGGTGATGTTCGATGCCTACGAGAGCGACCTCCCGTTTTTGCACAAGGGTGATCAGATTTCATTCAACCTGCAGGCTATGCCGGGAACAAATTTTACCGGAAACATTCTTTTCATTGATCCAATCATTGATCCCAATACCCGGGTTTCCAAAGTCAGGGTTGAAATCGGCAATCAGTCCGGAAAGTTGAAGCCGGGGATGTTCGCTACAGGTACCGTTCATGCCAATCTTTCAGGTTTTCAAAACCAGTTGGTCATTCCCGGTTCTGCTGTTTTATGGACAGGCAAACGCTCTCTGGTTTATGTTAAACAGCCCGACACGGAAGAAGCCGTGTTTAAACTCCGTCAAGTGGAGCTGGGACAAGCGTTGGGAGATAGCTACGTTATAGTCAATGGATTGAAAGAAGGCGAAAAAATAGTGACCCAGGGGGCGTTCAATGTGGATGCTGCTGCTCAACTGGAAGGGAAGCCAAGCATGATGGAGACGAAATAGAAACCTGTTTCATATCTCCTGATAAATGCTTTCTTTTGTAGTAAAATTGTGCAATTTCAAATGTTAAGATATGATCAGACAATGTTCCATAATATTCGGATGTTTGGCAATAGGTGAATTGATTGTTTACCTGACAGGCGTAAAACTGCCGTCAAGCATCATCGGTATGCTGCTCCTGACCTTGTTACTGAAATTGGGTTGGGTGAAGCTCCATTGGGTGAAAGGCGTATCCGACTTTTTGGTAACGAATATGGCCTTCTTTTTTGTACCAGCCGGAGTTGCCGTCATGATGTACTTTGATCTGATCAGAGCCTCATTCTGGCCCATCGTAGTAGCTACTCTGGTAAGCACCATCCTGGTTTTAGCCGTGACAGGCTGGGTTCATCAGATCATGCGAAAGAAAATACGAATCAAACACTAAGAGATGGCATTTCTTCAAAGTGAAATATTTATCGTTGCTTTTACGTTTCTGGTGTACTATTTAGCACAGAAACTTCAACAGAAAGCGCATTCAATCATACTGAACCCCATTTTGGTGTCCATCATCATCATCATCGTTTTCCTAAAAGTTTTTAAGATAGATTATTCCTATTATCATGAAGGAAGCATGATGATTAACTTTTTTCTGAAGGTGGCTGTTGTTGCACTTGGTGTTCCTTTGTATCAGCAATTGGAAAAAATTAAAAAACAGGCCATTCACATTGTGGTATCGCAGTTTGCAGGTTGTGTGGTCGGGGTTGTTTCCGTGGTTATGATTGCCAAATGGATGGGTGCTTCCAAAGAGGTCATTTTTTCCCTGGCTCCCAAATCGGTGACAACGCCCATCGCCATAGAAATTTCGAAGACCATAGGTGGCATTCCTGCACTGACAGCATCCGTTGTGGTGGTGGTCGGTATTTTTGGCGCTATTTTCGGTTATCAGATTATGAGGTTGGTACGCGTTCGAAATCCAATGTCACAGGGTCTCTCCATGGGGACAGCCGCTCATGCTGTGGGTACTTCTAAATCCATGGAGATAAGTCCAGCCTTTGGGGCTATGTCAAGTTTGGGATTGATTATGAATGGTATTTTTACAGCGATACTGGCTCCATATATTTTGCAGGTGTTGGGGCTTTGGATTAGTTTTTGAAAGGTAATCTACTAAATCTTAAAATCATGGATTTAAACGGAAAACGCATTGTCATTACCGGAGCTTCCTCCGGTTTAGGTCTTGATGTCCTGAAGTTGATGTTGAAGTACGATGTCCGTATTTTGGCGGTTGGACGAAACATGGAAAATGTTCCGTTAAATGATAAGGTCTTTCCACTGCAATGCGACGTTGCATCCAGGGAAGGAGTGGATAAAGTCTTTGCTGAAGCTGCTGCGAAACTCGGTGGAATCGATCTTTTCTGGGCAAATGCCGGTTTTGGAGCCTATCAGAAATTTGGAGAACCAGATTGGGAAAAAATGGAGTCCATTTTTAATACCAACGTGCTTTCCCCCTTTTATTCGTTGCAAAAGATGCTGACTTTGTACCCGAATCAAAAGTTCAGTTTCATGGTTACCGATTCCATGGCCGGGCAGATGGAAGTGCCTGGATATGCTTTGTATGTGGCAACCAAGCATGCCATTAACGGTGGGATGAAATCCATTCAATACGAAGTGCCCGAGAATGTTACAGTGAGTATTATCTATCCGATCGCGACGAGTACCCGTTTCTTTGAGCGGGCAGGTACCTCCATTGACAAAACCGGACCAGTTCAGTCTTCTGAAGACTGCTCCAAGGCTATTTTAAGAGGCATACAGAAGGATACGAAAAAGATCTATCCATACCCATTATGGCCGGCCTTAAACTTTATTCTGACGCTCTGTCCCTTTGTTAAGTGCCTCATTCTTAAAAAGATGAATAAAGAGCTTCAACGTATGTAGGTTAAATATAGTTACGAATCTACAACCATGTTTAAATTTGAATCAGATTCTGTACCTTTGCCGCTGTAAATTATAAGCATGCAAGAAACGTTTGACATCAGGGACGAAAACCCGAGTGAGTGGGACAAAGAGGCTGACAAAGCTCTGAGACCTCTTCGCTTTTCTGACTTTAAAGGTCAGGAAAAGATCGTCGATAATCTGAAAATTTTTGTTTCGGCTGCCAAAATGCGCGGTGAAGCCATGGATCATGTGTTGCTCTATGGCCCTCCAGGTCTGGGAAAAACGACGCTATCCAACATCATTTCCAACGAATTGGGGGTTGGCTTAAAAGTAACCTCAGGCCCGGTACTCGACAAACCGGGAGATTTAGCCGGTGTCCTGACTGCCCTGGAACCCAATGACGTCCTTTTTATCGATGAAATCCATCGTTTAAGCCCCGTGGTTGAAGAATATCTCTATTCTGCCATGGAAGACTACCGAATTGATATCGTAATTGACAAAGGCCCGTCTGCCAGATCCATTCAATTGGAAATAAATCCTTTTACCATGGTGGGCGCCACTACCCGAAGCGGGTTGTTAACCGCTCCGCTTCGTGCCCGTTTCGGTATCAACTGCCATTTGGAATATTACAAGGCTGAAATTTTACAATCCATTGTTTTGCGTTCGGCCAGGCTTTTAAATATTTCCTGCAGCAAAGAAGCTGCGAATGAGATTTCCGGAAGAAGCCGCGGAACGCCCCGTATAGCCAATGCACTTTTACGCCGGGTAAGGGATTTTGCTCAGGTTAAGGGTTCCGGTAAAATTGATCTTGAAATTGCCAAATTTGCTTTGGAAGCCCTCAACATTGATAAATACGGACTCGACGAAGTTGATAATAAGATACTGAGCATTTTAATAGATAAATTTCAAGGGGGGCCGGTTGGTCTTTCCACCATTGCAACTGCGTTGGGAGAAGATGCAGGTACACTGGAGGAAGTGTATGAACCGTTTCTCATTCAGGAGGGTTTCTTGAAACGTACGCCACGTGGCCGTGAAGTAACAGCGTTTGCCTGGAAGCATTTGGGGAAATTTCGGGATAGCTCTGATCAAGAGTTGTTTAAATAATTTTGGCCCGTTTTTTTAGTTGATTAATAGGTTTTAACAGCATTTTTATGGCTGAAATGAAGCGTTTGGCGAAGGATACCGCCATTTATGGAGTAAGTAGTATATTGGGTAAGTTCTTAAATTGGTGCTTGGTACCCTTTTATTCCTATACGCTGGCGAGTTCTGCAGAATTTGGCATTATGACGAATCTGTACGCCTGGACTGCCTTGCTTCTGGTCATGTTGACCTATGGTATGGAAACGGGGTTTTTTCGTTTTGCCAACAAAGCTGGAGCACATCCTGAACAGGTTTATTCGACATCACTCACCAGTTTGGCCGGGTCTTCGGTTTTTTTCATTCTGATTTGCTTCCTTTTCCTCCCAGGAATTTCCACTGTTATAGGGTACGGTGATCATCAGGATTATATATGGATGATTGCTGTCATTGTGGCTTTTGATGCTTTCAGTTGCATCCCTTTTGCCTGGTTGAGGTATAAAAAAAGGCCCATTGCTTTTGCCGCGATGAAGGTCCTGAATATTTTCACCAATATTTTCTTCAACCTGTTTTTTCTGCTGTTTTGTCCAAAAATCATGCTTTGGAAGCCGGAATTGATCGAATGGTTCTACAATCCGAGTTATGGGGTAGGTTATGTTTTTGTGGCCAACCTGATTTCTTCATTCATAGGAATGTTGATTCTTCTTCCCTATTTTATCCACATTAAATGGAGTTTTGACGGGAAGCTTCTCAAAAAAATGTTGCTTTATTCCTTGCCCTTGTTGTTGTTGGGCGTTACAGGCATCATGAATCAGTCATTTGACAAGATGATGTTTACCCATCTGATTGACAATAAGGATTTTGCAGAATCTCAACTGGGTATTTACGGGGCTTGTTACAAGATTGGGGTGGTGATGATGATGTTTACTCAGTCATTCCGGTACGCCTATGAACCTTTTGTCTTTGCTAAGCAGAAAAAATCAGACGATAAAAAGGCCTACTCCGATGCGATGAAGTTTTTCTATATTTTCTCTATCTTTATTTTTTTAGGAATTATGTTTTCCTTGGAAATGATTAAATATATCATCAAGGATACCTACCATAGTGGGCTTGAGGTAGTGCCAATCGTTTTACTCAGTTTCGTTTTTCAGGGCATCTTTTTTAATCTGTCTTTTTGGTACAAATTGTCTGATAAGACCAAGTGGGGAGCTTATATTTCGTTGATAGGTTGTGTAATGACTGTTGTTGGGAACATCATTTTTATTCCAATCTATAGTTATATGGGTGCTGCCTGGGTTTCTGCCATCAGCTTTTTTGTCATGATGGTTATTTCCTGGGCTCTTGGACAGAAATACTATCCGATATCCTACGATTTAAAATCAATTGCGAAATATACCTTTGTCGGTATTGTCCTTTATTTGGTGGGGATGTATGTTCCGATTGAATCGACCGCTTTGCGACTTGCATTCAGAAGCGTACTGTTAGTTGCATTCATAGCTTATGCCATCAGAAAGGATATTTCCCTTCAATCCATTCCTATTCTGAATAAATTTTCTAAGAAGTAAATTTTTTAAAGCTTCGCAGATGCTCCGTTCAGCTCCTTCCGCAGGTTGCGCCAATCCGGGAGAAACTTATCCATACAGGCTTTGAATTTAGGCCCATGCCCTCGTTCCAGCAAATGTGACATCTCATGAACCACAATGTACTCGATGCAGGGAAAAGATTTCTTGGCAAGTTCCGCATTGAACCAGATGCGGTTATCTATCACATTGCAGGTTCCCCAGCGGGTTTTCATCCGTTTAAACTGAACGGCATTGACCTTCACGCCCATAATGGGTTCCCACTCCTGGATAAGTGGTGAAATGATTTTCTTGAGTTCTATGCGGTACCAGGCGTCGATAACCTTGCCCATCGTTGAGGGTGGCGATCCGGGTTTTAGAAAAATGCACATCCTTTCGGAAGAATCAATAACTACTCTTGGAGCGATCCGGTGATAGAACACCTGGGTCTGATAAATCGAACCCAGGTAGGAGACTGTGCTAAGATCGTCCGGTTCCAGGACTTTTCGATCGTTGATGTGTTCCAGATGTTCGCGTAGCCAAGGTAACTTGGACTCGACAAAAGCTTTCGCCTGAGCGTCGCTTAAATGGATGGGAATGGACAAACGGATTTCTCCATCCGGGCGAATGGAGAGACGCATGCCTCTGACACTTTTCCTGATTAGGCTTATTTCCAGGTCTTCAACGTGCAGAAGACTATACTGCCCGTTCGATTTCCCGGAGATTTTCGAGTTTCTTTTTAGCCAGAAATCCATAGATGTCTTCTAAATGTTCGGTTACCTTATGGTTTCCGAATTCGTATACTTTTTTGACCAATCCATCGAGAAAATCACGGTCATGGGATACTACGATAAGTGTTCCGTCAAATTCAACCAATGCTTGTTTCAAGATATCCTTGGTTCTCATGTCCAGGTGGTTGGTGGGTTCATCCAATATCAACAGATTCACCGGTTCCAGCAGGAGTTTGATCATGGCCAGTCTGGTTCGTTCACCACCTGAAAGTATCCGTACTTTTTTCATGGAAGCGTCTCCGCCAAACATGAAAGCTCCCAGGATGTCCTTTATTTTGGTACGGATGTCACCGACAGCTACCACATCGATGGTTTCAAAGACGGTACGGTCTTCATCGAGCATCGAAGCCTGATTCTGTGCAAAGTAACCTATTTTTACGTTATGACCAAGTGTCAGTTCTCCTTCAAAGGGTATTTCGCCCATGATGCATTTCACCAGAGTAGACTTTCCTTCGCCATTTCTGCCCACAAAAGCGATCTTTTCACCGCGTTCGATGGTGAAATTGGCGTTTTGAAAAATGTTTTTTTCATCGTAATTTTTAGACAAGGTGTCTGCAATCACTGGATAATTTCCCGATCGGGGGGCCGGTGGAAAACGAAGGCGCAGGGCAGAAGTATCTTGTTCATCCACTTCGATGAGATCCAGTTTTTCCAGCATCTTAACTCGGGACTGAACCTGAAGCGTTTTAGAATAGGTGCCTTTAAAACGTTCGATGAATTCGGTCGTATCGGCAATAAACCGCTGTTGTTCGTCGAATTGTTTTTGCTGCTGTTCGCGGCGTTCCTTGCGCAATTCAAGGTAATGGGAATATGTTGCCTTGTAATCATAAATACGTCCCATGGTGACCTCGATGGTGCGTGTGGTGATATTGTCCACAAAGGCACGGTCGTGGGAAATGACAATGACGGCTTTTCCGCTGTTGATGATGAAATCTTCAAACCATTGAATGGAATCGATGTCCAGGTGGTTGGTCGGCTCGTCGAGCAGCAGTACATCGGGATTTTGCAGCAACAACTTTGCCAGCTCGATGCGCATACGCCAGCCACCACTGAATTCACTGGTGGGACGTTGAAAGTCCTCTCTGCTGAAACCCAAACCCAGCAGCATTTTCTCGATTTCACCGTCGTAATTGATTTCTTCGATGCTGTAAAACTTTTCGCTCAGGGTAGAAACACGTTCGATAAGTTCCATGTATTCATCGGACTCGTAATCGGTGCGTATTTCCAGTTGCTGGTTGATTTCATTGATTTCAGCTTCCTGAGAATGAATGTGTGCAAAAGCCTGAGCTGTTTCATCAAAAACGGTACGGTCGTTCTCGGTCAACAGATGCTGTGGCAAATAGGCCAGGGTAGCGTCTTTTGGTATACTAACCCGTCCTTTGGTAGGTTCGCGCTCACCGGCAAGCAATTTCAACAGGGTTGATTTGCCTGCTCCGTTTTTGCCCATCAGGGCGATACGGTCTTTCTCGTTGATGACAAAAGATACATCTTTAAATAAAGTGGTTCCGTTAAATTCTACGCCAAGTCCTTCTACTGAAATCATTGAATCAATTTTATTTTTGCTGCTTGCAAAGTTAGTCAATATACTTTTACAGAAAAGCACCCCGGAACAATGCTCCGCGGTGCTTTTTATTTATTTGTGAGAAATATTAATATTTCTTTTTAGGATATCCGGTCTTTTCTTTGCCACCGGTATAACCTTTGTCTTTGCCCGGGTAGCTTTTCTTTTCACCGCCTCCGCTGTAAGGTTTCGCTTCGTAGCTTTTCTTTTCGCTGCTTCCGCTGTAAGGTTTTGCTTCGTAGCCTTTCTTTTCGCCGCCGTAGCTGCTTCCGCCTTCTGTGCGTGGCTTGTAACCACCTTCAGAACGAGCTTTGTAGCCACCTTCTGTGCGTGGTTTGTAACCGCCTTCAGCGCTGCGTCCCTTGTAACCACCTTCGGAGCTGCGTCCCTTGTAACCACCT
>Ga0209123_1002505_pt1 | contig 15418 bp, 11 predicted proteins | sample BarGraIncu00431A_FD_184500 | JGI IMG/M metagenome (GOLD analysis project Ga0209123, IMG submission 184500) | Arctic peat soil microbial communities from Barrow, Alaska, USA - Barrow Graham LP Incubations 004-31A (SPAdes) (version 2) | ecosystem: Environmental > Terrestrial > Soil > Wetlands >...
GCGCTGGAAAACCTGATGAAGAACCGCACGACCATCGTTATTGCTCACCGCCTCTCGACCATCCGCAACGCAGATCAGATCTGCGTCATGCACGAAGGCCGCATCGTGGAGCGTGGTACTCACGAGGAATTGCTGGAAAAGAACGGGGCTTTTAAACGTTTATACGATATGCAATCCTTCTAGTGGCTTCAAAGGGAAGTAAACTTCTTCGTTGCAGCTCGCTCGTCAATCCTCACGTACGAAAAGTACGCTCCGGTATGACTCGTAAGTTGCGCCTTGAATTTTGCTCCCCTTTAAAGCCACTCTTACGGACCCTTATTTTTCTTCGGGTCTGGTGCTGACTCGGTCAAAAAATGGATTCTTACCGGTAGCAGAAAGGGGTATTGCGTACGCCACTTTACATTCACTTCCCATCCAGCCCAACTCCAACGCCGCTTTACCGGCTGAAAACATAACCCTAGAATCCACCCGGCAATCGGCTGCAGTGGCACAAGCCGATCCAATGGCTATACCCAGATCATTCAATGGAAATGCACAGGGTAAACCGCTATGTTTATCTTTTTCCGCACAGGTCGGAAAACCGCAATAACCACAGTTCATATTCATATTGACTAAACGGGTGCCCAAAACAACCACAGCCTGAGCCGCGCGAATATTCTCCGCATCCCGATTGAAAAATTTCCGACCATGTTCTTCTATACTTGCTATCATGTAATCGGCCAAGGTGTTTAAGTCTTCACCATCTATCACAATAAGTTCGAGATTATCGACACCCTTACCTTTTGGAGCGGTTCTTGCGGCAAGCATCATTTGCTTTCCTACCTCCAAAACGCGCGCAGCCTTTGTTTCTTTTTCATTGATTATCATTGCTTTCAATTTTCAGTTATTCAGGGTACAAACTTATCTTTTTTCCTATGAAAGTTCAAGAAAAGCTGGTATTTATTATTGTCAATCGTAAGTTTTTATTTAAGGCATATTTATGAGAAGCTACGTATACAAGGCCTTTCCAATATTTTTGTGTTATATAAACATGCTCGTTTCTTAAAATAAATAAATATTTCTTAAAATTAATTACATAAAAACTTGGAAATCCGAATTTTATGCGTTTCTTTGCATTTGCTTGTGCATGCAAGCTTAATTATCATTTTTATTTATTTTTATCTATTATTTTTATGAACATTTACATTGGCAACCTGAACTACAGCGTTCGGGAAAATGACTTGAAAGAAGTTATGGAAGATTATGGCACCGTTGTTTCAGTTAAAATCATCAAAGATCGTGAAACAGGTCGTTCTAAAGGTTTTGCTTTCTGCGAAATTGAAGAAGAAGATGCTGCTAAGAAAGCCATTGCCGAATTGAACGGTTCCGAATATGGTGGCCGTCCTATGGTTGTAAAAGAAGCCCTTCCGAAAAACTAATTTCGAAAAACTATCTTTAAAAGATCTTACTTAACAATATAAGTTCCTTTCAAAAAAACCGCCTCAGTGATGAAGCGGTTTTTTTATTTGCTTATTATGGACAATCGTGTAGCCCAAATACTTGGTTTGATTTACGTAGCAGAACTATGCCCGACATACAAAAATACGGGTGTTACTTTGACGTAACACCCGTATAACTAATTATTGGTAATTCTATTATTAGAATTTTATCTGATCACCACTTTCACTACTTCAGAAGCAGATTTTACAATGTATACACCTTTAGGAAGTGTCAGATTCCTGGTAGATTGAACATTAAATTCAGCTACAGAAGCTCCGGCAACATTATAAACTTTTACAAAAGTAGGTTTATTCGTGTTGATCGTTAATAGACCAGCGTTAGAAGTAACCTTCATGTTTTTGACTGTCGGAGCAACTGAAATTCCGCTACCAGATTCAGGAGCAAAAGCACCAGAAGTATTTACAGCAACATACTGAATTTCTACATCAGTGTCTTCAGTACCTTGCGATTTACCAAAGAACAGGTAAGAATCACCGTTGGCTTCATAAGGAACATAGGTGCTTTCTTCATAGAGGGCAACATCATCCAAATAGAAATTACACCAACCGCCAAAATCGCTGTACATATTCAATGTGTGATTTGCAGCTGTCGTACTAAATGTAACAACCTCACGAGTCCAATTGATCATGCGTGTGTTAACCACATCACTCCACACTTGTATATTTCCATTTGCAACGATCAATCTTCCATTATCACCGTAATTTGCTGATTTAATCCAGAAAACGAAGGTATACGTTTTGTTTGGTTCAAGTTCTTTCTTGAAGTTCATATTTAAACGATAACCACTAGGAAGTGAATCATTGGTAATACCTTCAGATTCTTTGGCTCCACCTTGGTCATCCAGGAAGGAGAAACGCAAACTTTTGGTACCACTGTGCGCATATTGAGTTCCAGTGTCAGCATTTTTTTGTCTGTCCTGAAGTGTTAAATAAGTGCCCCACATATCGTTCCATTTCACAGGGAAGTTTCTGTTAGGATCTTCATTTACGGATGCCAAAGCCCAATCGTATGCTGTTCCATCGTTGTTAAGTGCAGCATCTTCAAAGTCACCATTTGCAATCAGGTTTGTTTTGCCTGCGAATAAGTCAGGATCGGTTTCTGCTGTTACTTCATACAATACAAAATCATCCACATAAAGGTTCCACCAGTCACCATGTGAGGCGCTATTCGTGTACAAATGCATGGTTGTATTCGTGTCGTCAGTTGTAAAAACCAAATCGCTGTTTATCCATACATTATCTTGACCTTTCAGTTCGTGACCCCAAATAGCAGTCTCGTCACCGCCTTCGCCAAGTTTTACTCTAAGCCAGCCCCAATCATTCCATTTCGGACTTTTATGCCAGAAGTTGAAACGATATTTTGTATTTGGTTTTAGCTCTTGAATAAAATCAAAGTTATTGGCGTTGTCACCTAAAGTAGAGAAACGAAGTGAATTATTTCCGCTGTGTGCCCAGTTTGTAGCACCGTTGCCAGATGTAAGACCATCATTCGATTGGTCAAAAATTTGAAGACGTACATTTCCATTCCAAAGAGGATCAAATTGATTTGGATCGTTATTGCTACCAGACTCATCACTTAAGGCCCAGGGTGAAGGATTACCGGCATTGTCGATAGTAATGTCCTCAAAACCACCGTTTTGAATCAGGTTTGTATAAGTTGCAGGAAGAGTATTGGGTTGAAATGTTGCAGGTGCGGTAGTATCACCTACAGCTAATGTAGGTTGTTCGCGGAATACAAAATTATCAAACGCAGTAATCGCAGTAGTATTGCCATCACGAATCCAGGCCGGAAATTCAAAACGTATTGATTTTACTTCGGCAGGAGTGGTAATGGTCTGGTTATGTATTTGCCAAAAATTGTCGTTAGCACCAGTCCAAAGGGCATTTGTGTTACGGTCATCAATTCCGCCTTCAGTTCCTAACTGGGTATCGTAAAATGCTCCCATATCACGCCAGGCCCATGGATCTATGGCAGTACGACGACGGGTAATGGAAATATCGTAATTGGTATTCGGTTTTACGGCAATTTCGCGGGTTCTTGCATTCTCTTGCGTTTCAAGATTATAATCACCACCGGTTTTCGTCGTTAATCCATTGCTATTCATTACCAAACCATAGTTACCTGTTCTTTTATCAGTAAGACCAGTTGATTTATAGAGTAATCCTCTGCTTAAGAAATCAGGGAAAGCCGAAGCATCATTTACATCTGCTCCATCTTCAAAACCACCGTTTACGATAATATTATCGAAATAAAAAGCTGAAAGAGGAAAAGTTCCTATTTCTACCTTGTCGCGATAAACGGTTACTAATCCGGTTGGAGCTACTGCCAAACGAAAAGTGTGGAATTCGGTAGAGTTGTCGAGCAACGAGGCTACAGTAGTTGTTGGGGCCAAAGGATCAGTTTGATTAGCCAGGAATGAGGTATAAATTCCTAAGCGGAAACCCTTTCCTTGATTATCATAACCTTGAATATTAAATGCTCCGTTTTTAGCAGCATTATTAACTTTGGCTTTGATTTCGATCGTGTAACCGGTGCTCAGGTTTAAACCTAAACCCGTTTTGTACCATCCGAGTTTCGAATCTTTGTTATTAGCATCAACAGTTTTGAGTTTCAAAACTCCTCCCTGAAGTTCCTGAGTAATGACAGCGGCTGAATCAGTGATTGTTTGATCCAGCTTCAGCTCATTCCATGCAGCTTCAGCCGGCAATAGACTTTTTGCGCTGTAAATAGTGTCCAGCACTTGAGCACTTACAGAGAATCCTGCAAACAGGAAGCACAAGAGAAAAAATGTAGTTTTTTTCATTTACAATAAATTTAAAATTGATTACGTGTTTATTTTTTAAAAACTATTCAAATAAAACTAAAAAGAAGAAGAATTCTGAGCACATTCTGACCAAAAATAAACAAATATTAACCATAATACATCAATTCAAGGAATACACATAAAATTCGTAAAATACAGGAAGGAGACGATAGCGTTACTTGCTCCCGTCTAACTGAATATGTCCGCAATTAAATGAACAAAGAAGGACACTGGTTGGTGGATTATTTTTAAGAGAGGATTAAAATCCTAAAAAAAAGGGAAACTCTGTTCAGAATCTCCCTCAATATTTTAAGCAACCAGATCTTTTTAAGCCAAAATAGCCAATGCTTGGTTTTTCTCTACTTTGCCGCCCTGAGCTACATCTGTCTTAACCAGCTTACCGTCAAACAGAGCTTTCACAATTTCAACCCCATAATAAGTCTGAATGAAACAAATCGTATCTCCAGTCTTGTATTGGGTACCAACGACTGGTGCTGTTGACTTATCCATCAAATCGACCTGCCATATCACCTGCCCACTGCATGGAGCCTGTACAGGTTCTGCGGTTGGGTATTTTTTAAGAAGGGCATCCATATCCATGCTTGGAACTTCCACTACCGGACGAACAACAATCTTGGCTGCTCCTGCTTTTTCCTTCGCTTGTTCCAATTCTTGTTTAAAGCGTTCTTTTGCAATACCGGATTTATAATCTCTATATTGCCTGTCATGCATAGCCAATTCAAAAAGTTCTTCATCATCAGGACCACAATCCCAACCATTTACTTTCATTTCTTCTCTGTAGGTATCCAAAGCATCGGGATATTCGTCCTGTGGATTGCCGGTATAGAAATCCCATCCGCTATCCTTAACCAGCTGAATGATTTCAGGAGCCAACGGACCTGGAAGTTTACCGGTCTTGCCCAGAATCATATTGCGGCTATCCTTGTCAATATTGGAGAAACGAGGTTCACCCTTGGCAAGGGAGAAAATATTCATAAGCGCAATATTCTTCACATATTGACTGAATGGAGTTACCAAAGGAGGATAACCCAACATAGGCCAAACATATTCCACTTCCTGGAACAGTTGAACAACCAGTTGACTGAAGGTCACTTCCTTTTTATTGGAATTCCTCAAGGCCATATTGATGGCTCCATGCATACCTCTTAAATCGGCCATCATGGAACCCATCATACCGCCTGGCAATCCGCAACCAACCAGCAAAGAATTACTTATTTTGTTTGAAGGATCTATAAAATAACCCAGGAAATCGTCAATAAACGACTGAGTCATTTCTCGAGCCTCCATATAGGCATGCATATTGATGTCAGGAACTATAAATCCCGCATCTTTCAGCATCGCCTGAATGGTGATCACATCCGGATGGGACATACCCCATGAAAGGGGCTCCATAGCTACATCCACATAATCTGCACCTGCTTTGGCCACTTCCAGCATAGATGCTACAGAGAAACCGGGACCAGAATGTCCGTGGTATTCAACGATGATGTGCGGGTATTTATCTTTTATGCTTTTTGTCAGTTTTCCAAGGAAAGCAGGGCGTCCAATTCCAGCCATGTCTTTGAGGCAAATTTCATCTGCACCAAATTCAACCAGCTTGTCGGCCAGACTCATGTAATATTCAACCGTATGAACAGGGGAATAGGTGATGCACATGGCAGCCTGGGATATCATTCCTGCCTCTTTTGCATATTTTACGGAAAGTTCAAGGTTTCTGGGATCATTTAAACCGCAGAATGAACGAGAGATATCGGTTCCCTGTGCTTTCTTGACTTTGTACATCAGACGACGTACATCAGCAGGAACAGGATTCATACGAAGACCGTTCAACGCTCTTTCAAGCATGTGTGTCTGGATTCCAACCTTATTAAAAGGATCAGTCCAATCTCTGACAGCCTTGTTTGGATTTTCACCGTAGAGAAGATTGACTTGTTCAAAAGCTCCGCCATTTGTTTCTACCCTGGCAAAACATCCCATGTCAATAATAACCGGGGCAATTTGCGTTAACTGGTCAACCCTGGGCACGTATTTCCCGGATGACTGCCACATATCCCGATAGAGAAGACTGAACTTAATTTCTTTTTTCATTTGAGCACTTATTTTTCTTTTGATACACACCTAATACATCATCAGTTGACATACAGTTTTTTTTTGTGCATCATCTGCAAGAATAAAGGTTTAACTATTTTTTATTCTTTGAGATTGACTTGTTTTAAAGAGGTGAATTTCAAAGAATAATCGACTCTGCAAATTTAAAGAATTTTTTCTCCAATCCCCCTTTTTAGGTTGCGAAATAATGCACTATTTTCAGGATTTTTTTTTATTTTTTTTCCCTTTTACAAGAATCAGATATAAAACGAAAATTACTCCGAGAACTAAGAACACATATTTGAGTTCGTCGAAGTATTTCATCAACATCTCCTGATTTTTCCCAAAGTAATACCCCAAGGCTGAAAGTATTGTATTCCAAAGTGCTGACCCAAGAAAAGTGTATAAAATAAACTTTTTAAGGTTCATTTTGGCCAAGCCTGCAGGAATGGAGATCAGATGTCTGACGCCTGGTACCAGTCGACCGATAAAAGTAGAGGTATTTCCGTTTTCAACGAAGTAGTTCTCAGCATACTCCAACTTGGCACGGTTTATGAAAAAGAACTTGGCATATTTACTTTCAGCAAGTCTATAAATTAGGGCACGACCTAAATAATAGGAAAGTGTATAATTAATAAGAGCTCCGAAACAACAGCCCAAAGTAGCAGAAAGAACAATCAGGGAAAAATTCATCTGACCTTGAGAAGCCAGCCACGCAGCCGGTGGTAGTAGCAGTTCACTGGGAAGTGGTATGAAGGTGCTTTCAATAGTCATCAATATAAAGATGGTGAAATAGTTTATATTTGACATATACCAGTCAATAATGGTACTGAAAATGTTCAATTCAATCATTTGAGTTTTTTTATTGAAAAATGATTTAAAGGTTAAGCCGGATTAAGATATTATTCTTAATCGATGCGAATTTACAGGATTAATTTTGCACCTACAACTTTCGCCTATCAACTTCAGCTAATTTTTAGAATCTTTTGGTATAACGGTGGCAATAAGGCTGAGTGCCTTTGTGGTCGTAATAATCCTGATGGTAATCTTCCGCTTCCCAAAAGGTGGTGGCAGGAGTTACTTTCGTTGCAACTTTATACCCTTTTTCTTTCAAAAGAGTGATGAGTTTTTCTGCAACTATTTTCTGCAAGGGAGTGGTATAGAATATTTCTGAACGATATTGGCTACCGATGTCCGGCCCTTGACCATCCACCTGTTCGGGATCATGAATTTCGAAGAAAAGTTTTGCCAACGTTTCATAGTTTACCTTGGTTGGGTCAAACGTAATTCTGACGGCTTCGGCATGCCCGGTGGTATTCTGACAAACTTCCTTGTAGATTGGGTAAGCTTTGGTTCCACCGATATAGCCAGAAACGACAGTAAGTACTCCCGGTTCTTTTTGCATTAAATATTCCACACCCCAAAAGCAACCTCCGGCAAAAATGGCGGTTTCCCTCATCTTGAGTGCTTCAACCGATTCTTTGGTAAATTCCATTGAAATGGAATTTACACAATGCCGGGTACTCTTTGGTGTAAAATTTTCTCCTAAAAACACATGGCCAAGATGGGCACCGCAATGGGCACAAACAATCTCAGTCCGACGGCCGTCTGCATCTGGAATCCTTTTGACAGCTCCGGGTATTTCATCGTCAAAACTAGGCCAGCCACAACCCGAATCAAATTTATCTTCCGAGCGATACAAAGGAGCTTGACATTGCTTGCACAAATAGGTTCCTTTTTCCTTGTTTTTTTCATAAATTCCGGTGAAAGGGCGCTCTGTACCTTTGTCAAGTATGACTGCTTTTTCTTCTGGGGTAAGTGATTTCATATAGTTTGCTGTTTGTTTATTGACTGTTATGCTGTCTTTTTTAATACTGTTTTCTTTAACTGGCTGCGCGCAGGATGAGGTGCAAAGCAGTGCAAGAAACACTAAAAATGTGGACAAAAAACGTTTCATAAAAGATTTTTTTTTGTAAAAACCAGTTCAAATATAACCAATAATAGTCTTTTTGAAACACAATCTTAAAATCCTTACAGTTATGGACAAGAAATGTATCAGGATCAATTAAAAGGTACTTCAAAAGAAATAAATGTAACTTTGTTTGAAAAAGGAATGTATATCGTTAAATTTACAGACGGTCATGGATCTGTTCTAACACAGAAATTTCTTAAAAAATAAGTATCTTTTGAGATGAATAAAAAACCACTTGTAACCTTTATTGCTGCATTATCCATGCAATTGGCAGCAGCCCAAAGACCAAACATCATAGTCATTTTAGCAGACGACATGGGCTTTTCTGATTTGGGATGTTTTGGAAGTGAAATTCCAACTCCCAACCTCGATAAACTTGCAAAAAATGGGGTACGTTTCAGCCAGTTTTACAATACTGCCCGAAGCTGCCCTACACGTGCCAGTTTGCTGACAGGCCTTTACCAGCATCAGGTTGGTATAGGCTGGATGGCAGAAGATCCGGCCAATGATGAAACAGGGAAAAAGAGAAACGACAAAGGAGTACCCGGTTACCGTGGTTTTCTGAATCACCATGGCATGACCCTGGGAGAAGTCCTGAGAACGGCTGGTTATCATACCTATATGGTTGGAAAGTGGCACGTAGGCATGCATGGCGAAGAAAAATGGCCATTGCAACGTGGTTTTGACCGCTATTATGGTATTCTGGCAGGAGCCTGCAGCTACCTGAAACCGGAAGGTGGTCGGGGTCTGACCATGGATAATATTAAACTGGATGCACCGGAAGGCGACTATTACACGACGGATGCATTTACAGATCATGCGATCCAGTATCTCCAGGAGCAAAAAGATGGAAAGCCCTTTTTCCTTTATATGGCATATAATGCCCCGCACTGGCCACTTCAGGCTAAAAAGTCGGACTATGAAAAATTTGTCGGCAAATACCTGAAAGGATGGGATATCCTTCGTAAAGAAAGATATGAGCGACAAAAAGCCCTGAAACTTTTTGACCGTGAAATCCCATTATCTCCCCGCGATGCACGGGTACGCTCCTGGGCTGAAGTCGATGAAGCACAAAAAATAGAATCCGATTTCCGCATGGCAGTTTATGCAGCCCAAATCAATTGCATTGACCAAAATGTGGGAAAATTGGTTGAAACGCTTACCAGTCTGAAGAAGCTTGACAACACACTGATTATTTTTCTTTCGGACAACGGAGCTTGCGCAGAACCGTATGCAGAGTTTGGCGGCGGTAAATTTGAAAACATCAACAATCCTGCCGTGTCGGGGGATGTTTCCTATGGCATTGGCTGGGCCAACATGTCGAACACACCCTTTTACGAATACAAGGTAAAAAGTTACGAAGGCGGCATATCTGCTCCTTTCATTGCCAGCTGGCCAACTAAGATCCAAAAAAATGCAGGCACCATTTATCATACCCCGTCCTGCATCCTGGATATTATGCCCACACTGATTGAGGTGTCAGGTGCCAGATATCCGAAAACCTACACCGATGGCACTGAATTATTTCCACTCGAAGGGTTTTCACTTGTTCCGGCTTTTGTAAATGGAAAGGGTGAAAAACATCCATATATGTACTGGGAACATGAAGGCTATTCGGCCATCCGGAAAGGAGACTGGAAAGCCTATAAAAAAGTCAAGGATACCACGTGGGAACTTTACGATATGCGAACAGACCGCGATGAACAAATAAACGTATCGGAAAAACATCCAAAGTTGGTTAAAGAGCTTAATGACAAATGGTACAAATGGGCAAACAGCCATCAGGTATTTCCGAAAAAATAATAAAAAAACATGCATAAATATAGCATCTTACTTTTGCTTAGTACCTTATTTATACTTTCCGGCAACGCACAGGAAAAAGTTTCAACACTTTATTCGGGCAATTTAAAGGTTGAAGTCTACAAGGCAGACAACCTATACAGCCTATCTTTTATTTCAGGAGTTGATAAATTTGATACCTACAAACCTGATTTTCCAGTTTCTCTGATTGTCACCGGAAAACCGGTTTCAAGCAAATACAATTCTTATGTACAAAATGGAGAGAGTCTTCAGTGCCTGGCTACCATTCAAACAGCCAACGGGTCCATCTTTTCAATAAAGGATTTATATATTGCCTCAGGCGATGGATCCCTTGAATTGCAAAGAGAATTAAAGGTGCTAAAAGCAATTGCCAGTGATTCATATTTTAACTCCATTTTCGGGTTTCAGGTTTCAAAAGGAAAACTATTGACAGCCAATGAATACTTTATTCCGGCTGTTTGGTATAAGGATAATTTCGACCCTATTTGTAAATTAACGACCAGTGCACCCCGTGCAACAGATTCTTGTTTCTATTACAGGGAAGACAGAATTACGTTGCCAATGGTGATGTTTCGGGATAAAACTTCCGGGGCTACCGTTTGTATTGCACACAAGGATGCTGTTCCAAATACTGTTTTATCCGACTCTGCAAACTATCCGGTCAATGAAGAGTATCAGTTTGGATCTCTGGGCATCTTTCAGAGTAAGAATATCACCTATCAGGCATTCTTATACCCTGGCACAGAGGCAGAACGCAGATCGGGTAGAGGCCGTCGAAGTCACCCAGTCCGGGTAGGGATAACACATAATTACAACCTGAAAATCAGCTTTTCTTCAACCACAGATTATGCCGAGGCCGTCGAAAAATCATGGACAGAGACATTCAGCTTGTTAAATCCCACTGTTTATAAGGTTGATCTTCAAACGTGCTACAACGGTTTGATCGCTACCTTAAATCAATATTTTGCTCCATCAATAGCCTTTGGGGGCATCAGAGATGCACCGGGATTTCCCTTTGAGGTATCCCTGAAAACCTTCCAGCCTATGGGAATTGATTATCAAATGGGTTTTGTGGGGATGCAAGTAGCAACAGGTTACTATCTTTTCAGAGAAGGTTTTGAGCAAAACAACACCACACTTCAGACAAAAGGAGAAGCTGTACTAAATTTTTGGGCGGACAAATGTCTGACCTCCCTGGGATATCCAAAATCCTGGTACGACCCGGGTTTGAACGGTAATACCGGAAGTTTTAGAAATTACACCAACTTACGTACTTGTACAGGTGGAATGGAAAGTTTATTAACCGGTTGGTGTTTTGCCCAGAAAAACAAAATAAGCAAACCGAACTGGCTTGCCTCCTGTAAAAAATTTGGTACCTGGCTGGCAAACAACCAAAATGCAGACGGAAGTTGGTATTTTGGATATCAACATTGGACAATAAGTGGCGGGAAACATCCGGTTGCAGATAGCAGCAAGTACCTCACCATTTGCGCCATCCGGTATTTAACAGAGCTCTATATCGCAACCGGCACCGAAACCTATCGAACAGCTGCATTAAAAGCCGGAGATTTTTGCCTGGCAAATATCAACGACCAATACCGATACATCGCCTGCGTGGTCGACAACAACAGAACCATAGACAGCGAATCGGGTCAGATGGCACTAAACGGTTTTCTTTCACTGTACGATCTGACCAGAAATGTCAAGTGGCTGAAAGCGGCCGAGCAAGCCGGAATCTATACGGAATCCTGGACATATGCCTATGAAATTCCCGTTGAAACAGATCGGATTACGCCTACTGTATTTCCAAAAGAAAGAAGCCTGATAGGTCAGCACTTTATAGCCATCGGGCAAACAGGCCTGGACATGGGTAACGCATGGTCTGCATTTGGACTTTACAGACTGTATCTTGCCACCGGAAAAGAGCACTTTCTGCATGCTGCCCGTATATCCATGCACAACACCCATCAATCCAGTAACTGGGACGACACGTTATTTCCGGGACAGGCCAGAGGGCTCCAACTGGAGGCTTTTACCGGGGGACTTCCTCGCCGTTCAAAGGGTGTTTTCACAACTTTAAACTGGATTTATGCAGCCCATCTGGATCCAATGTTTCGGTTTAAAGATGCCTTCGGAACTGCCGATATGGAAGAAGTGGAAAGAATGACACTGGAAGATAAAACAAAACTTATTAAAAGATATTCTATGGTGCAATCTTCGGACTATGGGCAAGAAGTTATTGATGATCTGAAAACACCTTCAACTCAAAGTTTAAAACTCTATCCCAACCCGATCGGTAAAGACGAGGAATTAAATATTGAAATGTCCCATTCTTCCAGTCAGAATATCACGCTGGATCTTTACAATGCATCCGGTCATCTGATGCACGAAGACACACTAAAAGCGAACGTTTTAAAATACAAGACAAAATTTAACGTACCTAGCGGGGTTTACATGATGCAACTTAAAGGAAAAGACATTGATTCCCTCCATAAAATTGTAATCAAATAAAGTGCTTGGGATTAGAAATCAAGACTGATCCCTGTTTGTAGCCGATGGAACGGATAATCACGCAAGGCATACTGAAACTGTAGATAAAAAATCATATGACCTTGTCTGAAATCAAGTTTACTGCGAAATACCTGAGGCTTGTCACCCTTATCCAGCCAACCACTGTAACCATGAATACCGTTTTCAAAGGACCACTTATCGGATGAAAGAATAACCTTACCACCATACAACGGAGCATCATTCTGATTGGCAGAATTCAATTGATAGCAAAGGAAACCAAACATACCTACAAATCTGATTTCCTGTATAAATGATTGTGGAAATTTAAGTGACTTTCCAGCCGTCAGGTCAAACCAGTAGCCGGGGGTATCAAAAAACCGGGCATTATACGGTGATTTACTGGAAGAAGTCTTAAGGACAATTTCCAGATTAACATCAGGCACGTACTTCTTTTCCTTAAAAACACTCATCAGGGTGGATAGGTAAAGATCTCCAATGACCACGGTTTCTTCACCGGATTCAATCATTGAAGCCCTTTTATCCCGAACAGCAGGTGTGGTCTGATAATGTTCCAGAAAAACACCCCAACAACTGATGGCCAATCTTCCTGGCTTTGGAACATACGTAAACCTGGAAGATAAACTTTGTGTCTGGTCTCCAAAACCCCAGAATCCATCCACAGAGACATCAACCTGATGCTTTTCAGGCACTCGACCATCGTATAATTCAGGAACCGGTAAGGCGTTTGGCCCAAAAAAGGAAGTAGTATACGTCAGATAATCATAGACAGACTTGTCCGGATTGTATTGATGGACATCTTTCCACCATTGTGGTGCTTCAACGGATAGAGCAATCGCAGGAATTTGAAAAAAAATAAATATCAACATCGGGTTCAGGACTATTTTGGTCCTGACCTTTCTCAGTAAATCGCTGAATATCTTGAAATCCATCAAATAAATGGTATTTGGTTAAGGTTTCAGTGCTATTTTCCTTTAACGACAACCCGTTCTGTGGGTGCCTGATTTTTATTTCTATTTTCTGTTTGTTCTACTACTTTTTTGGCCAGATCCATGAATGCCATACCTGTTACTGAGTCCTGATTCAAGGCAACAGGGGTACCCATGTCACCCGATTCACAAATACTTTGAACGATTGGAATCTGTCCCAACAAAGGCAATTTTAGTTCTTTGGCCAACTCCTTACAACCTTCTCTTCCAAAAAGATAATAACGGTTGGAAGGTAATTCGGCCGGTGTAAACCAGGCCATATTTTCCACCAGACCCAGGACAGGGACATTGACCTTCTCCCCCTGAAACATGCTGATGCCTTTGCGTGCATCGGCAAGGGCAACCTGTTGTGGTGTGCTGACCACCACTGCTCCGGTAATGGACAAGGTTTGAACCAATGTAAGCTGAATATCACTGGTACCGGGTGGCAAGTCTAACAGGAAAAAATCCAGTTCACCCCAATTTGCATCGGCAATGAGTTGCTTGAGTGCATTGGATGCCATACTTCCTCTCCATAAAACGGCATCTTCCTGATTGACAAAAAAGCCAATGGACAATATTTTTACGCCAAATTTCTCTTCAGGTATGATCAGATCTCGCCCATCAATTTTTTCCATAACTGGTCTGGCGTTTTCAATACCAAACATTTTGGGGATGGAAGGACCAAAAATATCGGCATCCAACAAACCGACCTTGTAACCCATAGCAGCCAGCGCCACAGCCAGATTGGCTGATACGGTAGACTTCCCTACCCCACCTTTTCCGGAAGAAATGGCAAGAATATTTTTAACCTGAGGCAACAGTTTATCCGGATTTGGACGGGCCAACTGCACGGTCTTAACGTTAATTGTAACCTCGGCATCTTTATCGGCATACGTATGAATGGCCGTTTCCGCCGCTTTTACGACAGACTTTAGAAACGGGTCGTTGGGCTTTTCAAATTTCATGGAAAAACTCACCTTGTTTCCATCTATACGGATATCATCCTCAACCATTCCTGCCGTAACAATATCCTTACCAGTACCTGGATATCGAACGTTTAAAAGAGCGTCGGTGATGAGTTTTGGATATAGTTTCATACTTTTTCAGTTTGTTTTTCTTTTGGAAGAATGCGGGCACTCCGTCCAAAACTGCGATAAGGATCCGGCTCTATTTCCAAATCGGATTCTTTCCATTCGATACCGGTCGGAATTTCAAATTGGATGTATTTGATGGTCAAGCCGCGTTGAAGCCATTGACTCTCATAAAAAGTCTGAATGGACAATATCTTGTCAGCCCAGCCGCAATGGTATAAATCATCCGTTTCAACGATCACCGGCAGGTTGTTAATCCGAACCATTTCCACGGTATAACCAAACATAAACTGACTGTCAGTTTTCAGGTGAATCTTTCCATTCGGTTTTAGAAACTGCTGATAATCAACCATGAAACGAGTGGATGTAAGACGTTTACGAACTTTTTTCATTTGAGGATCCGGAAAAGTCAGCCAGATTTCGGAGACTTCTCCCAGAGCAAAAAAACGGGTGATAAATTCGATGTGCGTACGTAGAAAAGCGACATTCTTCAGTCCTTTTTCAAAAGATTCTCTGGCTCCTGTCCACATTCTGGAACCTTTGATATCGACTCCGATAAAATTTTTCTCGGGATAAAGCTCTGCGAGCCCAACAGAATATTCACCTTTGCCACAACCCAGTT
>Ga0209123_1002506_pt1 | contig 15418 bp, 3 predicted proteins | sample BarGraIncu00431A_FD_184500 | JGI IMG/M metagenome (GOLD analysis project Ga0209123, IMG submission 184500) | Arctic peat soil microbial communities from Barrow, Alaska, USA - Barrow Graham LP Incubations 004-31A (SPAdes) (version 2) | ecosystem: Environmental > Terrestrial > Soil > Wetlands >...
GCAAAAACCCTTACTGGAGCATTGTATGTTACCCGTCAGGCAAGAGGTAGTGAAACTACTTGTTCCATTCAACTGGCAATGCCTAATGTAGGTAAAGAAAACATCGAGTTTGTGTATATCTTTGCTATGTCTGCTGATGGTAAGAAAGTATCGAATTCAGTGTTTGTAGAAGTAAATTGATTGTAAATAATTTAGTTTGGATTGATAAAAAGCTTCGCAAATCGAATGATTTCCGGAGCTTTTTATTTGTGCCATACTTTTAAATTCGGTTGGCATATTCTGGTAATTTAAATGCTTCCCGGTTACCGTCATAGCGGTGGCTGAATATTTCGCCTGAACTACCTGATTGGAGCATCGCAAAACCAATGTAAACTCAGGAATAATGAGCCTCCCGGCTTTTTTGAAAGCGTTGTAACGTGAATTTGTACACTTTTTACAATAATAAAGAAACATAAATATACATAAATATACATACATTTAAGATATATTCTATTGGATATTTCTTATGTTTACAAACTATTTACATTCGTTTGCTGTTATAAACAAATGTACATAAATGATCATTGAAATAGTCTCTGAAAGTTTGCTTATAGCCAAAATATGCCAATAATTCTGTTTTAATATAGGATATAATTAACAAATAAATATTTTTTTGCTATGAAACACAAATTTTTACTTTCAATTCTTGCCCTTTGTATAGTTATAACAGGTGCAAATGCAACCGACATTACCGGTACGGTAACTTCGAACACTACCTGGACTGCTGCAAACAGTCCGTATGTGATTGTAAATAGTATTGAAGTGAACACAGGAGTAACCCTGACTGTAGAACCGGGAGTAATTGTCAAATTCAATTCCGGTCTGTACCTGCATGTGAGGGGTACTTTAAATGCAAACGGAGCCACTTTTACAGGCAATGCCGGTGTAACGAAAGGTTTCTGGGAAGGTATTTACGTTTCTTATGAATATTATGAAGTTGGAAATGTAAATCTGAACAATTGTACAGTGGAATATGCTCAAAACCTGTACGTCAGAAAAGGACAAATGACTCTGCACAAATGTACCGTGAACAATCTCAGCGGTACAGTACGAATCAGTAACCAAGGCACGCTGAATATTGATAGTACAACTATTTCCAATACTAATTTTCCTATCACTTATTATGGCGCCGGTACAATAAATCCCGGAAACAATATCGTATTTACAGATAATGCATATAATTATGTAGATATAGATTTCAGCGAAGTGAATCAGTTATTCTGGCTTAAAAATTTCGGTTATCCATATTTCAACGACAACAGCATTCAGGTACGTTCGGATGGAACACTTAAAGTTGATCCGGGAGTAAATCTGCAGGTTGGTAACACTGAAATAATGATTTACGGAAAAATAAAAGCCATTGGAACTAAGGACAAACCTATAATTTTTGAAAAAACACCATCGGCCAGTTACTGGGCAGGGCTTAATATTTTGAGTACTTCCATTGATACTGCCTGTGTTGTAAAAAATTGCATTTTTAAGAATGCAACGTACAATTACGAATGGTATGCAGCACTGGAAATTGGAAGTGCATCACCTGTTATCGACAGCTGCCGGTTTATCGGAAATGCATGGAACCTTCATATTGACGGGCTCAGTAATCCAGTGATATCCAATTGTGTATTCGGACCTTCAACAGTTGTAAGTGGGGAAGCGTACAATTTAACAATGGATATGAATGCAAATCCTACCTTTACGAATGATTCCGTACAGTTCAATGCCAGTGAATTTAGGGCAATCAGACTCAGAGGAACTACAGTAGTGGATGAAGGACATCTGAAAAAAATCTCATTTATAGGGCTAAACAATATTTCCTACTGTCTGTACGATAATACAATTGTGCATGATACTGCTTCGTTGGTTATTGACCCCGGTGTGGTAATAAAATGCAGGGATGGTAATTCGATGATCACTGCAAACGGTATCCTGACCGGAATTGGTACAACAGCTGAACCCATTATCTTTACTCATATTGCTGACGATACTTACGGAAATCCGGCAGACTCACAAAACGATGGAACCCAAACCCCGGGTACGAGTGTGGGAGGTAGAATTTGCCTGTATAGTACAGCTCTTTCGAAAATTGAAAACTGGAAATTTAATTATGCAGGAAATTACTCAAGTAATTGGGCTATCTATGTAAAAAATAGCAATGTAGTCAATAAGTGTGAAATAAAAAATACGTACAATGCCATATGGTTTACTAAAAATGCCCAGATAACCAATAATAGTTTCGTAAATATACCTCAATATCCGATAGGATATAATTTAAGCACCGGAACACCCAATATACAGGGAAACACGTTGACCAGTGTCGGATTTACCGGTATTCAGTTAGATGGTGTGGAAGCCGATTCGCCTGCTTTAAAGAAGATGGACTTTGCCGGATATACGAATCTGCCTTATATCATGACACATAGTATAACTATTGCAAGTGGAAATGTTCTGACTATCAATCCGGGCGTGGTCATCAAATCGCAACGTTTCGGCCAGAACTGGGTGATAAATGGCGCAATAAAGGCTATCGGAACAAAAACGGAAAAAATTATTTTCACTTCCATCAATGACGACTCAGCCGGCGGGGATACCAACAATAATACCACCTCAACGGTTCCCAATAACTATGACTGGTACGGATTTAATTTTACAGGCTCGGCAAGCGATACAGATAATATCCTGCGAAACTGTGAAGTACGATATTGCGGTGGAGGTTGGAGCATTGATTGTCCGATTCAGATAACCGATTGCCATGTATTGCTTGATTCGGTAAAAATTAATTTTACCAATCAGTGCGGATTGTCAATTTTTGGAAGTGCCAATCCCGAAATTAAAGACTGTGAGTTTAGTAATATTGCCTGGGAACCTATCTATATGGACATGTTTGCCAATCCTACCTTTACGGGAACGAATAAACTGTCCAATGTGGCGGATATTGCCATAAAGCTTAGGCCGGGAACAGTAAACGGAACTGTTCCGGTACGTAGTTTTGCAGGATACAATCCTATTACTTATTTATGGTATGATGATGCATTGACTGTTACAGATCAGTTGACAATACCGGCCGGACTAACATTTAAAGGTCCCGGACGCTGGAATATAACCGGTAAACTAAATATTCAGGGCACAGCGGCCAATCCGGTTGTATTTACTACAGTAGAGGATGATTTGTATGGAAATCCAAAAGACAGTCAGCAAAATGGTGCCGCATCGCTAAATAACAGTGGTAATTATTTTGTGTTTTACGATTCGGCAAATGATTCAAGTACCATTGATCATGCTATTTTCCGGTATTCTACCACAACTCCGATTCAGTTAAATAATGCTTCACCTAACATTACAAATTGCACATTTGAAAATTATCCGAATTGTGGCGTTTCTCTTGTTGGATTGAGTGCTCCGGCTATTGATAACTGTACATTTAATAATATCAGTTATCCATTCAATACTTCCTTGCTTACATATCCGCGCTCTACCGCCGGAAATACGATTGCCGGAACCACCGGCAGGGCTATCCGTGTTAATGATGAAACACTTACCCAAGATGCTACGTTGATGAAGCGTAATTTTGCAGGAATTACCAATATCCCGTATGTATTTAATTATTATACCGTTGGCAGTGCTGCCAAACTAACAATTGAACCGGGAATAATTGCCAAATTTACGAGTTATGGTTACCTGAATGTGAGTAACGGATTGATAGCAGTCGGAGGAAGCACACCCGATAGCGCTATAGTCTTCACATCCGACAGGGATGATTTTTACGGAGGTGATACTTATAATAATGCAGATGCCAATACACCCTGGAATAATTCATGGCGTGGCATTTATTTTTATAATGAATCTGTTGATGAAAACTGTGTGCTAAAGAATTGTATTTTCAAATTTGGTTCTTATTATGATCAGCGTGGAGCAGTTACTTTAGATAACGCTTCACCAACCATTCAGAACTGTCGTTTTGATAAAGGTTATAACGGCATTGTTGCCAATAATTCTTCGTTTCCGGTTATTACCGGTTGCGATTTTATAGATGTGGACGATAACTCAGGATACGCCATTTGGAATAAATCATCGTCAACTACCGTTACTGCAACCAATTGTTGGTTTAACTCTACCACCGGACCTAAAAACGCCACGTCCAATCCTTCGGGAATTGGCGAACGGATATCGGATTATGTGGCTTTCACACCGTTTACATCACAACTTACCAAAGCCGAACTTGGCGATGTTAGCCTGAACGGAACGATCAATCCGTATGATGCGTCGCTTATTTTGCAATATGCCGTTTTGAATATTGTGCTTAATCCTGCACAACAAAACGTGGCTGATGTCAGTAAAAACGGTTCAATTACATCGTACGATGCCTCCATGATTTTACAGTACAATGTGAATTTGATTGCAACATTTACGCCTAACCCGAGCATGATACGGAAACATGCTCCGGCTGACAATGTACAGGCCAGTATCACGCTGGCAACTGTTCAGCCGGCAACAGGCAGCGGAGAATTTATAATTCCTGTTACACTGAGTACCGGTGCCGGAGTAAAATCGCTCGATCTGAAATTTAATTTCAATCAGCAGCATATCGAATTGCTGAATGTCGGGACTTCAAAACTGAACCCGGATATTTCTTTTGCACAGACAACACTGACCGATAAAGGTACACTGGCAGTTTCCATGGCTTCGGCTCAGGATTTATCGCTCGATAACAATGTCATTTACCTGACATTCAAACTGGTGAATCCTGCTATTTCCGAATCGGAATTCAGTATTGCTTCGGCAATTGCCAATGAAAGTCAGCTGACGCTGAACGATTCAACAATACCAATTGCATCGCGAATTATTACTTCATTCACACCCGTTGAAGCAAACAGAAAAATGAATATCTGGATTGGCGGAGATAAATTGAATATTGAATTTTATACACAGACACGATTTAAAAACCTGAATATCAATATGACTGATATTTCGGGCAGAACACTGGCAATTTATAATTATAATGAAATAGGCGAAGGAAAACAGGTATTACAGATTCCGTTGTCTGATTTGGGTAATTTGCAGAATGGCGTTTATCTTGTCCGGATAATTGCCGATGGCAGAAACTTCTCTGAAAAACTGGTTATCAACCGGAAATAAGAAAATAATTTTTTCCCCGGGTTTTTAATGATCCGGGAAGAATTACAAGTTTCAACAATTCAACAATTACGACAATGAAAAAGCATATAAAATTTACCATCATATCCTGTTTTTTTATCCTGATATTCAGTTTGCTTCCGGTTGAAAATATCACTGCGCAAGCTATCGGATTCAGCATATTAGATAACACAGTATCAGAAAAGGATACCTTTACAGTTATAGTTAAGGCCGATACGCTGCTTACCGGAAAAGATGTTTACGCGTTTAAATTCGGGTTAAGTTACAACTCCACTTACGTTGAATATTTGGGAATTGATTCGGTCGGTACCCTGATGAAAAGCTGGGGAATTCCAACCATCAACAGCAGCACGGCTGGAAGATTATATATTGCCTCAGCCGGAGCACAAGCACTCACAGGCAACGGAAATATGTTATACCTCCGCTTTTATGCAAAACGAAGCGGATACACTTATATCGAAAACATCTCGCCGTTCAGTCAATTGAATGAGGGAAGTCCTCTCATGACACTCAAATATGCTTATGTTCAATGCAATGCGCTTCCATTTCCTGATATTTACCCCGACAGCAGAGAATTGTATGTTGGTGAAATGGTGCAAATGAATGTATCAAACGGCACTTCACCTTTTACTTACGGGAGTGATAATACGGCTATTGCTTCGGTTGATGCAGCTGGAAAAGTAACAGCTACTGGTCCGGGTTCAGTCAAAATTTATGTTATTGATGCAAAAGGAAATAAGAATTACACTACTGGTGTGATCGATGTTCGTGCAATAAAACTGAGCATAGTTAATAGCGGAGCAATATTAATGGATACTTTTTACCTGCCTGTAAAAATAGAAATAGCTCCTGGAACAATAATTTATTCAGGAAGTTTTGAGTTGACGTTCAATTCAAATCTTGCCGGTGTAAAATCAAAGATTGAAGCGGTGGATTATCCGGTTTCGGTGCAGAATAATGCCTCCGGATCGGTTGTTAAAGTTTCTTTTGCTTCGGGAAGCGGTTTCACCGGTTCGGGGATTTTGTGCCGAATAGGAATGGTAGCATTGAACAGCGGTACGCATACAATAAATATCCAGAATGTCCTTTGCAACGAAAACTTAACGGCATTTACCTATTCGGGTACTGTGGGAGTGGAATGCAAACCCTGCACCAAAGTGACGGGAATGACGCCTGAAACAGGAACTGAAAATCTAAATTCCGCCTATTTCGATTTGTATTGGCAACCTTCGCTGAATACGCGTTATTACAATCTTTTCCTTTGGGAAGAAGGAACTACCATGCCTGCAAGCGCAACTCAAACCTATATTTACGGAACCAGCAGGCGGTTGTACAACCTGAAACCGGGTGCTAAATACTACTGGAAAATTGTATCAATCAATGAATGTTCGTCTGCTGTAAGCGATATTCAGACCTTTACAACCAAACCGTTGTCTGATCTCATAATAACAGATGTTCAGGCTCCTAAGGAAGTTGAATCTGGAAGTCAGTTTACCGTTACATTTACAGTGAAAAATACCGGGCAAGCTCCTACAGTCAGCGGGCAATGGCGGGATGCGGTGTATATTTCGACTGATTCGGCTGCAAACGGTGGGAAAACACAACTGATGGTAAAATACAATTCAGGGCAATTGGCTGTGAATGATACTTACACTCAGTCGTTTGTAATTACCATGCCGGCTGAATATACAGGGAAATATTACCTGTTTGCAAGTACTGATATTTACAACGAACTGACGGAATTATCTAACGATAACAATATGCTGCGGTTTGCCGACTCGGTCAAAGTGGCTCTTAAACCTTTTCCCGATTTAAAGGTGAAAGATATTCAGGCTGCTGTTCCAACTTTTACCCCCGGCGATTCGTTGCAGATCAGCTGGAAGGTTGAAAATATCGGCAACGCGGATGCTCTGGGCGGATGGTCCGAAAGAGTAACCCTTGTTTCACCAAATGGAAGAAGGGTGGCATTAAGTCCTTATCTGGCAAGCAGCGTTGATTTACCAGTGGGACAAACTCAGGCCAGAAGTTATAAGTTTAAAATTCCGGAAGTACTGAGATTTTCGGGAGCTGCAAATATCGAGGTGGTTCTTATTCCTTCGGGTACACTGATTGAACACAGCGGCACAGATGCAAACAACACGGCTTTTTCATCAGGCACAGTTACACCTGTCGATATGCTTTTCCTTGATGTCGCTACCGCTTCTTTGTCCGAAGGTTCGACATCCGAAGTAAGATGTGTGATAACCCGCAGCGGTGAATATTCAACGCCCCTTCCGGTTGACATCACCAACACGCCGACAGGACAAATCACCATTCCTGCCTCGGTTACCATTCCGGCGAATATGTCTTCGGAGATATTTAACCTTACGGCAATCGATAATGCAGTGGTGGATGGACCGAGGAATGTAAAAATAGTTGTAATGGCAGCTTCATACAGGAACGACACTTCAACCATACAAATACTTGATAACGAAGCCACCGTGCTGAAAGCTGTGCTGAATAAAACAGTTGCAAACGAGGGTGACTCGCTGAAACTGAGAATTACACGAAATCTGGTAACGGGTTCTCCGCTAACGATTTATCTTTCAACCGATAAACCCAATCAGTGGATATTCAATAATGCAGCCACTATTCCGGCAAACGACTCAGTCGTGGTAGTTCCTATTTACGTGATAAATGATAACTCTCCCGAACTGAACGGTACAGTTTCAATAACCATAAGTTCCGGAGGATATTCATCATGCAGTGCAACAGCCACTATCAACGATGATGATATGCCTGAACTGGAATTCACCCTGACTGCTGATACAGTGCCCGAAGCTGCAGGAATGTACGCTACTTATGCATCCATCAAAAGGATAAAAGGTGAAGGAAGTATCACGCTCAATTTTACTGCTTCGGTTCCAAATACTTTAATTTTACCATCTTCCATAACCATTCCGAACGGAACGAATGAAGTGAAATTCAATATTGGCGTAGTGGATAATGCGGAAGTGGACGGCTACCGGAAAGTGGAAATCACAGGTTCGGTATGGGTAAAATCCTGCAGTTGCAATTCTTCTCCCGACAATGGCGGTGTGATAACTAAAAGTTTGGTTATTGCAGATAATGATGGACCTTGTCTGACCGCGAGTGTAAATCCCGTATCACTTTTTGAAGGAAAAACTAATGCAGGAAAACTGATTATTTCCCGAAATACCGAAACTTCCGGCAGCGTGAATGTAACCATTATGTTTAATGATCCGACTGAAATTGAAGTTCAGTCAACGGTACTGATTCCTGCCGGACAAAAATCGGTTGAAGTACCAATTAATACGATCAACGATGGTATTGAAGATGGAAATCAGACGGTTAGTATTACTGTACAGGCAGCCGGATTTGTATCGGGATTTTGCTACGCATATGTTACCGATCTGAATAAACCGGATTTTGTAATTCATCATGTGGAAGTGAATAAAACCACTGCTTTGACCAGTGAAATAATTCAGGTAACCGGTCGATTATTAAATCTGGGTTATCTCAATGCGCCCACGGGTTCAAAAGTTGGATTTTATTTATCGAAGGATAATTATGTAGATAACGGCGATCAGTTGCTGGGTACTTTTGCAACCACCAATCAGATTCTGATGGGCGATTCGGTGCCGTTCAACATTTCACTGACTTTGCCGTCGAAAACAGGTAGTTACAACTTGTTGGTACAAGCAAATCCGAATAATGCAGTGAACGAACTGGTTTATACCAACAATACTTACGATCCCATAAGTTTTAAAATCGTTCCGGAATATACAGCAACTGCCACAGTAGATTTAACACAGACATTGCCCAACAAGCCGATAAATATCTATGGTAAAGCAACGAAGGTAAATCAGCAACCGGCATCAAATGTGAATATTGATGTTTATCTGCTTTGCAACGGAACAAGGAAAAAACTGACAGCAATTACCGATAATCTCGGAAATTACACGGTTCAGTTTACCCCAATGCCCGACGAATCCGGACACTTTGATATCGGAGCCTGTTATCCCGACGAAGAGCTAACCGCTGTGCAGGATTCGTTTGATATTCTGGGAATAAAACGTACTTCAGGCGATTATATCACCTGGCTTACAAAAGTGGGTGATCCTTATAACGGAACGCTTCAGATAAAAAACACAAGCAATATTGAACTGAAAAACATCCAGTTGAAAATTGCCGCCTTGCCTGATGGCTGTACTTTAACGGCAAGTCCGATGGCACTTTTGTCCGGCAATGCCACGGCTACACTCAATTATACTATTCTTGGAACTAAACGCAGTACAACCACCGATTATCAGAAACTGAACCTGATCATCAGTTGCGATGAAGGCGTAAGTATCGGTTACGATGCCTATTATTTCTGTCAGGAACAGCAGGCTTCGCTCGAAACTAGTCCGACAAGTATTAATACCACGGTTTCAAAAGGAACAACCAAATACATGGAATTTACGCTTACCAACCGGGGTGCCGGCGAAAGCGGAATTGTTAGGATCATGATTCCTTCAGTCAGTTTTATGAGTCTGGTTAGTTCCGATTCGATTACCAATATTAAACCCTCCGAAAGTGTAACTGTTACGTTGAAGTTGACTGATACCGACTTGGTGCTGAACACACCTGTAAACGGTTCAATAGCAATAAACTGTGAACATGGAAAAGGAATTGCAATGCCTTATAAATTAGAAGCAGTTTCCGATGCCAAAGGTGGTCTAAGTATAGATGTACTGGATGAATATACTTACAACACAACCGAAGCCCCTCATGTAAAAAATGCTCACGTACTTGTTCGCCATCCTTACAGCGGAGTGGTTGTGGCGGATGGATTTACGGATTCCAGTGGAATTTTTAAAATGGATAGTATTCCCGAGGGATATTATTCAATGACCGTGGAAGCCGAAAAGCATGATGGTTACCGGAACAATATCATTATTGATGCAGGGAAAACCCTGTCGCAAAGTATTTTCATTAGTTTTCAGGCTATCAGTTATACCTGGGAGGTTGTACGTACCGAAGTGGAAGATGAATATAAAGTGGATCTGATCATGAAGTACGAAACTAACGTTCCTGCTCCAGTGGTTGTCATGTCAATGCCCGACAGTATGCCTCATCTGATAAATGATGAAACATATCCGTTTTTTGTAACACTTACCAACAAAGGATTGATAACAGCAACTGATGTTACACTTACTTTCCCTAATGATCCGGAATATGAGTTTGTTACCAATTTCACAAAGATGGATTTACTGGCACAGCAATCCATTCAGGTTCCGGTGGTTATGAAGCGTAAAGCCTCGTATAATCCGGTCAAAGGAATGCAGAGAGCAATCGCTTCGGATCTGAACTGTTTCGATGTGGTGGTTGAAGGTCATGGATTCTATTGCGGACCAGATAAAAAATGGCATCAAGGCGTTCTACTATTTAAATTCTCAGGGAGAGTTTGTGTTGGATCTGCCACCGGAGGCTATAGTCCCGGAGGTGGTGGTGGCCCTACTTTAGGTAGCGGTGGCGTAGGGTATGTATACGTTGTCCCTTCAAACAACAGTTCTACTGTGTCGGTAAACAATGTTTACGAATGTGACAATTGTACGATGGAACTTACGTTAGCTGTGCTTGGTTGCGTCCCAGGTCCAATCGGAGTTGCATCGGGAGTTGTTGCCTGTATTAAATCATTTACCGATGATGACGGAATTTCATTGGTTGATGCTGCTCAATGCGGTTTAGGATTTATACCCGGATGGGGGTGTGTGATCGGATTATTTGGAACAGCATACAGTTGTTACAAGGACCCCCCACGATTATTAGTCAGACCATTAAGACTTCCTCAGGTAAATGAAACGGCTCCAAAACCCTTAATGCCTCCTATTATAAAACAAGCATATACGGATTTGCTCTGGGCAAGACATAGTATGGATGCCGAACACAATTGGATGAATGAGATTACCGGAATAGACTCACTTTACGCGCGTGTGAATTTTGTTGATTTTATCAATTCAATTGATTCATTTACTGTATTTAAAAAGGAAATACAACCACTCAATATTATTGAAATAAACCAGAATTTGTCCGGAACGGATATCTTACCCGTTGAAGTGGAAGCATTTTCGCTCAGGTGGAACAGTACGCTTGTTGCCAGGACTCAGAATATACAAGAACCTATTGCCGATTTCCCGGATATTATCAACAGTAATTTATTGAAAAAGTATGTACAACAGGAAGATTCTGCTCTTGCTTATGCTATAGGAAGAGGATATACCGATATTCGTGAAATGGCAAATACCGCTTACAATACTCTGAAAGAGCAAACTGAAACAGGAAAGAAATCGGTTTGTGCATCAATTACCTTGCAAATTTCTCAGAAACTGGTAATGACACGTGAAGCTTTTGAAGGGACTTTGACCATCGTAAACGGGAATAACCAAAATGCTATGACCAATATCAAACTCAATCTGGAAGTGAAAAATTCGCAGGGTGTTCTCTGCAACGATTTGTTCCAGATCAATACCAAAGCACTAAGTGTACTTACCGGTATTGATGGAACAGGTTCGCTCGCAGCTGGACAGAAAGGTAGTGCTTCCATCCTGTTTATCCCAGAAAAGGGGGCTGCTCCAACGGTACCGACCACTTATTCGTTTGGTGGTTCATTTTCCTATACCGATCCGTTTAACGGACTGGAAGTGACCAAACAGCTCTTCCCGATTTCGCTGGATGTAAATCCGAGTCCCGATTTGTATCTGCATTACTTTATGCAGCGCGATATTCTGGCCGACGATCCGCTTACTGAAGCGATAGAACCTATTGTTCCTGCTGAACTGGCTTTGATGATTCAGAATAACGGATATGGAACAGCCACCAAAGTACGTGTGGAATCGGCTCAACCCGAAATAATCGAAAATCAGAAAGGGTTGGCTATTCATCTGGCACTGATTGGTTCAAATCTAAATGGTCAGGAACGTCAGCTTGGGCTAACCAATATTGATTTTGGAAATATCGCTTCAAAATCAACGGCTATTGGTCAGTGGTGGTTTACCGCCGATCTGCTCGGACATTTTGTGAATTATGAAACCCGTGTTGTACACGCTGACAGTTATGGCAATCCCGACTTGAGTTTAATTAGCGGTGCTAAATTGCACGAGTTAATTCGCAGTATATCTGTTTATAATGATGTAGATACTATCCATGACTTTTTGGTAAACGAAGTACAGGATGCTGATGAAACTCCGGATGAAATTTACACGTCAAGTGGCAATGTATTGCCGGTAAGTGCTGTTAATTCAATTACTACTACCGGAACACTATCTTCGCCTGCTTACGAAATAGGACTGGATGTTTCGCCAAAACTGATTGGCTGGAATTACGGTAAAGTAACTGATCCTACTGCCGGGCGTTACAAAATTTTAAACGTAACACGCCAGAGCGATGGAAAAGTACTTCCGGCAAGAAATGTTTGGCAAACACATGTTACATTGCCCGATGGAAAAGAACCTGTTTACGAACATAAAATTCATTTCGTGGATGAGTTTGCTTCTGTTCAATTAACAAAATATTCTATTAAATTTGTCCCTAAACAGGTCGATCCACCTACAGTGCTGAAATTTGAAAATGTACCTTCAAGTGTTTCCACTTCGCAGGTTACATTAGTCAGAGTGGTGTTCGAAAAACCTGTAAAGGCATCATCCTTCACTTACGAAGATATGATTTTACGATGCCAGGGAGGTAGTAATTTGATGAATAATACGGTTACCGTTACTCAGATAGATTCTGTTACTTTCAGCCTTAATTTGTCATCCGTTACAACCGCCGATGGATATTATGTGCTCACTGTGCAAACAACGGGCATTACCAATCTGGCCGGTGAAGCCGGTGAATTATCGAAACAGGTTTCGTGGTCACAGTTTACAAATTCACCTGCAGTGAGTGAATTTATCGGAATACCGGCTGATGGAGGCTCAACCGCTACCATTTCGGACAATATAATGATGCGGTTCACAGTGCCTGTCGATACAACCACTTTCACTCCGGCCCGTCTTATCTGGACGAGAGATGGAAATGTGGTTTCGGCTCCGGTAACTATATCGCGAATGGATACTGAAGGTAAACTCTTTAAAATCATGAATATCGATAGTGTAATGACTGCTGATGGTATCTATCAACTGACAGTCGATTTACCAAATATTAAATCCAAAATCGGCGTTTACGGTCTTGCAGAACAGAAGGTAAGTTGGAAACTTGACACACAAGGACCTGTACTGAATAAAATAACCCTGAAAAACGTTGGTGGTTATGATAATCAGCATATTACTTCTGCTCAATTGACATTCAGTGAGCCGATTACCGGATTTGGAATTTCAGTTGTTGAACTGTGGAAGGATGGATTGCAACAACCGGTTTCACAACTGAATTTTGGAATGCTGAACGACACAACCTATCTGATTACCGATTTCAGGTTGCTGACCTATAACGAAGGCGTTTATGTGCTGAAGATAAATATGGACAACATAACCGATTTGTCAGGCAACAAAACCTTCGGATTCCATGATAAAACGTGGACAGTCAACAGAAATGTACCGGCATCGATTACAGATATGAAGATTTCACCTGACCTTGGATATTCGTCGAGTGATGGTGTTACTTCAACTAATCAGGTGGAAGTATCGATGAAGGTAAATGCACCTAAATCCCGTATCAGATTGTATTATAATAGTTTTGGTGCTTCAACGCTCCTTGTCGACACATTTTCTGCCACGACCGGTACGCTAATTTTACCGGTAAACATTCCGGCTTCCGGAAGTATGAAACTGCAAGCCGAAACCGTTGATACCCTAGGTAATACCTCAATGGCGGAACTTCCGGTTTACATTGACGAAATGCCGTTATCTGCCACCTGGAACAGTATTCCTACAGGCACTCTGCGCAAGCATCCTTCTTCGGTTTTACTTGATTTCTCTGATAAGATACTGAATGAAAGTATATTGAAGAATAATCTGATTTGCCGGTTAAATGGTGTGGAAACAAATGTAAGTACATTGACTGTAACAAAAAACAGTAATTCTGAGTTTGCAGTAAGTAATTTCGGTAATACAGGTGTAACTTCGGGTGGAACATTCTCGTTATCGGTGAATACTGCCAGCCTGAATAAGTACCTGAGCGGAAAGGCCGGTTCGTTGTCACCGTTGTCACAGTGGATATTGAGAGGAAACAATGCTCCTGTGGCTAATGCCGGACCGGATCAGTTCGGTGCAGGTGGTGACTTGATGATGTTGGACGGATCTAAATCTTTCGATGCTGAAAATGATGCCCTCACATATAAGTGGACTACAACTGAAGGCATAACCCTGAGCAATGCGAATATCGCAAAACCGACATTTATCGTTCCTTTAGCAGGTAATCAATTAATTTTCAATCTAGTGGTAAACGATGGTGTTGACGATTCGCAGACAGATGAGGTAACCATCTTTCTGATTAGAACGCATTCGGGCTCTGTAGTTAGTTACACCAACAATATCAGAATTTACCCGAATCCTTCATACAATGAGATTATGCTGTATGTAAATGAACCGACTTCCGGAACATTAAATATCCGGATTTACAACGACATCGGTCAGCTGGTTTACATGGACTACAGAAATCACACTGCAGCAACGGAAATGTACAAACTCGGCAATTTGAAACTTATTCTGGGATTATATCTGGTAGATGTAAGAATGAACAATGCCAAACCCGTTGGATGGACAAAACTGATAATTATTGACAAATAAAAATTCAGAAGAATAGGGTCTATAAAATCACCGACTATCTAAAAACCTAAAAACCACCGTGTAAGCCTTTGCACACGGTGGTTTTTTACTAAAGAGAGCTTATAATCATAAAAAGCTACTGCAAATCAACTGATTTTAGTAGCCTTTTAATTTTTAGCGATGTGTTTTATTCCAGATTTTTACGAATTGCTGCAGCTATTTCATTCATTTCCTCTGCACTGAGTTTCAATTTTGGATTTTTGAAATTCATATCCGATTCTTTATTGATAGGAATCAAGTGTATATGTGCATGAGGTACTTCCAAACCAATAATCGCAACTCCAATGCGTACACATGGCACAGCTTTTTCTATGGCTAATGCCAGCTTTTTTGAAAAAAGCATCATGTCAGCCAGAATCTTGTCATCCAGTTTGAAAATATAATCCTCTTCTATTTTTGGAATAACAAGCGTATGACCTTTC
>Ga0209123_1002507_pt1 | contig 15412 bp, 7 predicted proteins | sample BarGraIncu00431A_FD_184500 | JGI IMG/M metagenome (GOLD analysis project Ga0209123, IMG submission 184500) | Arctic peat soil microbial communities from Barrow, Alaska, USA - Barrow Graham LP Incubations 004-31A (SPAdes) (version 2) | ecosystem: Environmental > Terrestrial > Soil > Wetlands >...
ACTTTAATTCTAGTTTTACTGGTATTTCCTATGTAAATATTATCGAACTCTAAGGTTTCGCCTTCCGTTAAAGGCTCTGCGAGCGCTTTAATATCTACATAGGAACATCTTTCTCGTATTGTAACTTCACCTTTACGTCCATATTCAGTGACTTCCCCTCTTTTATAAAGGTTAGCGTTGACCTTAAGCCTAGATATATATAAAGCCTCCTTTTCTTCAATAATTTTCAGATCTTCTGTTTTAAAATATCCTAAATCTTTTAAAGATAAATCACCTTTTTCAATAGTATTTTGAAGTGTTGGAAGATACTTCGCATCTGAGACCAATCCTACTCCAAGCTCATAATGAATAAATTCACCAGTCAATAAATCATACTGTAGTTGAATTTTTGCAGATGATTTTATGCCACACCCCTTGTAACTCGCTGCATGCTTATCATCCAACTTAAATCCAGTAGCATCAGCTACTGTGATCCTATTAAAATCACATTTCAATAATTGTTCATTGTTTTTTAAAACCTCATTTTCAAAATTTAACATGTCATGTAATATTTTTTTAAGAAAATTCACGACATTCTTATTGAATCGTTTACTTAATGGCTGAGGTGATATTGATATTTTTTCATTAGATTCTAATTTGGCACACAAATCCGATAATGACGAAGAACATAAATCTTCACCTAGAAAGGTGCATAGATTTAGAAAAGATTTAGCAGAAACTTTACCCTTCCTCCTATTAAACTGATGTTTTTTAGCTAACTTTTCAATTCTATTAAGGTTGTACACCTTTTCTAAATTGAGAATTATTTGTTTTATTTTTTTCCTGTTCATCGTAAATAACATCCTTTCAGTTAATTTATATATAATTGAATAAAAGTTATATATACACTAATTATATATTATTTAGGAATAAACCAAAAAACAAAAGGTGTATTTTATACCATAATTAGGTTAAAATACACTCTTTAATGAAAATAAATATTCTGTTTTTTTACGTTCTATTTATATAAAGGTATTTAGTTAAAAATCTGTACTATTTACATTTAATGGGCCTGTTAGGTTGATGGCCATGGACCCCGTTACAGAAATTGGTAACGAAGTGAACAAGTTCTGTTTGCTAATGATAACGAGAAAGATATGGAATAGTAAAACAAAAACTAGATTAAACGTCCTTAGCACTGATGGAAATTAGGGCTATAGTCGCATAAGAAAAATTGTTGTATTTTACTTTATTGTTTTATTGTGAAAAAGATAGACTACGTTACATAAACTAGTAACGTAGTAAACAACTTCTGTTTGCTAATCTTCATCATAGTCTTAAATTATCAACGTTTGGTGGTTTACTCTATATCAAAATCTAAATATAATTCTATTAGCTTATATAGCACTCTTGCGCTTACGTAAGCAGCATAATCTTGAAAACCATCTGATTTATATGGATCTGCAAAATCACACACAGATTTCAAACCAAAAACATATGGACGTGGTTTTGAACAGTTCATAGCAGCGTACATCACTCCGAAAATCTCCATCTCAATCCCTAGAACTTTTCGTTTGCTTTGCTTTATTACATCTATTGTTTTCTTATTTGCAACTACCGCTGCACCAGTTGCAACAGGTCCGATACATACATTAATTTCAGTTGTTGGCCTATTACCATCCCAATTTTTACGAATAGTTTTTAATAGTTCTTTATTTGCACAAATTAGTTTAATCCTATTTAGTATATCTTTATCCACTCGCAATTGTAATGGATCAGGGCAAAAGACCTCTTCACCATTTTCATACTTTATTTTACCGCTACCGTAATCCCAAGAGGGATCTGCAATAATTACATCTCCTAAATTGACTTCACCCTCTAATCCTCCTGAAATGCCAGGCATAATCAAATATAATGGTCTAAAATTATTTATCATCTTCATAGATAATACTGCAGCGGCAGTCATTCCCATTTGCTCACATGCAGCAGCTATTACTTTTATATCTTTATTTATTGTAGTAAACGTGGTAGAATAATATATTGTGTTATCACCAGGAATATCAATAATATCCCAGCTAGCTGATAATTCTTTAATCGCAGATAACTCTGGTGTTTCTAGTGCACAGATTATTGCAACATCATAATTATCAATTACTATTGAAGGTCTATTCCTATTCTGGGTAATCATTTTTATATAATTTATACTACTTTCTAGCTCGCATTCCCAATTATATGTACTATTATCATACTTAATGATAGATAGAAATTTCTCTTTGTATAATTCAAAGCATCTTTCATGTTCAGTTATGCCGATTATGTTACCTGGAATAATATATTTGTTATTAGAACAAATTTCATTTAGCAAATCAATACCACCTGTATCCTCTGCTTGTCTATCTATTCTTAAAGGCATTTGGATATCTAACAATAACAAATCATAATAGTTGGCGCGTAATTCTCTTTTTGTACTTATTAAATCATGAACAAATTTAATATCCATTGTCTCAAGTTGTTTAGTTCTTTCTAATACAGTACTTATCGCTTTCGCTTTATTGATATTATCATCTGCTATTAAAATTTTCATCTAAATATCTCCTATCTTTTTAATCAATTCATCTATTTCATCTTTCCAGCTATCTAATATAGCACTGTAATAAGCTATACCTAAATAAATTTCGCCGTACAGAGTCATCAGTTCATTATCAAGTTGATTTAATGTTGTGCTATTTTCAAGTTCTCCAAATTTTTCAAATTGAGTGACTACAATCACTGGGATTCTTATATTACGTCTTATCATTTGTCTAATAATTTCTTTCCCGCCATAGGGTCGCTTTCGTCCGCCATGTTCTGATTTAGTTATATCATAGGTTGGAATGCTCATATCCAATAAAATTAAATCAAAATCATTTTCAACTATTTCCTTTAATCCACTTTGATACGAAAATTTTTCATTGATAATACAATATTTAAACTTTTTATTTAAATACTGTATTAATTGAATTATTTTAATTTGGTCATCCTCAATTATAAGTATTCTCATTTTAAAATCTCCTTCGGATAAATAATAATTGATACTTCAAAAATCGAATCTGTTAAGTAATCAAATCTAAATTTATAAGGACATTTTAAATCATATTTCAAAATTTTATCTACTTTAAAAAATCCTGTTCCTCCTTCTTCACCAACTTTATCTATTGATAAATCACTGTTAATATTTAACTTGAATTTTTCTAGTCTAGCCTTAAGAAATTCAAAATTATCACCTGTAAATACTTCACTTTTAAGATTTATATTTATTTCATTAGAACTGAGAATTTCAAGATTAACGGTAGCAGGCCTATTCTCTATTTTACTATGCTCAACTATATTATCAAATAATGTAAAAAAGATGCTATAAAAGCTTTTAAATGTCTGTCCTTTTAAAACATTTATATTCTTAATATTCACTTCAGGATTAAAGAATGAGTTTGGGTATATATTTTTAACCATTTCTATAGCAGTTAGAACAGGTACTTCTAAATTAAAATCTAAAGATTCTAAAGTTTTTGATCTTTTAAACCAATTTGATATTTTATCAAGATTATAAACTAGCTCTGTTTTGGCTTCATTTAGCTTGAAAAAAAGCTCAGATAAATCCATTTCTTCTCTCATATTTTCTAATTTCTTTTGTAATTTCAGAAAAATATCGTTGAATAATTTCTTTAATTCGGTTTTTATTTTTTTACGTATAATAGCTAAACTTCTATCTGTCTTTTTCCACAGTTCTTCAAAAAGAATAGAAAGAAACTCTTCATAAGTAGTATCAACTTTTATTTTATCCTTTAATAATTCAAGTTCATCTACTTCAAATATAAAGTCAAATAAACCTTTATAGTTTCCGTTTTCGATACAAATTTGAATCCATTGGTCTTTAAGTATATAAATTAGTTCATCTATTTCAGTTGAAAATTCATTTAGCATATATAAAATACATTTTACATTTTCTTCATCGTATCTAAAATATTTATCACTCCAATATTTATTATCCCTATATACTAAAGTTGTTTTATCTTTTTTTGTAACCAGATTATGTAATTCTAATGTGCTTCTTATCGTTCCAACTAATGTACCATGTCTAATTCCTATACTTAAATTCCCATCTAAACCATATTGATTTTTTGAAACAAAATTGTCTCTTAAATCAAATAACATAGCATAGAATAATGATGTACGATCATTTAAAGGAATTTGATATTCAATTTCATTAATCTTATCAGATTCTAATGTTATATAAGCTTTACCATTGTAATCAATATCATTTTTTAAATAATCTTTAAATCTTAAAAATCTCTCTCTTAAACTTTTATCTAATGAATTTTTAATACCTTCAATATCTACATAAATTTTACTTTCATCTATATTTTTCATTGCTCTAAGTATTATTAGTCTTTGTGTAATTGTAAGTATCTCCTGCAGATAAATTTTCTTATTATCTACATCGATTTCTCTTAATATGTTACAAATGGCAATTCGTTCTTTCTCTATCTCTTCTGTACTATAATAATCAATTGAATTATCTAAAACATTCTGTTTACATACATTACTCAAGAAATAAATTAACAGATTGTGTGGAATATTATTTATAACTTCCAATAATTGCGAAGGTTTAAAAAAACCTAAACTTTGCAAAAAATCTTCACATGCATCATTAATTTCAACTAAAGTATCTTTAGTTGATTCTTGTGATCTTATTTCAAATAATATGGGCATATATATACTTTCTCTATTCTTTATATTAACTTGCATTATATTTATTATGTAATTCAAGTTGATTAGTGAAATAATATTTTTATTTTCTAAGTATTTGTTTACAATCAATTCCATACATTGTTTATTATCATTCATAATTATATAACATTTTACTAAATTTATTATTGCTTCTTGTTGGATTATATAATCACTACTATTTATTATTTTGTTATATAATAGCGAAGCATCTTCATAATGACCAAGCCTATAGCATTTCGTAGCCCTATAGACTATTTTCTTGTCAATTGGTGTGTTAATGCCTAGTAATGAATCAATATCGGTTAATCCTTTAAAAATATCAATCACTGATGACTTTCCATATAAAGATTCGATCTTATTAAGAAACCATATATTTAAATTTGGATCTATAATCCCATGAGATATCAAAGGATTATGTTTATCTAAAAAGATAAATTTTGATAAACTGTGGACTTCTTCATTAAATCCCACAGGAGAAGTTATTTCTTTTACATAATAAAACAAGTATTTAGACCATTTATGATCTAAAAACATAGATGTTAGTTTTATTATTTCATTGTAAGATTCCATATAGTTCTCATTTTTGTACATAACGTCCTCTAAGCTTGAAAGTATCTTTTCTAAAATAGTGGATTTTCCGGTTAACTTATAGCATTTAGAGGATCCTTTAATTCTGTTACATATTTTGATAAATAATTGAAATAATTCAGGTGTATTAGGACTAGTAGCTAAAATTTCTGAGCATCTGTGAAATGAATCGGCGTAATTACCAATGGTGTATAAATTGAAAATTTTATTTAATTTTTCAGAGGGGGAATTATAATTAAAATCTTCTGTTTTAGTAGAAAATAAAATTAGTAGTGTAGCTATTTCATTATCGTCAATATTGTTCTTTAGAGTTTTTAAAGAATTTATTATACAATCAATAGTACACTTATCTATATTCTTATCCATATTTTTATTTAGTATTGATTCACATATGTCTTTATAAATTAAATACATATCTAAAACAGGTAGTTGGTTTTCGAACTTTAAGATCAATCCGTAATTCTTAATCTCTCTATAGTCAAGTGCTTTTATTTTTAAGTATTGCATTACAGGATAATCATCATCATACTCTGAAAATGAATTTTCTATTTCATAAATATATCTCTCATGTGAAATATTTTTTTCTGCTTTAAAACTCATATGATTTGCTAATAACTTTATTATTGGGACAACCTTGGAATCATTGATGATAAGTTTTAAAAATTGTTTTTGTGCTTCTATTCCACCTTTAAGGTTATAAAGATTTAAAGTGTTTCGTAATAGCCAAATTGATACCCCAAATTTTGTTTTAATTAAAGTTAAAATTTCTTCAGCATACTTATATTTTGACAATAAAAGGTTATTTTCAAATTCATTTTTTAATCTTAAAAATTCTGATATTTGTTTATTGAAACACAAAGTTGTAGAGACATTCCAGTATAATTCTTGTTTAAAATTAAAATTTTCATCTCCATAATTGTAAATTAATATATCCCTATAAGATTTTGGAAAAGTTGTACGGTTTAGAAAGCTAAATTCATTATCATTAAATATATAATTAATATATTTTTTCATATCGTTAAAACCAGTTTTCAACTTGAAGTCATTAAAACTTCTTGAACTTTGTATATTTTTTTTGATTTTCTTGTACTTGTGATCATTTATATTAATCCGATTTTCACTAATTTTCATCATTAGGCGACTCCCTTTTGTAGCATTTATATAATAATTAAAATTATACCATGTTTGTACTTTATTTTATTAGCTTATTATGAATAATATTGTAAAATTACTAAATTAAGTATGAGTTAATGATTGATGCTCTAAATAATTGACATTTATTGATTATGATTATTTGAATTTTGATTTCGAAATATACTTTTTTATATGAACCATATGTGATGGATAATGTGGATAATTGCATTATAATAATTAAAATGACAAAGTATAATTAATAATATATTATATAGAAAGATTTAATTGGCCCCAACAGATGAGTGGCCATTGAAAAATTTAAAAAAGTGAAATAGATACATTTTCTGTTCATAGTGAACATGAACAGGAATAAGGATTAAATACTATTTATAAAATAAGATTATGAGATAATATAATCAAAAAGATCTTCCCTCACAGGTGTATACAACTGATACCTAATTTCCACAGCACTCTTATTAGTATTTCCCATAATGATGGGGATAGGAGCACCTACAGCATTAATTTTACCTAAATAATAAAACTCTTTTGATAACTTATCATCTTTATTTTTTCTTACAAACAAACTCATTTCAACACCATCTTTTTCAGCATTGTATGCTTGTACAACATCAGCGGACTTTTCTGTTCTCCCTGATTTAGATATTGCAATTAATTGTGATGGGGATTCAAATCTATCTTCATAATTTATAGTGGCATTAATATCTTGAGATTTATTATAATTAATAAATACGGGATAGGTTTTGGTTTTCTTATCAAACCTGTAACCACCAATATTAAGGGCCACTTCACATTTTTCCCATTCCAATAATTTGCACACATCTTCATATGTATATTTTTGATACAATTGAAAATTTGTATCCATATAATGATCACTGTAAGATCTTTTATATCTATCTATACCAAACTCAATAAGTTCTACAACTATTTTCTTGAATTCTTCGTTTCTTAAGTTTTTAATAAAAACATTTGAGGTTTTATACTCTAGGCCATCTTTTTCTAAGAAAATACAATCTTTATATGTTGATTTAGCGCTTCCACTAGCAAACTGATTAGTAAGCACATTTACTATTGAGATCTCTGTACTATCCTTAAGAGTTATATCATATTCTTCTTTTAGAATATATTTTAGCCTAGATATTAAATCGAACTTATTATTTATTGCACATCTAATCATTTCTAACTCGTGAACTCGTTTCCCAGAAGCAAGCTTTTTAGAAATAAACTCTATAAAAGATTCTTGGACAGCATTAAGCTGCACCGTATATTCTTTTTCATATTTTGTTAAAAACTTATGATATGAACCTAGGCTATTATTATCGAAAATTCTTATAGGATCAATGGAGTCGTGCAAATCAAAATCACTTAATCTAGGGATTTTACCTAACTTTTGTTTTAAGCTATTGTAACTCTCTTTAATAAGTTTAATATCATTAAAATTGACTTTATCAATAGATTCAAAAATACGTTTTTTAGAAATTTCATCAAAATTCACAGTAGAGCAACCAGGAATTATTCTATTACCTTCCATAACATATTTTCTAATAGTATCTTTATTAAAGGTTCGATCCCCTGAAAGTGCTATAGGAATTAAAAAGTTACTATCATAGTTTCCTACAAAGTCTATGATGACAACAAATTCTTTATAATCATATTTTCTAAGACCACGTCCTAATTGCTGTATAAAAATTATAGCTGATTTAGTAGGCCTTAACATAACAACTTGATTAACTGATGGTATGTCTATTCCTTCATTAAAAATATCAACTGTAAAAATATAATCTAAACAATTAATGAGTTCATCTTGTTCTAAGCGCTCAATGGCTGCTTCACGTTCGAGTTGAGTATTATCTCCTGTTAATGCTAATGTTCTTAAGCCACGAGTATTAAACTTAACTGATAATTCTTTAGCTTCTTTTTTATCACTACAAAAGATTAGTCCTTTTACTCTATCACCACAATAACCATAAAAGTTAATTTTATCGATAATATGATTAACCCTTTGGTTATCTACTAAATATTTAAAATCTGTAGTATCATCTAATCCAGCACCATCTATAGATATATCTGTAATTCCAAAATAGTGGAAGGGACAAAGTAAATCTTCCTCTAAAGCTTGTTGTAGACGAATTTCATATGCTACATTATGATCAAACATTTTAAAAATATCAAAATCATCAGATCTTTCTGGAGTAGCTGTCATACCTAACAAAAATTCTGGCTCAAAATAATCCACAATCTTTTGATAACTCATGGCACCGGCCTTATGAACTTCATCTATAACAATATAATCAAATTCATTCTTAGGAAAGCTTAATAATACTGCATCTTTTGATAAAGTCTGAACTGTTGAAAATATAAAATCTTTATCAATATCTTTTGAGTTACCTGAGAGAATACCCATACTTTTAGTATCCCCAAAAACATCTTTAAAGCTATCTAAGGCTTGTTTTAAAATTTGTTCTCTATGTACAATAAATAGCGCTCTTGTTGGATTAAAATTTCTAATATCAAAAGCAGATAAATAAGTTTTACCCGTACCAGTAGCTGAAATTAATAAAGCTTTTTTAGCTCCGTTTTCTCGTACAGTATCTAAAGCTTGAATTGCAGATACTTGCATTTTATTTGGCTTTAGTGTGTATTGAGAAAGTCTAGGAATACTACTTTTCCTAGCAGATTCTCTTTGTTTTAGATATATCTTTTCATAAGCATCAATCCACTCTAAAGTTAAATTAGCAGCTTCATCCCACATAGCTCGAAACTCATTTAATACTTCATCTGTTAATGAGCCTTCCTCTAAAGAGGATATTTTTATATTCCATTCTTTATTTTTAGTTAATGCTGCTTGAGTCAAATTAGAACTACCAATAATAAGTCTATAATGATCACTATGTTTAAAAATATAACCTTTAGTATGAAAGCTATCTTTAGAATATAATCTAATATGAATATTAGAAAACTCTAAAAGCTTCTTTAATGCCTTAGGTTCACTAAAATTCAGATAATCCGTGGTTAAAATTTCACCTTTGATTCCCTTATTCTCTAAGTATTTAAAGGTCTCAAGTAGTGGCGTAACACCACTACTTGTAATGAATGCCACAGATATCATAAACTGATCGCAGTTCATAAGTTCTGCAACAATATCACTTAATACTTTACTACCTTTACTGTAATCATTTAAAATAAGCTTGGGTCTCAATGCTAGATTGGAATTTACAAAGCTGTTTATTAATGCGGTTTCATTGGCATTTAAAATTTCCTCGGCAATATTAATTTGAGAATGGCCGCTTTCGTCAATTGGTTTAAAATTTATAATAGATTCTAAATTTTTATGCTTATCTATTTCAGTTAGAGTTTTCAAACTTACATTACACTTCCTTCGAAAGCTGCTTATTTTTATATATGAATACATAATTAATCCCTGGGTTTAAGATTAACTGTTAACCTTTTTTTAGCCAATATGTACGTTTAAAGGAGTAGGAGGTGATGTTTGAAAGCATGTAAATGTTCTTGTTGCCAACAAACTCCATTTGATATAATTTCACTTAATATTATAACAGATATGTATAATTATAACTTGGATAATTGTATTGAAAAGTACAATGGTATTCTACAGATACTATAAATGTTTAATAAGGTTTATTAACTAAACCAATAGTTTTCTTAATCCATTGATACATATGGAATCTAAGCTAACATAAGAGTATAAAATAGCAGTATGGTTATATAAAACATTCAGAAAAGGTATAGCAATTTAATTTTGCTATACCTTTTCGAGTGTTAGCTGATTTACAGCATTCATATCAGCTGGAGCCCAGTTTAGAGAAAGTAAATTTTCTCTATGTAACCATATTAATTTTGAATGTTCACTTGCGGTAGGTATACCGGATGTTATGCGGCACTTAACAGTAATTAAATTTACTATAAATTTATCATATTCATGAGTATTATCATTAAATACATCAATAAATTCAACATCGCAAGCGAGCTCTTCTTTTATTTCTCTTTCAATAGCCTCTTTTAAAGTTTCATTACTCTCTATCTTACCACCTGCAAACTCCCACATGTTTGGAAGAGACATTATTGGTGAACGAAGAGCACATAAGATTTCGTTGTTTTCATTTTCTATAATTGCGCCTACAACTTTTATTAATTTTTTCATACAAAACACCTCTAGATAAGTTTAGCATAAAAGGGGTGAATGTAAAAGTTATGGGTTATATTAATAATGACTTAAAAAATATATACTGTTCTAAGAAAAACTAATTAAGGTCAATAGTATTTTTGTCATCATTATTTCAAAATTCCTAACTCATACAATTGAGACCTAATTTTATTCTCTAGAATTTTGTATAAATATCTAAAGTCTTTCAATTCAGTTTTCTCATATGTTTTAAGTATAATATTTATTTGATACCAGCCAGCATCCCAAGAATTAAGATGATATTCAGGATGATCAATATAAAGTGTTTGTCTAAGAGGAAATGTTTTTGATACTAAATAAATTGCTTTGTTTAAAACAAGTCTTGATTCGTTAGATATTTTTGATTTTTTTAAAAATTCAAATACATATCTTTCCTTGTTATAAGATTTCGCATCTTTGTAGACTTCATCATCATCACATTTACATGCAAGCCTAGTAATATCATCATTAGACATAAAAAAGAACTCGTTTTGTATATTATAATTATTACGTTTGTATTGAATATTTCGTAAAGAAGTTTGTTGTGATGATGTATTAAAAAGCGAATATATCACGCAGTCTATCATCCATTCTGTATATATAGGATTTTTAAAATCAGGACACATGTACTCATCTTTATCATTAACCCATGTAGCATATTTCCCTGTAATTACTTTTCTAGAAGCAAAGTTAGTCATAACTGAAGCAAAATTTTCAGGTATAACAGAAATGCCATGGCTTTTAGCTGCGGGTGCAGTAAATAAAATAACATCTTTTGTATTAGTATAAACACTGTTTCCTACATTAACATAATATCCTAAAGCATTTTGTACAATCTTGCCTGTACCAATTTCTTTATAGTTGAGACCACTTGTAAACTGCGGACCATCATAAGTACGTAAATCTTTAACTTCTTTTTTAATATAATCCGAAAAGCTTAATTCTTTATCTAAGTTGTAAATATTTTTAATTCCTACTTCTATAATTTTATTACTACTATTTTCAGTTTCTATCAGTTCCTTAAGTCGATGTGTAAATACCTGCTTATTTTTGGTTTCACCACTACTCCATATTGAAAAATTTATACCCCAAGCATCTGAAACATCTGCAAAATGACTTGCTTTAAATAACATTCCATCTTGAAATGCAAAACTTCTAAGAAATTCATTCCTAAAGGTAATAAAAGAGCAGCCACTTACAAAAAGTGGTTTAGAAAATACACAAATTACGACTTCACTAAGATTGAAAATCCTTTTTAATAATAATATCTTATATAGAAATTGAGTATATAATTGTTCTGTACATCTTTTTATACCATTATCTTTCATAATAGAATTCATTTTAGTTTTAGCAATTCCAGCTTTTGATGAACTCTTAATGTCATATTCAGTTGCTGTGCCAAAAGGTGGATTAAAATAGAATAGAATTGGTTTATTCATTTTTAATGCATTATATAATTGCTCAGGCATTTTGTGCTTTTCATTAGATATAAGTGTTGGGCATAACATATCAATATCATCATTTAGAAAATCGTATTGGAACTTGTTGGCGTTAGTATTATATCTATACCCTATCCTAAGATCGCTTTCATTAAGTGTAGAGCAGTATAAATCTTTAAAATAGTGATCTCTAGTAAGATTGCCAGTACCCCATGCACAGTCCCACACCACATATTTTTCTCGCCAGTTTCCACATAAAGTTTCTGTTATCATTTTTTGCGATTCATCTACCCATATAGTAGGGGTATAAAATTCTCCTTTGTATCGTCTAGACAGGTCTTCAATTAATCTATCTGAAATTTCAGTAAACTTGTCTTTTTCTTTTGGCGAATAATTTTGTTTGAAATGTATGATAAATGAATCGAATTTTTTATGGTGAATTTCTATATGGTTATTATTTGATACCAATATATTATTGTTGTAAGGAAGTAAGAAGTTTGATTTAGAATTTATTATAAGGTTAATAAAAATACTAACTAATTCATTTGCATTATATCTAGAAGGAAATTTAATAACATTAAGTATAAAATAGTCAAATATTTTGCTTATATTTTTTTCTGTTACACAAACATAAGTTTTTAATCCTTTAACCAAATTATTTATATTATCAATAACATTTTTAAAATCAAAATTGTTATCAATATTGTATACATGAGGATTGATATTATTATCATTAACCATTTTCATAACTAATTGAGGGTTTTTTAAAGCAGCATTAGAAGGAGGGAGGGACCAATCAATATTTTCTTCTAGATATTCTTTCAAAATATTATTTTCAATTACAAATACTTCTGACTTATCTCCTATTAATACAACATTGGGTAAAAATAAATCATTTTCTTCAAACCTCTTTATATAATAAAGTGCTTGAATTAAAGTTTTGCACTGTACGCTTTTTTCTTGCAGACTTTCATCATATTTTAGTTCCATGATAAGTTTTAATTTTCCGCTCTCGATTAGACCATCACTATTGTAAGGGTTAGATATTTTAGCATCTTTATAATAATAGCATAGCTCGCTTTTATAGATTAATTCTAGATCCTTTTCTACTTTTGCAAGTTTAATCACTTCAATGAATTTATTTTTTCGTGACATAAGCAAATCCTTTAAATTGTTATATATAGATTATATGAAAAATTAAATCAGAATATATGGAATTTGAAAAAATAACAATGATTTTTAATGGAGCATTAGTGTATTTCAATTTAATTGTATAAATGTGAAGTGACGTGGCAAAACTGTTAAATGGAAGCACATACGGTATATATTATGTTGAAACTGCGCATTTCAAATAGAGATGGGGTAAATTGTATGGGAAGAAATTATTGGTTAGATTTATTTACAGGAAAAACGTGGGAAGAATTTATTAAAAGTGGTGCTAAGGTTAGTGGGTTTAAAGAGACACGCAAAAGATTAGTTGAAAAAATTCAGATAGGTGATTATTTGATTTGTTACGTAACTGGTATATCTAGGTTTATTGGTATTTTAGAAGTTAGATCCAAGCTCTTTTATGATACAGCACCTATATGGGAAGATGATGTGTTTCCATATAGGTTTAATGTTCTATTAATTTATACACTAGAAGCTTTAACAGCAGTTCCTGTAAGTGAGTTAAAGTCAAAATTATCAATTCTAAAAGATTTAAAATCCACTAATTCTTGTTTTTTTAGGGTCTCACCATCTAAATTTGAAGAAAATGATGGAATTGAGATTTTAAATGCAATAAAAAGTTCTGTTATTAGTCCAATATACAAAGAATATAATGATAAAAAATATATGCGTAGACCCAAAGTTTATGTAACAAAAGGTGATATAGTAACTGTTCCAGAAGAAATAGAGTTAGATATAATAGAACATACTAAAAAAGAAACTAATCAAGAAATAATATCTGAAGTAGAAACAACTCATGAGGAAATTCAATGGTTATTGTTAAATTTAGGATCACAGATGGGTCTGGATGTATGGGTCGCAAAAAATGATAAAAATAAAAAATATAATGATAATAGATTTCAAGATATAAAGAATATTAGAAATGATTTGCCAAGGCAATTTGATGATGCAACAAATAAAACAATAGAAATGATTGATGTGATATGGTTACAAGGGGATGCATTTATTGCTGCATTTGAGGTTGAGCATACCACTGCTATTTATTCAGGTTTGTTAAGAATGTCAGATTTAGTAAGTATGCAGCCTAATATAAAAATTGATCTTTACATAGTTGCACCAGATGAACGAAGATACAAGGTATTTAGTGAGATAAATAGGCCTACATTCGCTAAATTAAAATCACCGTTACCTAAAATATGCAAATTTATTCCTTATTCAGAGTTGAAACAAAAACTTCAAGAATTTAAAAATGTGTTACATTGCTTAAAACCAGAATTTATTGAAGAAATAGCAGAAAGCTGCGAACAGGTTGAAGGCTAGCTCCGCAACTATCTTTATTATAAGTTAGTACAGAGAGTTCCCAGGTGTAATGGTAAGATTTTTGATAGGAATGAAGATGGGGATATGGGCATCACTGATAATACGAATCTCGTTTCCCGGCAAAGCTAATTATTGAGAAACATAGAGTTTTTGTTGAAAATAGCAACAAGTCTCATGGGAATGGTATTATTGATCCTGAGAACTTTTCACCATGCCCCAAAAGCTCAATAATAGCAAAGTTCTTCAAAGAAATCGGATGGGTGGATGAATTGGGATCAGGAGTGAGAAATATTTATAAATATAATAAGATATACTCTGGCGCTGAGCCTATCTTCATTAAGGGATATATTTTAAGACGATTATTCCGCTGACCCCGCAAGTTACCCCGCAAGCTGATGAAGAAGTAAAAGAATTATTAGAGTATTGCGAAATACCAAAAAAAATAGCAAGGCGATGACATCCAGTCATCGCCTTAATCATTATGCTCTTTAATCTACCATGTTATCATCAGCAATAAAATCTACATCAACATTCTTCTCCCTAAGTTTACCAATATAAACCACTGCACATCTAAATGTCTTTTTATTCTTTGGAAGTTCTTGTCTCACTGAAAAATTCACAGGCTTATTGTAACATTTGCAGTACTGCATATTACTTAATTGTTTTTTGAAACTACTCAGTGGCAACACCTCATGAGTCACATTATGCTCTCTACAGTATTTCACAAACCTATCATAAAAGCATGTATAATTAAGGCGAAGCACAAAATCTCCATCTAAATCAAGAACTGCATCATAGTCGATATTTCTTAAAA
>Ga0209123_1002508_pt1 | contig 15401 bp, 10 predicted proteins | sample BarGraIncu00431A_FD_184500 | JGI IMG/M metagenome (GOLD analysis project Ga0209123, IMG submission 184500) | Arctic peat soil microbial communities from Barrow, Alaska, USA - Barrow Graham LP Incubations 004-31A (SPAdes) (version 2) | ecosystem: Environmental > Terrestrial > Soil > Wetlands >...
CAAAATGTGAACTATATACACAACAGGGTTAAAAAATGGATTGATTCTACCTTTTGGGGAGTTTCAACAAAGTACCTCCAGAACTACATGAATTGGTTTAGGATAGAGCAGGCATTCAGAAAGTCAATCTGTGCCGAACAAGACATAATAGACTGCTCCACTGAAGATATGTTGACCTTGTCGCGGTATTGCCAAATAAATGACAGGTATCAAACGTTAATTGCAACGCAAAATTAAACTACAGCCTATTTAGTTTATATCTGTTTGATTTATTGATTGTTGAAAATAGCCATATAATAGAAGTTGAAAAAGCAATAAGTGTAACAGGGTCGAAAAATAAAAAAAATGGAACGCAGATGACGCTGATAAAACAGATAATTTAAATACAAATTATACAAATTTAAAACGAATTATACGAATTTGAAGATCAGTGTTGATCTGTTTAATCAGCCCCGAGTACTCGGGGTCAGTGTTCCTTTTTTTGTCCCTGGTACTCTGGATCAATCCTGCAACCGTACGTTAAACACCCACTCAACACTCACTATGGACTCTATGCAATAAGTACTGTATCTGTACTGTATCAGTACTAATATTGCCATATTTGTACTTATACAGTACTGATACAGTACTTATTTCATAGAGTCCATAGTGGGTGTTGAATGATTGGCCCTTGTTGGGCTTATTTGTAAAAATAAATCTATAGGATAAAATTGATACCGAGCAATTGGGATGATTATCAGTTTTTGAATGATCCTGCTCAAAATGCACATGATTTATATCATGGCTTTTTCTATAAAATTCACCTGGTATCTTTTTGATATTTCAAGACAAATATCCTTTATTCCCTTTCAACATTTTTCCTCAAATACAGATCTTCTGTACTTAGCTGGACATACAAAATAATGCCACAATACCGATACATTGTGTGACTTATCCTATTATTCTCACTTATTCAAGCACTAATATAGCTTTTAAGACGCTGAGCTGAGGAAAATTGAACCGCAGCAATTAGATCTCTAAAAATAAATTAAAAAAAGTTAATTATTTTTGTCTATAAAACTGTATTCCGATCATTTATTGTTAAAGTTATTTTTGAGTTAATATGACAAAAGATACAGATTTAATAGGCTCACTTCAGGATCAAGCATTCATTCGACAGATGATGGAGAATTCATTTTACAATAATTTATTGGAGGAATTGGTTAAAAAAAATCCAGAAGACAGTAATTCAATCCTGTATGCATTCACTGTTATTCAATTAAATTTTTTGAATAGATCGAAAATGAGTCAGGGAAATTTTAAAATGTTCCAATTGCCAAGCTTACCCAATGTAATGTTAGTATAGCCATCTTGCTTTCTTTCAAACTTTAACAGGCATTGAAAGATAATAATTCAATCATTGATTATATATCTATTAAACCTTAGTTCTATGCAAAATTTTATGAGGCTTTCTTATGTGAAAGATAACGGAAAGGTATTTGTTAACCGATGTTCATTGTTGTGCATAATGGTATCGGTTCTATTTGGCTCTTTCTTTTTTATGGCTCAAACAGTAATGGCACAAACCTATCCTGATATGATGGGCATTGTTGCACCAGAACCGGGCCTTCTTCCTTTCGGAGCCGATGATTTTACCCCTCCGGTAAATACCTCAACACCATCTGAGGAAGCTCCTTCATTTGCTGAATGGACACGGCAGGGAAAGCCAGATGATAACATTATTGCTACCGGTTACAACTTTACCACCTTTACTGGCAATCAGGCAGGCAAAGATACCCGCTTTTTGGTTTACGGACGTTCGGCTACAAGTGGTAATGTGTTAATGGATGGCAAAATACTTCGCTTAGATAGCTCTGATAAATTAACCATCACCTTAGATGCGGGATTACCAAAAAAGTCGATGTACCTTATTTGGCCGAAAAATTCCAAAGGTTGGGGCAGGCCAATAACAGTTAATCAAACCATTGAAACCTGGGTAGGCCCGAACAAAGCAACACGCGGCCAAACTATATCGGTATTTGGGCAAAACCTATCGCATGATAATGATACAATCATCTCGTGGGTTTATATTAAACCCGCTTTTGGAAGTGGTCAGTGGGCTAAAGTTACCAGTGTGAACCCTTATAAAGTGGATTTTACGGTACCTGAAGGTTTAGCCAACGGCTCATACCAAGTATGGGTACATAACGGACATGGTGGTCAGTATGGTTGGAGCGGTCCCCAATCACTTACTGTTGAGGATGCTTTTACATGGTCAGGGGACATCATCAATGTTAAAAATGCGCCTTACAATGCTAAAGGTGATGGTGTAACCGATGATATTAAGGCAATTCGGGCAGCGCTTAAAGCAGCTGTATCGGGTTCAAGGGTTTATTTCCCGCAAGGTACCTATCTTATTACCAGTTCGTTTGCAATCAATAGTGGTGTAAATATCTATGGAGATGGTATGAACAGTATGAAAATTTTTAGAAAAAGTGTATCAAACTCTGTTCAAACGATTACTTTTTCAGGCAGTAATGTTAAAATAAGTGATATTACCATTGAAGGAGATACATCGGGTGGGTATAATTATTACGATATTTTTATAGATCAAAGAGATGCTACCGATACCTATTATGAAAACTGCAGAATTAGTGGAAGAACTGCAGGCAACTTAATAAGAATGACAAATACGAATTACCAATATTGGACCAATTGTGAGTTTATATCAAACCAAACCTACCAAAACGGAGGTCAGTATTTTTTTAAGGGATGTACATTTAAAGGAGCTTACAGTGCAGATGGAGCATTTCAGTGTTGGGGCGTTAGTGGAATATGTATCGAAAATTGTAAGTTTCAAAATGAAGACTTCAAAAAATACGAGGGTGTATTGGTCCGAATTTTTGTAGGCAATCTGGCATGGGGTGAAACCAGACTGATGTATTTTGGAGATAATAATGCGGATAAATTAGGACAGATTGATGATCCTAATGTTGATTTAAACAGAGGCGAACAATTTATGTTTGAAGGTGGCGGTGCCTATTATATTGGTTCACCATCATCAGCAACTGCCACCACAATTACTTTTGACGATGTCAAGGCAATCTCAGATCAATCTATCATCATACTGAATGGCAAGGGGATAGGACAGGCACGTCAAATAACAGGTTCAAGCAAAATCGGCAATTTGCTTACCATTTCATTCACTCCGGCTCTGAATGTAGTGCCAAACACCTCAAGTAAAGTAGGTGTTGGAAAATGGTTTAACAATGTTGTTATCTATCGCAATTACCAAAGCGGCAGGGACGACATTTTAAAAAGGGTTACAGCAAATTGTGCTTGCCAATTCTACGGTGGTTCGTACAATAATATTGTCGATAACAATACTTATAATCATATGCGGGGTGGAGTGCAATTTTGGAGTATAGCCCAAGATGCTACCGGTTCGCAATATTTTAATTTGGTAAAGGATAATAAGTATATCAATGTAGAACAAGGTTTGGATAAAAGGTTTATTGGTGTTATTGGGGATAACGTTGATATTACCTTTAGTGGCACTGTATTAAATTACGATGGTATTGGAAGTTGGCAATAATAAATTTTCTCAATCTTTCTCATATTATTTAACTAAAGTTTCCCAAATAGGATAGTGCTGATCTTTAAAAAGGGCAGTATTGTGAGAGTGAATAACTCATGGGTAAAATTCTTCTCCAAAATCGAAGCACCCCAGATTTTTAAGTGATGCAATTATAAACGCTGGTGAACAATTGCAAAAAAAGAACCAAATGATATAGTCAAGCAATTAAATATTATGACAACAAGTCACCATGAAACCCGAAATTAAGTTGTTTATTAGATCTCCTGCAATCTTGAGAATGTAAAATTCAAGAGTGAAATAAACTAATTATCTAATCCCATTAAAACGTTTTCGATATTCTGATGGAGGTACGCCGGTCTTTTTCTTAAACTGCTTATTAAAATGACTTAGGTTATTGAACCCACTGTCAAAGCAGACTTCTAAAATGCTCAGATCAATATCCATCAGCAACTTACAGGCAAATTCTGTCTTGATCTGATTCAGGTATTCAAAAACAGTCATGCCCATATTCATCTTAAAAAGCCGACACAACGAACCCTCAGCCATATTGACCATTGCTGCCAATTTCTTTAGATCGACCTCCTCCTTGTAATTTTTCATTAAATATTCATGAATGGTTGCAATGCGTTTATTTCCGGTAGTGAATCTTGTTTTTAAATATTCCTTACTGGCCAAATGAAGATGGGATTCACTTCTGCCTATGATATCCATCATCTTAAAAAAGTGCATCATCCGCTCAAAGTCTTTCAGATAGGGCATTTGGAGCATGAGCTCACTTACTACATTAAGTGTTTGATCTACAATATGAATACCCCGTTCAGACAAGGAAAGAGCTTTGGCTACATGTTTAAATTCGGGAAGGGCCAACATTTGGGAACCCAAAATCTTATCAGTAAATTGAAGAAAAACCATCTCTAAAGTGCGGGCCGAAGAGGTCAGAATTTCCTTATCTGCAATCCATACATGCGGCAGGTTACGCCCGATAAATACCAAATCTCCCGGTTGAAATTCTTCAATAGAATCGGCAACAATGCGTTTGCCCGATCCTTCGGTTATAAAACTGATTTCGTAGTTGTTGTGATAATGCCAGCTACTTTTCTCCAGGTTGTCCTGAAAAATCCCGATAGAAAATGATTGATCTTCTTTAACTATGATTTTCTCAAGAAATGCAGACATGATGGTAGATTTTGAACTAAAACCAGATTTAATGTGAATATTGCACCGAAAGTAGTAAAAAATGATGTAGATTTAGATTTTAAAAGAGTATATATTTGTATTCACTAATAAATTGATAAAACTAAACGAAGATGGAAGAATTACTCGAAAAATTACTCGAAGCAGTTGAATTTGGCAAAATAGATAAAAAATCTCCCTATCCTCCTCAGCTAAAAGGACTTGATGGCTCGCACGAATTAACAATCAGCGCTATCGAAACCGGTATTAGCCCCCAGAGAATCCTTGAAAATGCCCTGATTCCTGCCATGGAAAAAGTCGGCAAAAAATTCTCGGATAATAAGATTTTTGTTCCCCAAATGCTCATGTCAGCAAGGGCCATGGGTGCCTCAATGTTTCAGTTAAAACCTTATTTTACTTCGGGTGAAATAAAAACCAAAGGCACATTTATTATCGGGACGGTAAAAGGGGATCTGCACGATATCGGTAAAAACCTGGTAGCCATGATGGTTGAAGGAGGCGGTTGGACGATTGTTGATCTAGGAGTCGATGTTGGATCAGACCGTTTTATTGATGCGCTGAAAAATCATCCCGGCGCAATCGTCGGACTCTCAGCCCTTTTAACTACTACAATGGTGAATATGGGTGAAATAGTAAACAGTATCAAAGAACACATGCCTGAAACAAAGATTCTTATCGGAGGAGCACCGGTGAATGATGAATATTGTCGGAAAATCGGCGCCGACTTTTATGCTCCCGATCCTCAAAAAGCAGTTGAATATTTAAATCTACAGGCTTCATAAGTAAATTGATCATTATTTTTTATTAAATAAGATTTGCCTTCTAAACAGGGCAAAAGGGGATTGCGCACGCCTTCCCAGAAACAATATATACTATATAAAATACTAACAATCAAATACATGAAGTACAAAAGTTTAGTTATTACCAATCCGGAGGATCTGATGTTTGGTATCGCTCCATACCCGGTAAAAACACGCAGAGGTCTTGAAATCGGAGGTGGACAGGTCTATGCCGAATTGAATTTTACTCTTCCAATTATGAGTATCAATGACAGTACGCTTCCACAAGTTTATGAACATTACCGCGAAATTGCCGAAGGAGCGCTCCAAAGGGCTGTTGATCTGAATTCTAAAGGGGTCGTACTCGAACTGGAAACCTTGCTGGAAATGACAAAAACACCTCAAATTGGCATTGAGATCGTCAAGATTATGAATGAAATCTGTGAGAACTACTATCAAAAACACGGTCTGGCATCTGAAATACGCTTGACCCCTAATGACTTACGTGAGTTTGAAAGACCTGCTAAACAACGGTCCTCAAAATACCTTGACCCCATGATGGAACTATTCGAACAAGGAATGATTGCCGGGGGCGACTTACTGTCAATTGAAAGTACCGGGGGTAAAGAAGTGTCGGATGATGCCCTGATGAACTGTGATATAAAAACCATGGTATTTGCCTTGGCCGTCTTGGGTACTAGGGACATGCAGTTTCTATGGGCAAAAATTGTTGCTTTGGCCAATCAGCACGGGAAAATTGCTGCGGGCGATTCTGCCTGCGGATTTGCCAATACAGCCATGGTCTTGGCTGAGAAAAAATATATACCCAGGATATTTGCAGCCCTTGTAAGGGTCATCTCGGTGGTTCGCTCGATTGTTGCCATGGAAGAAGGCGCTGTGGGTCCAGATAAAGATTGCGGATATGAGGGACCATTTCTGAAAGCCATTACAGGCATCCCGATTTCGATGGAAGGCAAAACAGCGGCCTGTGCCCATTTGAGTCCCCTTGGAAACATTGCCTCTGCATGCTGCGACCTATGGAGCAACGAATCGGTACAAAACATCAAACTGTTATCAGGAATGGCTCCAACGGCTTATATGGAACAGTTGGAATACGATGCCCGTCTGATGAACCAGGCATTGATCGCTGGAACTGTTCCATGTCATATCTTGCAACAGCTGTTGGTTGCTTCCGATGTTTACACCGATCCTCAGGCCTTGATTCTTTCTCCTGAAAATGTGATTCGCATTTCCAAAGAGCTTGTAAAAGGTGATTCCTATGTGGCCAATGCCCGAAACGGCGCTCTGGCAGCTATTGACATTATTGAAGAGGCACTTGCTTCAGGAAAAATGAAACTTCCTGACATGGAAACTTCTTACCTCCCATTGCTCCGGGATGAGTTGTCAAGCATTCCTGATAATGAAAGCGATTTTATTGAAATGATGCTTCCACTCCTTGATCAGAGCAAATTTATTATGGCCGAATATGGATTGTAAGAAAAATTTAATGGGATTTGGGTATTGTACCTAAAATAAAGTAAATATGTTTGTCGCCATTTAAGATACAGAGACCATAAATTTACTTAATTTTATAGTCCATTTTCCCAATAAACAAGGCTGTAAAATAAATATATTAGGAAATACTTTGACCAATAATTATTTGAAAGGCTAATAATTGTATGCTTAAATTACAAAAAAATGACCTTTAGGTATATTGTCAAATACTCAACCTATTTTTTAATAAACAGATGGTATTATGATCATAAAAGTAGGATTTCTTTACTATCTATCATTAAGAATTTCAAGAGTAATCCAAATGCGTATTTACTTATAAAGTTATTTATAAAGAGTTCAAATAGTATGGTCTCATCATTAGGAGTAATTGTAAATTAATTAAAAACAGGTATGAAAGATATCTTTTTCGCGCTAATATTGACAAGCATAGTTAATTTATCATATGCTAAAGGAAATGCAATCATTCCCCAACCATTGAAAATGATTATGTCCACAGGAAATGCTGCTTTTTCAATTAATAAAAACACAAGTATTATAACGGATATTGAATTCTTGTCAGATGCTAAAATCTTAGCTGGTTACCTAAAAAAAGTGACCGGTTTTACAATTTCAGTTAATCAAAAATCAAATCAATCAACATCAAAAACGCTGATATTGCTTAATCATGGCATTGCTGGGTTGATACCAAAGGAAGGCTATGTGTTGGATGTTTCCGAAAGGAAAATTCAAATACAGGCTTCGCATTCGGCAGGAGCTTATTATGGATGTATGAGCTTGTTACAGGCTATTGAATATACCGACAGATCAAATATGTATTCTATTGCTCCTATACATATAGAAGATGAGTCCAGATTTGCATGGAGAGGACTTATGCTTGATTGTTCCAGAACCTTCGTATCCGTTGATTATTTAATGAAGACAATTGATCGGATGTCGTTTTATAAATTAAATATTCTCCATTTGCATTTAACCGATGATCAAGGATGGAGATTGGAAATAAAGAAATCGCCCCTTCTTACAAGTAAAGGTGCGTTTTTCGCCAAAAATTTTAATGAGCCTAAAGAATTTGAGGGGTTTTATACCCAGAATCAAATGAAAGAACTTATAATTTATGCAAGCCAAAGGCACGTTGAAATTGTACCTGAAATTGAAGTCCCCGGTCATAGCCATGCAGCTCTTTACGCTTATCCTGAATTATCCTGTTCTGGAAATATTTCACCGATTTTCCCATTCTCTGGTGGTCCAAATATGACTACAAATGATGTTTTTTGTGCAGGCAATGACAACACTTTTCGTTTTTTTGAAAATGTTATCAAGGAAGTAAGTGAGGTTTTTCCTTCACAATATATTCATTTGGGTGGGGATGAAGTGGGTGAAGGTGCATGGAAAGATTGCAAAAAGTGTCAGGATAAGATGAAGAGTCTTGGCAGTAGTGATCAAAACAATTTTCAGGGTTATGTAATGAATAGGGTATGCAATTATGTAGTTGAAGCAAATAAACGACCAGTGGGATGGGATGAGGTATTTCAAACAGGTGTGGGGAAAGAAACCGTTATTATGATATGGCGGGAGTTTGATAAAGGCATCAAAGAGGTAAAGGCAGGTTATGACGTAATACTTACTCCATACCCTGATTTATATTTCGATTTCACTTACGAAAAGACATCCACCAAAAAAGTCTATTCATTCGAACCAATTCCTGACAATGTTACAAGTGAGGAGGTAAAGCATTATTTGGGAATTCAGTCATGCTTTTGGTCACATATTGATCGGACTGAATCAAAAACAGATTACCAGATTTTCCCAAGGTTATTAGCTATGGCTGAGAGAGCCTGGTCTGATAAATCGGTAACCGATTACGACAACTTTTATCAGCGCTTACTAAAACAGGAATTTTGGCTTAAATATTTCGATGTGAAGTATATGAGCATAGACAAATAAAATAATTTTATTATATCAACTAAAAAATTGAATAAATGAAAGAGAATTTAAATATTGATAAAAGAGGAACACAGGCTACCTGGATAACAATTGGAACGATTGGCGTATTCTTTTTCATTTTCGGATTTATTACATGGTTAAATGGCATATTGATACCCTATCTGAAAATATCGTGTGAACTAAACCATTTCGAATCGTATCTCGTTGCATTTTCATTTTATATTGCCTATGTGATTATGGCAATACCATCATCCTGGATTCTTAAAAGAACCGGATTAAAGATGGGAATGATGATTGGATTATTTGTTATGGCGGCCGGTGCACTTTTATTTATTCCTGCTGCCATTACAAGGACTTATTTTTTTTTCCTTTCAGGCCTCTTTATTATGGGGACCGGTTTGGCTATCCTACAAACTGCAGCCAATCCCTATATCACAATTTTAGGACCTATTGAAAGCGCTGCTCAAAGGATAAGCATCATGGGCATATGCAATAAGACAGCCGGGATGATTGCTACCTTTCTTTTCGGAATGATGGCTTTGAAAGATAGTGATGCCTTGCTGGCAAAGCTCAATTCAATGGATATGATTCAAAAAGCAGTAGCATTGGACGAGCTGGCTGGCAGAATAATCGTTCCTTATCTTGCGATGGCCGCAATTCTGGCAACAATTGGAGTTTTGGTGAAAGTTTCACGATTGCCGGAGATCGACCCAAATGTGCAGAATGCAGGTGATGATTCAATAGTTCAAACTTCCAGAACCAGTATATTTCAATATCCATTCCTGTTATTGGGAGTGGTAGCCATCTTTTGTGATGTAGGTTTGGAGATCATCGCAGGAGACACGATTATCAGTTATGGTCTTAGTCAGGGAATTCCATTATCAGTTGCAAAACATTTTACCTCAATGACTATGCTTGCATCAATTTTGGGATATGCAATTGGGATCATTGCTATCCCAAGGTACATTACCCAAGTGAAAGCCCTTAAAACATGCGCAATCCTTGGAATTGTGCTGACTATTGCAGCAATTGTATTTCCTGGATTAATTTCAGTGGTGTTTATTGCTTCACTGGGGCTTGCAAATGCATTGATATGGCCATCAGTGTGGCCTTTAGCTTTAGAGGGACTCGGCCGGTTTACGCGTATTGGCTCATCTCTGCTTATTATGGGTAATTTAGGTGGTGCACTTTTGCCACTGCTTTATGGTCGTCTGGCGGACATCGTTAATCCACAACAAGCATATATTATTGTCATCCCTTGTTACCTTTATATTTTATACTATGCAGCTCAGGGCCATAATATTGGGAAACGTACAAAGGAAATACCTCAGCCTGAATTGGTTGTTTAAACTGTAGCGAAACGTATATTATATTAAAGAGTGAATGTATTCCGAAAAGTCAATAAATAAAAAATGCCACTAAGACACCAAGACAATAAGTTACACAAAGTTTTTATTATCAGAGGCATACACTTGGTGAGACTTTGAGACTTAGATACTTTGTGGCAATATTAGGCTTTTCAGAGTAGACTCTAGAATAACATTTTAAAATAAAAAATAGTACGCAATGATAAAAATTCAAGCAAGTGTTTCCAAAGGATGGTTGAACAGGCATGGTGGTTTTGTTTTTCCAGACAAATATTACCTTGATCCCTTATTCAGGTGGGAACAAGACAATAAGATAAATCAATTTATCAGAAAACGGTTCCCAAAATTTGCCATTTATAATATGGAAGACAATCTGATTCAGGCAGGTTATGCGAAAGATAATCAGGTTCTTGTTGGGGCTATTCAGCCGAATATGATCCTGGCTGCCATTTTGGGCGCCAGCTTTTCGTTCCAGGAAGATAAAGACTCCGATGTACGGGGCAGACCGTTGGAGCACATATCAAGTATCCAGGAATTGCCTTCATTGAATTCTATTCTCGAACATCCACTGATCAAAGACATGGAAAATCAAATGATGGTGATCGGGGAAGCCCATCCTGAATTGAGGATTATACCGCCTTTTTTCTGGGATGAATCAGGTCGGGCAACCATTCATGGCGTTATTACAACTTCCCTGAAACTTACTGGTGATAACATCATGATAATCATGTTGGCAGATCCAGATCTTGCTCATGCCATCCATCAATGGATTGTTGATGCCTATGTGATACTAATACAGCATTTTGCAGCTTTAGGCAATCTGACTATTTCTTCAGTTCATGTGGGTGAATGTGCAGGAACAATGATTGCAGCTCAACAATACGAAGATTTTGTGGTTCCTTATATCAGTCAGTTAGGAGATAAATTAGGCACCGTTCGATTACATTCATGCGGGATCTCTGACCACCTGATATCACCTGCTTCTCTCATTCATAATTTAAAAATTATTGATACCGGTTCCGGAACATCCATTTTTAAGATAAGGGAGATTATGGGCAAAGATTTTGAAATTAATGTTTTTCCTCCTGTAGATGTATTACTTGAGGGGGTCCCTCAATCAGAAGTAATTAGCTGGCTCGATAAAACATTGTCCGAAAACCAGGGAGGTCCACTGCAAATCGCATATCACCTAGAAGCGGATTACGATGTACGGAACGGATTGGCAATTCACGAGGAACTTGAGAAAAGAGGATTGATTACTCCTGGAAGATTGTATTAAGAAGCTGTAATAAAACAAATTATTTACGGATGAAAAATAAAAAACTATTATTCTTTTTGATTGCCTGTTTGATCGGCAATGAAATGTTAAAGATATTCATAAAAATTTAGCTGTCCGTTTTTGAATACAGGCTGTCCCAGATCATAGGCCAGCCAGTAATCAATAGCATTATTCATTATGAAAGAGATCCCAGTCAATATAATAACAGGATTTTTGGGTTCAGGAAAAACAACAGCCATTATTCAACTCCTTAACCAAAAACTGTCGGACGAAAGTTGGGCCATTGTGGTGAACGAGTTTGGCAAAATTTCTATCGATGGTCAAACCCTTCGTTCAGCATCTAAAGCCGGAACTGTATTCGATATTTCAGGCGGCTGTATCTGTTGTTCAGCCAAAGGGTATCTTCGGGACAATCTTTTAGAAATAATTAAAACCGGAAGCTTTGATCGAATCGTCATCGAACCCAGCGGACTGGGTGGCATTGAAATGGTGACCGAATTATTGGAAACATTGCCTGAGTTAAGAACAATGCCAGTTATTTGCATGGTTGATATAACTGGTCTCGGGAACCAACGGCTCCAAATGAATATGATTTACAGGGCACAAATTGCAAAATCAGATATGATTGTGTTTAGTAAATTTGATTTAATAGGGGATAGCGAGCTTCAAAATCAGTCTGTATTGAAATTCAAAGCACTATTTCCTGAAAAAAACAGGTGCCTATTAGGAACAATGCTGACACCATTGCTCCTCAATATGGAGATGCTGAATGCCCATGCCCAGAAGAATAATTCACCGAGATATTTAGGCGAAAATTCTAATCTGACCGATCACAATTACTTGAAGAAACATCTTCAATTTGGGAATGAAACAATTTTTGATTGCGAAAAACTAAGTGCTTTTTTCAACATGCATTCCGAAATATTAAGGGCCAAAGGTCATATACAAACCCAAAAAGGTTGGATACTGTTCAATTTCTCCCTTTCGGGCTGTACGTTTGAGCCTAGTAAAAACAAAGATGGAACCAACCTGGTGCTGATCGCTGAAACAATGGCATGTAAATTGTTACCCGATTTACAGGAGGAAATTGAAAGAACATGCCTTCAACTTTCGAATGGTTAATCAGGCTTTTCTAAAGTTCACCTAATTCCATGGTTAAGCTATATTTGACCTCCGATTAATTTTACAAAAAGTCCCATGAACAAACATACCATCCGCTTTCACCCGCTTGGAAAAGAAATTCAGGTAAACGACCAGACTCCGCTGATTGATGTTTTACACGAATTTGGAATTGAATTTCCATGTGGAGGTAAAGGTACCTGCGGAAAATGCAAGGTCAGGCTTTTGAAAGGTCAGATTCAAATTACCGAACCACACCGGCATAAGCTTGAAAAGTTGGATCTGGCTCCTGACTGGCGACTAGCTTGTTTCAGTCTTTGTACAAGTGATATAACACTAGAAATTGAGCAGTTTAATCACCTGATTCTGGCCGATGAAAGTGAATTTTCTTTTACTCCCCGCAAAGGTTATGGGATTGCCGTCGATTTGGGAACAACTACCGTGGTGGCGCAGTTGATTGACCTGCAGTCCGCAAAAGTGTTGGCTGTTGAAACGATGTTGAATCCACAGATTAAATTCGGGGCAGATCTGATCTCGCGTATTCAGGCTTCTCTTGATGGGAATGCCGGAGAAATGACCCTGTTGATTCGTTCTGCAATCGGAGGCATGATAGAGTCGATGCTCAAAAAACAGCCAATCGTATTACAGAAGATAGTCCTGGTTGGCAATACCGCTATGCAGCTGATTTTCAGCAATGCTGATGTTACTCCTCTTTCGATGTACCCGTTTCATATTGAAGATCATGGAATGAAAACGTACCTTTCGGAAGAACTTGGTTGGAAATTTCAGGTAAGCGAAGCCATTCAATTCTTTCCATCAATCGGCAGCTTCGTGGGCAGTGATATCCTGGCCGGCATTGCGGCAACCGGGATTCATCAAAAAGAAAGCTATACGGCTCTGATTGATCTTGGAACCAACGGCGAAATTGTGGTCGGCAACATGAACAGGCTGGTTTGTGCGTCAACGGCTGCTGGACCTGCTTTTGAAGGCGCCAACATTTCGATGGGAATGCGCGCAGTAACCGGTGCAATAGCATCTTTGTCGCTGGTTGATAACAAAATAGAGGCCAACGTGATTGGAAATACCGCTCCAAAAGGAATCTGCGGAAGCGCCTTAATTGATGCTGTTGCCATTCTCCGTAAACTGGAGTTGATCGGCCTGTTCGGTGAAATCAATTCAGGTGAAGATCATATCAAATTGATCGGAAACGTGAGGCTTACCCAAAAAGACATCAATGAATTTCAGTTGGCCAAGGCGGCGATCGCGGCTGGATTGACCATCTTAACGAAAAACCTGTCCATCGAACTATCTGATATAGAAACCATTTATATTGCCGGAGGCTTCGGCAGTTATATCAACCTTCAACATGTAGTGGCTACCGGAATGATTGAACTCCCTGAGGAAAAAATACACAAAATGGGAAATACAGCCTTGATTGGTGCCAAGATGTTTCTTTTTACCAACCAGCTAATGATTGATGAAATTTTATCAAAGACCAAACATATCAATCTGGAAAGCGATTCAAGCTTTCAGGATATCTACATCGACCATTTACCCATTGGCTACGAATCCCTGGAATTGTGATCCTATACTTGTTTTTTTTGTTGGAACGATAACTGGTTTACTAACCAAAGCCATCAATTTCAACTGGGAAATAAAAGATGATGGATATTCTTCCAAAAATTGTTCCTACTTGTATTTAAGATTTGCAGACTTAGTAGTGCACGGCAGCTGAGAAAAGTGTGTTATTATTTTATATTCCACACTGACATGTTTATTTTGCCCACGTTTTATCTCTCTGGAATAGAATGTAGAACCTATGCCATAGGTAACTAGGGACTGCTTAAAAACTTTTATTGTTTTGAATAAAAGCTGTTTATAGGAATATTTATTGTAATAAGTGCTGAAAAAAAAGGAGAAAGTGTCCAAAATGCCTGCACCCTGGAAGAGGTTTGACCTTGGTTACTAAGTCCCCCACCCCGAGTACTCGGGGGAACAGGACATCAAAATAAATAACAGGGATGTACAAATGCAATTATGTCAGGGATAACATGCTATCTTCTGATACCTTTCCGATACCTTTCTGATACCTTTCTGTAACCTAAGGTTACAGAAAGGTATCAGAAAGGTATCGGAAAGGTATCAGAAGATAGCACTCAATCACCTACCCATTCCATAGGAACAGAGGGAGAAATCCAGAATCGATTGCATATTTTGAAAAGTAGATTGGAAGGTGCAAAAATATACTCCTAAAGATAGTCCCCGATCCCGAGTACTCGGGAGGGGCTGAATAGCCCTTTTATATTGATCTCGATCCCGATCCCGATAGCTATCGGGACTCGGGACTCGGGATGCCCTACGGTCAAATTGATCCCGAGTGCTCGGGATGAGTTTTTCAGCAGACCTTAACTAATTTCAGACTTCCTGATCCCATCCATTTAACTACGTGAAAATAAAATAGATCAGAAAAAGCCTATCGTATATCAATCTGTCGTATATTTGAAAAAAAGAACGTCCTATGCAAATGCAACTACCTATATTTCCAGAAAGCACTAAGCTGATAAATAGCAGTGTTGGTTTTTTTAAGAAGGATGAATTCATCTATTATCTTCATAATGGATCGCCTATTT
>Ga0209123_1002510_pt1 | contig 15395 bp, 6 predicted proteins | sample BarGraIncu00431A_FD_184500 | JGI IMG/M metagenome (GOLD analysis project Ga0209123, IMG submission 184500) | Arctic peat soil microbial communities from Barrow, Alaska, USA - Barrow Graham LP Incubations 004-31A (SPAdes) (version 2) | ecosystem: Environmental > Terrestrial > Soil > Wetlands >...
GTGTATGATTGATCGGATTGATCAAATCAAACATTTCCCAGGCTTTTTCTCCTTCGCCCAATAACGCAAATGCACTGATGACCCATGCTGCCGCATGCGTATATTGTCCGCCGTTTTCACGGACGCCCGGTAAGTAGCCTTTTATATAGCCCGGTTCGAATTCTCCTTCGTCAAACGGCGGTGTCAGAAGTTTGATCAGTCCTTTGTCTCGGACGATCAAGTAATCTTCCATCGATTTCATCGCTCGTTTCGCACGATCGAGATTACCCGTACCGGCGATTACGGCCCATGTCTGAGCCAGTGAATCGATCTTGCATTCGCGATTATTCGCGGAGCCAAGTGCTTTTCCATCATCGAAATAGGCTCTCTTATACCAGTTTCCATCCCAACCGTTCTTTTCAATGTCGGATGTGATCTGTTGACTGAAGTCTGTATATTTTTTCGTTTGATCAACATCGGTACAACATTGAGCAGCGAATTTATTCAATGTATCACTCATAAACCAAGCCAGCCAGATGCTTTCGCCTTTACCTTTATTTCCGACTGTATTCATACCGTCATTCCAGTCACCGGTGCCGATCAGCGGTAATCCATGGACGCCGAATTTCATCGAATGTTCGATGGCACGAACACAATGATCGTACAGGGATGCCGTTTCTTCACTGACTGAAGGCTTACAGTAACGTTCATCTTCAAATTCACTCAACGTTTCTGCTCTGACAAACGGTACCTGAACATTCAATATGTCTGTGTCACCGGTGATTCTGATGTATTCCGATGTTACGTACGGAAGCCATAACAGATCATCGCTGATCCGTGTTCGTGTTCCTTTACCTTGCGGTTCATGCCACCAATGCATGACATCCCCTTCGATAAACTGATGAGCTGCGTGTTTCAACAACTGATTACGCGTGATTTCCGGCCAAACAGCCGCGATTGCGAGGGAATCCTGTAATTGATCACGGAATCCGAAAGCTCCGCCTGACTGATAAAAGGCGGATCTGGCCCACAGACGACATGCGATCACTTGATACATCAACCAACCGTTCAACATGATGTTCATCGATGAATCAGGTGTTTTAACTTGGATCGTCGTTACTTTCTGATGCCAGAACGATGTGACTTCATCCAATGAATTTCGTACTTTCAACTGATCTTGATATTTTGCACAGATTTCTTTGATTTGATGCGGATCATCACTCGCTCCAAGCATGAACGAGAATTCCATCGTTTGATGGGCATCCAAATTGATCTCGACCTGGATGGCTGCACACGGATTGTATCCTGCACCGGTCGTATTTGACAGGTGTTGATAACGCAGACTTTCCGGCTTATTCAAGTCACCCTTACCGAAGAACTCACGCTTGTCACCGGTTACAGTACGCTCGTTGAGCGAAACATCCATGAATACGATTTTATGCGGGAAATCCGTATTATAGGGATTTACCACCGTCAACGTGCCAAACTCATTCTGTGCTGTTACGATATTCATCGCTGTATCACTCGGGTTAACACCCAAGACCGGACTCATATAGTAGGTACATTGGATCGTGCGCGGACTGTCCGAAAGGTTCTTCAACGTAACGATACTCAATTTGACCGGTTCATCGACCGGAACGAATTGGGTCAACTTTTGGGAGATCGAGTGACTGGTATGATTGAATTCGGAATAACCGAATCCGTGTTTGATTTTATACGGTTCTGATTCACGGATCGGAAGCGGAGTGATCGACCAGGTCAATCCTGATTCATCACTTAAATAGATGACTTCTCCCGGCGCATCACTGACCTGATCATTTGACCATGGTGAAAGTTTGAACTCGCGGCTGTTGGTGCTCCATGTATACCCACTGCCGGATTCGGTAACCAAGAAGCCGAAATTCGGATTCGCAATGATATTGGCCCACGGTGCCGGTGTTGTTTTGTCTTGTTCAAGACGGATCTCATATTCCGATCCGTCATTGGAAAAGCCACCGAGTCCGTTAAAGAACTGTAATTCTTTTTCATCCGCTGAAGGTAACTCGGTCAATTGTGGGATCAACCGCTCGCCTTCCGGTAATTTCAGTGTTTTCTCACTTATTTTAGCCAATGAGATCATCAACTGTTCTTCCATCGTGCCTAGGTTTCCCTTAAGTACCATCCTGGAAACGGCATACAACAAAGTCATATCGCCTTCCAACATCGTATTTGTGTTGAGTATGAAGACATCTTTCTGACGGTTCATCACATCATGAGTCTGTCTTGAACCTACGATATCTTTGATCAGCGTGGTCAATGGGTTTGTATAACTGTTCTCTTCGTTGGTCACGATCACCAAATCGACTTGTAAGTCTTTTAAACGCCAATAATCATGTGCTTTCAGTACTTCAAACAGAATCGGTACTTCTTCCGCTTTACTCAACGTGACTAACACGATCGGTTTGTCGCCGGAAATCGCATACGGCCACAGATCCTGTTGACCTTTGGTATTACTGCGAATCGCATTTTCGACATGACGTCTGAGCGGACTGATATAGAGGATACTGGAAATCATTTCTTGGTATAATTGCATATCATCTGCCTTGATATTCAGATATTTGGTTTCAACCTGACTGCGTGTCAACGCAAGCCAGAACGCCGCTTCACACGTCTCGGTATTTGAATACTTATCGACCAGATCGATCAGTGCTTCTCTGCTTTCCGCCAGAGTAGTCACATAGTACAACTGAGTTGTCTTTCCCGGTTCGATGTGAACCCCGGAGCGCATACTGAAAATCGGATCCAAGACCGGACCGACACTGCCGCTGAGCGGTTTGTTTTGCGTGATCACCTGCGGATCAACTAAAGTATGATCACGTCCGATAAAGGCCATCCGATCCGTCTCGACCTGCATATCCCCTTTTTGTTGATTCTCGCTGATCAACGTATTCGCGATCCATAAACGATTGTCCGAATCTGAACGCGGACGGCGGTTCGCAATCAACGAGCGATGTTTCGGATCGAATTCAGTTTCCATAAATAAATTACTGAACGCCGGATGAGCCAGATCCGCATTTTGAGCTGCCAGTACGACTTCAAAGTAACTGGTCACTTCCAGATCAACGGCTGTATCACCCAAGTTTTTCAGTTTGATTCTTCGTACTTCCGCATGATCACCTGAAGTAACAACGATTTCCGTTGTCGTTTCGATCAGTTCATCAGTACGCTTATAAGCAACTTTATCAGGCGTAAACAGTACTTCGTAATTCTCCGGCAAGACATTCAACGGTGCGTATGTAGAAGACCAAACTTTCGCGGTCGCTGTATTTCTAATATAGAAGAACATACCGAAATGATCAAGCACGGAATCCTCGCGATAACGTGTGATCGCTGCCATCTTATCTTTACTGTAGCCGGTACCCTTATCACTTAACATGACAGAATAGAAACCGTTGGACAGGATATGAACATTTGGAAGTATGAGGTTCGGTTCATTGAATTTTCTGAATGAACCTTTCTCTTGGAAGGCAGATTCTTTAAGCGGGATGATCTTTTCTTTAGTTTCTTTGGTAAACACTACATTGAGCGGAACTTTTTCCTGAAGCAACAAGCGCGCTGCCTTCACATACGGATCGGCATGGAAGCGTTTCTGCATCAAATGATCATTGAGGGTATTATTCATGGCCATCAGACTCATCCCTTGATGATGAGCCATATAACTCTTGATGATCACTCGTTTGGTCTCAAAACCCAATCTTTCATGAGTATAATCAGCTGCTTCATAGTAACCGTAAGCTCCTTCCAATCCTTCTGATTTCAGTACTTTGATATTTTCCATTGCTTCAAACGGAGTCACCATCAACGCCAGAAAAGTCGCATACGGAGCACTGACCGCATCTTCGATCAGTCCTCTTTTCAAGCCCAACCAAGGTACACCGATCGCTTTATATTGATAATCCATATGGATATCGAGTGAGTTGAATCCGGATTCGGAAGTACCCCAAGGCATTCCGCGTTGTTTACCGTATTTCATCTGACTCTTGATCACAAACGAATAAGTCTCATCCAATAATGTATTACGATAACTCTTCATCAGTAAAAGCGGCATCAAATATTCAAACATCGTACCGCTCCACGATACCAAGCCCTTATAACGATCGATGACTGTCAGTGATCGACCCAACATAAACCAATGTTTCGGAAGGATCTCGCCTCGTGCGATCGCGATATAGCTGGTTTGACGGGATTCGGATGCCAAGAGATCATAATAAGAATTCGTCAGTTTCTGTTCGGTCACATTATATCCGATCGAAAATAACTGTTTACGTTCATCATAAAGACCGACGAATTTCGTTTCCCAAGATAGCGCTTCGATTCGTTGAACCAATCGTTCGGCATTATGTTTGAAATCATCGACAGCTAGATTCGAACTGATGATCGCTAATTTGAGATCACTCAGCCAATTGACCGATGTCGGATTGTCGGTATCGATCAGTACACTTACTTGTTCGATCTGATCGGAAATGAGCTGATAGTAATCTTCGGTATTTTTTAACGCAATATTGATGCTTAACAGTTTGATCAACTTATCTAAATGCTCAGAGGTCTGAACGTTACGCATTTCAATCGGCAGATCATTGATCAAACCGATCCAAGGTGCATATATGTGTAATTCTTCGATGAAATTGCGGACCATGCAGTCAAGTTTGAACCGCCACGGTTGTTTGGTGATCGCAGCGATCACCGGTCCTTCAACGAACTCAGTGAGCGCTTTACTCCATTGGAGGATATCTAAATCATCAAACGATCTGACGGTATTAAAACAAGCGAACTCTGCCGGTAATTTTTCGGAATCGGTCAATCCGTTTAATAATGTATCTTTGATTCCTTCCGCATACGCGGGATCGATCAATGGTTTTTCCAGATAAACACTCAGCCCTTGAACCAGGGTTACTAAATAACATACATAATTCCCGTTGTCGACAGTGGATACGTAGATCGGACTCAATGGTTTTAAGGTACGTGTATCGTACCAATTATATAAGTGACCTTCCCACTTCTCCAAGGACTCGATCGTTGTGACTGACATCGCCAAATCATCGATCATCTCAACGGTACTGATATAGCCGAAATCACGCGCTGAAAGAATCGCCATCAATCCCAGTCCGATATCCGTCGGTGACGTTCTGAATGCGATACCGCGCGGCGGATCTTCTTGATAATTATCAGGTGTCAGATAATTGTTTTTAGAATTGGTAAACTCTTCGAAATAACGCCATGTCTTACGCGCTGTTTTGCGTAGTTCCAAAAGATCATCACCGGTGATCGTTTTCTCGATATGAACATCATCTTTACTGATGGTAAAAGCAATCAGCGGAGCCGCTGCCCAGATCAACAGAAACAGAACACTTAAATACAATGATTCAGGTTTCAACCACCAGGTAAGTCCTACTAAGATCACGCCGCTCAATGAACTGAATCCCATAGCGGAAAGATAACTTAGGAATGAATTATCCTGATTTTTTTCAGCATCGGCCGAAGTGACCCATTCAAGCATATTTTTCTTGGTGATAAGTACGCGAATCAACGTGACGATGATGGCACTTATCGCCAGATTAGATTGGTATGAGATAAAAGCGATGCGCAATAATAATTGGGATAATGAAGCTTTTAGTCCGAAGAATCCCGAGATATGTCGCTTGATTTTTTCTGGTAACAGTTTACCGGACATGATCTGATCGAATAAAGCCATCAAGAACGGAAGAGAAAGGGTCATCATCGCAAAGACTGCCCAGAATAGACCGGCTCCCGGAAGAATCGTGAATCCCATGAACAGTAACAGCATGATAGCCGGAGAAACCATACTTCTTCGCAGATTATCAATGATCTTCCAAACTGAAAGATGAGAAAGCGTGTTCTTGGTACGTTCGTTTTTACGATTGTACGGGTGTCTGCCCAACCACGGCAGAAGTTGCCAGTCACCGCGTATCCAGCGATACATCCTGGCTGTGAATGAATTATATTTGGATGGATAAGAATCGACCAGTTCAAGATCACTGACAAGGGCTGCCCGAACATACGATCCTTCCAGTAAATCATGACTCAATACCGCATTGACCGGTATCGCATCCTTCAATACAGTTTGAAATACCTGCAGATCATAGATCCCTTTACCGGTAAAAATACCTTCACCGAACAGATCCTGATAGACATCCGAGATCGCACTCGCATAGGGATCGATGCCCTCTTGACCGGTATAGATGCGTGAAAAAACAGATCGATTCGAACTGTCGATATCAAAAGAAACACGCGGTTGCATAAGCCCGTGACCCTGTATGACTATGCCTTTTATCGGATCGATCACCGGAACATTCAATGGATGCGCCATGGTTCCGATCATCTTTTTTGCCATACCCATCGGAAGAACGGTATCCGCATCCAATGTAATGACGTATTTGATATTGCCAGCCGGTAAAACGATGTTTGAATAGAAGGAAAAACTGGTATCGCTTTTGCCTAAGAGAATATCATTGAATTCCAGCAATGCCCCTCTTTTTCTTTCCCATCCTGTCCAGTTTCCATCACTTTCGTTGAATTTACGGATACGGTGATAGAAATAGAAAATGTCTTTGCCATCATGCGCGTATTTATGATTCAGTTCTTTGATTCCTGCGAAAGTCGCACGCAGAATATTCTCGTCATCGGCAGCATTCACTTGACCGAAATCCTTGAAGGCACCGATCAGCGCAAAGAACAAATTCTTTTCGCTGTTGGAGATATAATGATTCTCCATCGTTTCAATAAGTTCACTGACTCTGAGTTCACTGGTAATGATGGCCGGAATGACCACGATCGTTCGCAGATCGTCGGGAATCCCTTGTTTCAGTTCAAGCCTGGCAAATACAGTCGGTTTTTGGATCTTACATACCATCCAATTCACAAATGCGATCGCCATCTCCGTTGACGGAATCAAAACAACCAATCCTGCCAGAATCAAGATCCATGGAGTTAGATTAACACTTTGGCTGTCAGCATAGATGATTGCGATCGCCAATAAAAGAACCGTCACTGTTGTGATCGAAAAAATATAGTTTTTACCCGGTCTTTCAGTGAAGAATCGGACAAATTTCGTCTTTTTCTTGATTGTCCCTTTTTGGCGGCTTTCAAGTTGTCCCAATCCATTCCCAACCAAGTAGTAACCGACATGGGAACGTTGCAGTTTAAGTTCGGCATCCGCGGGTAGATTATTACCGATCTCTGCCAATGCGATGGCTTCGCGGGCGATGTGAAGTTCGGAAACTCCGTACATCTTGGCTAGTTTTTCGATTTGAATTCGATAATAATTACGTGAATTAACATCCATGCGCGGATAGGTCATATCCGGATCATTCATCAAGATCTGTTCTACGTAACTGGCTGATTCGAAAAGATCCGTCCAGTTATGCGTGGATACATATTTAAGACTCATGACACAATTTCCGATAGATACCGTGCTTACGGCTTGAACATTATGTTCTTTTTGAGCGATTGATTCGGTCGTCGAACCGAATTTATCGAGGGCTTCATCGATAAAACGCAAAACACTGATATAACTCTTACCGGATCGTCTGAGTCGGTAAAACAGATGTTCGATATAGGAAGGGTTTTCTTCATGCATGTTGTTGAGCTGTTCACCAAGTAAACTCAGCATCTTCTCGGTTTGTTCATGCTCACCCATCCACAGATCATCAACGATCTCATCCGCTAATCGCCATTGCGTCCGCGTTGTTTTGATCTTCTGTGAAATATTTCGGATATTTTCGATCAACGCCAATCGAATCATCGTCGGGATCGCCCATAATTCTCGATCAAATAAAATACTGTGCGTTTGGTAGGCATTCAGATACTTAAGCAAGGTTTCTTCTTCCACTTGTCCGTCGCTGTGGGACACTAATTCCTTCGCGATCGCATACACACGCGTATATCCTTTTAATAGTCCGCTCTTCAATACCGGCAGTCGATGGTATTCGTCTTTATTGAGATCTTGACGGATACTTTTAACTTGTTCCTCGATTACATAAAAATTATCCAGCAGCCATTCAGCGGCAGCGGGTACACTTCGTTTTTCAGTGATGTCATCATTCAGACTTTTATAGACAGATAGAATGAGATTGTAATTATCATTCATCCGCGGAACAGGAAAACTTAATAATGTTGAATTACTCGTCGAAACATCGTGTTCCAACGCAATCTGTTTCGCATGATTTTCGAGTTCTTCGACCGTTAAAAGAGCATCACGGATATCCGTGTTGCGCGTTTTTCGGGCTCTGTTCAATAAAACCCACCCCAATAAAAGTAAACCTAAGACAGTTATAACAGCTGCCGCATATTTCAGATATAGTAAATTCAAGTGAGTTCCTCCTAGGATGACATATGTATGTCACATAACGATGTGTGAATGAGAACGCTAAAATCAAATTTTTTGTCAATTTTAAAAAGAAAAAAAGACTATCCTAAGATAATAGTTTGACGGGTAACCCCAACATATGATTTAAGAGAGTTCGTACCTTTTGCCGATGACGGTACTGTTTACTCTGCCTTCATTATATCAGTTATCTGACGTGACATGTCATATATACCTGAAACTTACCTTCTAACCCATAATTTACGATGTAAAAATAATCAAAAAAGAACAGAATCATATGATTTCTGTTCTTTTGGGTTATTCAGTTTATCCTTGTCAACTTATCGTTTTGTTTTTTTCAGATTTCGCAACTTCAGTTCTTTATCAACGACCGGCACGACAGCCATCATGACCATGATACTCAGACCCATATGGATCAAACTCAAAGTTTCTTCATCGATGGGAATGATCAGTTTACTGACGATAATGATGCCGCTCAGCATCAACGACCAACGCCGCCAATGTTTACCGGCACTGTTATTGGCGAAATTCCAGTTCGCTTGACTCTTCATGGATGTGACCGTTCTGAAACCCATCCACGAATTGATTTTTTTCGGCGGCCGAACAATAAAGAGCGTACCGAGCGCAAACATCGCCAATGGAATCGACAGATCAATGATCCAATAATAAGGGGTGCTCATAATGTGTTTCTTTTCATGGCTCGCAGGATCACAATAATTTTTCGTTGGGAATACTGATCATCAATGTCATCTTACCTTCGATGGTCAGTGTGTTTTGACCGTTGAGAACGATAAAATGGGTTCCTTTTTTAACTTCGATTCCGTTCACGGTTCCCGAACCGTCGATACAACCGACAATGATGTATGCCTCATCATAGCTATATTTTCCTGCATCCGGACATTCGATCTTGAATAACGAGAAATAGTCGCAGTCCACAAAACGGGTAACTGTCAGAGATCCGACCTGTGAATGTCGGAGATGAACTTCCGCGATCCCCTGCGGTACGGTCGTAACATCCATCGCTTTATCCAAATGTAACGCCCGCGGATTTCCGGCAGCATCGGTACGGTGATAATCATAGACACGATAGGTAACGTTTGAGTTCTGTTGAACTTCGTAGACCAATGTTCCGCTGCAGATCGCATGGATCATTCCTGACGGAATAAAGAAAAAATCTTTGGGTTTGATCGTTATGACGTTCATCAACCGATCAAAATCTTCTTTGACGATCATTTCACGCAACTCGTCTTTGGTTTCAGCGTGATGACCCATGACCATTTTTGTATCTTTCGGACAATCCAACACATACCAACACTCAGTTTTACCGTATGAATTCTCGTGTAAAGCCGCATATTCGTCGTTCGGATGTACCTGCACGCTCAGATCCTGATTAGCATCGATAATTTTGATCATGAGCGGAAATTTGGTATTTTTACCATTACCGAATAAAGCTCGGTTATTTTTATATACATTAGACAAGTATTGTCCTTTCAGTTCTCCGTTGGCGATCCGGACATCGCCTTCGGGATGTGCACTGACGACCCATGCTTCTCCTGTTTTATCGCTTGTTAGGTCAAATCCGAACGAATCATGTAATTTCGTAGCACCCCAGATCATTTCTTTGAATACCGGTTCCAGTAATAAGATCGTTTGCATAATGTTACCTCCGCTTATACTACTATTGTATCAAATTAATACCCATTAGATTGCGTTTTCGCAAAAAAAAACAGACGGAATTGACCGCCTGTTTTTACTTGATTATTTTCTGTTGTTGATGCGGTTTTCTTTTAACTTTTCAAAATACGTTGCTTCATCATCTTTTAAAGTTTCATTACGATCTTGGATCACGGCTTTGATTTCGGTATTCTTTTCCTCGATCACTTGTTTTCTGACTTCGGCGATCTGTTCCTTCGTCATTCCTTCGGTGCCACGACTGTCAACTTCAGTTTGAATATCGCTCTTGAACGCATCCATTTTAACTTTGGTCGCTTCGATCAGTGTTTTTTTCGCTTCTTGATAAGTTGTCCGTAATTCGGTGTTCTCAGCACGAGTTGCGCTGCGAATATCATTGACTTGACGCATGATATTTTTAACGGATTCATGAATCAGATTTTCAAAAACCAATGTGGGATAAACAGTAACGATGTTTCGAACGAACATCACTTTACCATTGCTGACGCCGTAAGTGACGGCATCGGTCTTATCTTGTTCGGTAATACCGTTACTGATAACTTCGCCTACGATCTCGGCTGCCTTCAAATGTTCTTCAACGGTTGTTTTCAGTTCTTCCTGTTTTTCGGTACGTTGAATTCCGTCTTCACCGTAAACCGTCAATAAGACAGCATTATCAGTATCGACTTGGGTGATATACCCTGTTTTGATGGCTTCATCCATCAGATTGTTCAGCGCCGCCGGCAATGATTTGAATTTCAGATCCACATCGGCGGTCATTACCGCTGCATCTTCATTCAACGGAGTAACCGCAACAACATAATTGAATACATTGGTTGAGAACTGTTCAGATAATTCTTTCAGGGTATATCCCATCCGGTAATGTCCAAACAGAATCTTTTGGCTCAACACATCAAACGTCTCGATACAGGCAAATAACTGTTCAACGCTCATTCGTTGGATCAACAGTTCGTGTTCGGCTTTCGGATCGGGAATATTTTCCCATTCACTGCCGAATTCTTTACTGTCATCCATCTGAACCGTCATAAACTGTTTTTTAGCGGCCTTTTGAAGTTCGTGTTTCGCGATCGTGATGAGATAGGCTTCCGGTTCATCGATTCGTTCGTTGCCTTTTTTACGAATGATTTCGTAAAATGCGATGAAAATATTTTGAACGATGTCCTGAACATCTGCGATACGTGTTGCATGCAAACCGACATAGCCAAGGACTGACCCATAATACGCGTCATAAACTTCCAGAAATACGGCATCTGCTTTCGGTTTCATGGGTTACCTCACTGTAGTAGAGAGTGTTAAAGGAGAAATAGTTTCAAACTTACAACCATTGATGAAAGACACGAAGATAAATAGCTTTGACGATCTGCAGTAAAACCGCATATCCCACCAACAATAATGTCAAATAGATGAAAAAAGCCTGTGGCAATGCTGCCATTGATATCGCCGAACTTAACGGAGAATAAGGCAAATAAATTCCGATGCTCATCATGATCACGGTCATTAAGATCACCTGCCAAGCAGCCCGACTTTGAATGAACGGAATACGTTCGGTGCGGATCAAATGAATGATCAATGTTTGGGATAAGAGACTTTCGATAAACCAACCTGTTTGAAAGAGCGTCACTAATTTTAGATTTGCAGGATCGTTGAGTTTAAATACGAAATAAAGGATCGCGAAGGTAGCGATGTCAAAGAGTGAACTGACCGGTCCGATAAACAACATGAACCTTCGAATCGAAAAGGCATCCCATTTACGGGCTTTCTTTAGATATGAAGCATCCACATTATCCCAAGGGATAGTTGTCTGCGAGATATCATACATCAGATTCAGTAATAAGATTTGTAACGGAAGCATCGGCAGAAACGGTAAAAAGGCACTGGCAACCAATACACTCAGCATGTTGCCGAAATTCGAACTGGATGTCATTTTGATGTATTTAACGATATTACCGAAGATCTTGCGACCTTCTTCGACACTCTGCGATAGAATATGCAGATCTTTTTCAAGTAAAATGATATCGGCAGCAGCTTTTGCGATGTCGACGGCGGTATCCACCGAAATTCCCACGTCCGCTGCCCTGAGAGCCGGAGCATCATTGATGCCGTCTCCCATATAACCGACCGTATGGCTTGATCTGAGGGCCATGACGACACGTTCTTTCTGCAATGGGGTCAGTTTACTGAACACGATCGTTTCATCGGCTACCGTCTTTAATTGCTCATCATCGTACTTTTCAAGATCGCTACCCATGATCATTTTAGTTCCGTCAAGTCCTACCAAGGCACAGATCCGTGCTGTGACGATCGGATTGTCACCGGTCAGAACTTTGATCGTGATTCCTTGTTCTTTTAATTGGTTAAGCGCATCTTCAGCTGTTTCTTTCGGTGGATCATACATCCCCAAAAGTCCGACCATGGTCATTTCGGATTCATCTTCGATACTGAATTCACCGGCTTTCGTGATATCGACTTTGTAGGCGATCGCAAGATCGCGCATCCCTTCCGAATTCAACGAGGACGCCAACTCTTTCAGTTCTTGTTTACGCTGATCCGTGAATTCGACATCTTCCCCTTTGATGCGAACTTTCGAACAAATATCAAAAATCTCCTGAACAGCTCCTTTGGTGATCAGTTCATGTTCATTGTTGTCTTCCGTCAATAAAACCGAAAGACGGCGTCGCTGAAAATCGAACGGCAGTTCGTCTACTTTGGTGATACCGACGATCTTATCGCTTAAATTTTCTTCCAGTGCACGTTTGACGATCGCCCGGTCAATCACATCTTTCATACCGGTTTGAAATGTACTGTTTAAATAAGCGAAGATCAATACATTGAGATCTTCATTACCTTCGGCATTGATAAAACGGGTGATCTGAATATTGTCTTGCGTCAGCGTTCCGGTTTTATCGGTGCACAGTATGTCCATTTCGCCGAATGTTTGGATCGCATCCAAACGTTTGACGATCGTTTTCCGTTTGGCCAAAGCAACTGCACCCTTGGCTAGGTTGGTCGTAACGATCATCGGAAGCATTTCGGGAGTCAGACCGACTGCGACCGACAATGAAAAGAGCAGCGCTTCCAACCAGTTTCCTTTCAAAAAACCGTTCAGCAGAAATACGATCGGTACCATTACCAACATGAATCGGATCAATAACCAACTGACTGAATTGACTCCTTTTTCAAAGGAAGTCAATCCTCTTTTATGTTGGGTGTGACGGGTGACAGCACCCAGATAGGTCCGCGATCCGGTTGAGAGGATCAATGCTTTGGCAGATCCGCTCACGACATGAGTTCCCATAAATACCAGACTCGGCCAATCAAACAGCGAATGCGTACCTTCGTCGCTGCGATCTGTTTTCTCAACGGGCAGCGATTCTCCTGTCATCATCGACTGACTGACAAATAAGTCATCGCTTTCGATGATGCGGGCATCGGCCGGAATGATCGATCCGGCATTCAGCAACACGACATCGCCCGGTACTAATTCTTTTAGATCGATCGACACTTCTTGTTGATCGCGCAGTACATTGACCATATTCTTCGACATCGATTCGAGTTTCTTGGTTTGTTCGGCACTGCGGCCTTCCTGAAAAAATTTCAGGGATCCGCTGATCAAGATAATGGTGAATATTATGATGATTGTCGCATAATTACGTTGGCCGGCCGTTTGTGTCAGAACATTTGTGATCAGTGTGATCAATGACAGAAAAAAAAGAACACCGGAAAAGGGATTTATATAGGCTTTCATCAAGCGAATGAACCAATATTCAGGTTTATCGCGCGGAATTTCATTTAACCCTGATTCTGCGAGTCTGAGTACTGCCTCTTGATTCGATAATCCGGTCATTTCTGTTTTTAATTGTTTCAACAGATCTTCAGTTTTGATTTTTCCGAAACTCATCCGTTGTTCATCAGTAAGTTTTATACTTTTTTTACTATTGTTTTCCATCCTACACCTCGCTGTTATCTTTCATTTATCATACACTTTCCGTGTTTGTCATACAATCATCATAAGTCGCCATCTTGACATTAAGCATCACTTCCACTACAATAACACTATCTTTATGAGGGAGTACTTGGCACTGTGTGCGGTCACGTCAACATACCGATGAGCGATCATCTGGCTGACCTTAAACAACGAGACTCATAACCAATGGCGGATATGAGCTTTTTATTTGCCGGAAAGAGGCGTTATGGAACTAAGTGCCGTCTTAATTATCGCTGTCGGATTATCGATGGATGCTTTTGCGGTTTCGCTGATCAACGGACTTTGCGCCTCAAAAAGCCGCCTTCGCTATGCGTTAAAAGTAGGTTTGTTTTTCGGGGTATTCCAAGGATTTATGACTTGGGTCGGGTATATGCTGGGATCCACTTTCAGTGCAACCATTCAGTCTTTCGATCATTGGGTCGCTTTTATCCTGTTGGTGATCATCGGCGGTAAAATGTTCTATGAGGGCTTACAGCCAAAAGATCTCAGTTGCGATATTCACCAAGAAAAAGATACGAAATCACTGCTCTATTTCTCGATAGCAACGAGTATCGATGCTTTAGCCGTCGGGGTCAGTTTTGCCTTTTTAGCCCAGCCGATCGTTATTACTTCACTGATCATTGCCGGTGTTACGTTTACTTTGTCACTGATCGGTGTATTGATCGGAAAACGCTGTGCCGTATGGTTGGACAATAAAGCCGAACTGCTTGGCGGATTGGTCTTGATCGCGATCGGTGTCAAAATTTTAGTTGATCATCTGATGCGATAACCGAAAAAATAAAAATGCCTGCCGCACGATATCGTGATGCAGGTTTTTCTTTGTTGATTTTGATGGTGATGCCAAAAAAAACCACTGTCAGTTTAGAAACAGCGGTTGTTCGTCTTCATCGGATTGTTGAATATAGTCTTCAATAAAATCGGCTAATTCGGGATGTTCTATCATATAGTCACTCAACATATCAAGCAGTTGATCGACTTCCATGTCCTGTAAACTTTCAAATAGATCTGTATGTGTCGGGATCTCAGTGAATGTTTCTTCTTCCTCGGTTTCCGGCTCAGAAGGAAACAAGTGTTGGTGCAGATCCAAAAGACAAGCTGCCTGATGAACACACAGACCGTCAGATCCTTTCGGACAGCTGCAGGTCGTTGATAACAAGTCCTGATGTTCACTGATTTCGATCTTTACAAAATGTTGATGCTGTTCTTCTTGGACAGAATAATGATAACTGCCTTCATTGAAATAGATCAATGAAACTGAATGCGCCTCCCGAAGTTGTGTGCCGGCATCTTTTACCTGGATAGACAAACAATCGATGACTTCGCTAAGTGATGTTTTCATGGCTCTCTCCTTCCGTT
>Ga0209123_1002511_pt1 | contig 15393 bp, 17 predicted proteins | sample BarGraIncu00431A_FD_184500 | JGI IMG/M metagenome (GOLD analysis project Ga0209123, IMG submission 184500) | Arctic peat soil microbial communities from Barrow, Alaska, USA - Barrow Graham LP Incubations 004-31A (SPAdes) (version 2) | ecosystem: Environmental > Terrestrial > Soil > Wetlands >...
AATACAAAATTGTCTACAGTTTTATTGGTTTCGAACAACAGGAAACCTCTTTGTTCACGATCAACGAACAGAACCGTATTGTCAATGCCGGAATACTTGGGCTTTCGGTTTCGAGCCAGGAAATAAAAGATGCTGTTGTTGTTGGTCAGCGGTCAACTTATACCAATACAATTGACCGAAAGGTATTTAATGTAGGAAAAGATGTAATCGGAAAAACAGGTTCCGTAAGCGATCTGATGCAAAACGTACCATCACTTTCTGTCGATATTGATGGGAATCTTAGTTTGCGAGGCTCAGACAATGTGATTGTATTGATCAATGGAAAGCCATCGGCGTTGATGGGAACCAATCGTGCGGCGGTGCTCCAGCAAATGCCCGCAAATTCAATCGAACGAATTGAGGTTATCACCAATCCATCGGCAAAGTTCAAGCCCGACGGCACTTCGGGAATTATCAATATTGTGCTTAAGAAGAACAAAGGCCTTGGACTGAACGGAACAATCATGGCAAATGCCGGGAATGACGATCGCTATAATGGAAATGTTGTTGCCAATTACAATACGGGCAAAGTCAACGTCTTCGGGTCCTATAGCATCCGGCAGGACGACAGGTTGCGATATACGCTCGATTCACGAAAACGTACAGATCTGGCAACTAATGTTGTTGATTATACATATATGGACGCCAGGGAGAAGGCCAGACCAATTTCAAATATCATCAACAGCGGAATTGATTTCAAAATTAACGACCATAACGATTTTGGGATTTCGGGTAATTACAATCACCGCGATCAAATAAAGAATGGCGTGACAAGTACCCAAACTGAAGATCAAAATCATCAGATGACCAAAGATTTCGATCGTAACCGTTACGATCCTGAGTACGAACATAGCCTTGAATACACGGTCAATTACAAGCATGCATTCGAAAAGGAGGGTCATGAGTTGACTGTTGACTACACTTCATCGGCTCAAAAAGAACAGGAAGACAACCATTATACGAATGTTTTCAGGATGCCGGTTCAGGCCACCACTTATGACAATACCCTTATTAAACAGGACAGTAAAGAATCGCAGTTTTCGGTTGAATACTCGAATCCTTTGTCCAAAACCAGTAAGTTTGAATCCGGCTATATTCTTGAAACGAGAAATAATGACCAGAATTTTTATGGTGAAAATTTAAATCCGTTAACCAATCTCTGGGAAAAAGACCTCGTGAAGTCGAATCAATTCATTTATAATGAAAATATCAATGTGCTCTATTCCACCTTCGAAAAGGAGTTCGGAAAATTCGGAGTTCTTGTCGGCTTGCGTGCCGAACAGGCATTGATTAAGTCGCACCAGGTAACAACAGATAGCCTGCTCAATAATAATTATTTCAAGCTGTATCCTTCGCTGCATCTATCATATAATATGGATGATGCCCATGAACTTCAGTTGAATTACAGTCATCGGATTCGCCGGCCTGAAGGGGACGATCTGAACCCGTTTCCGGAATACCAGGATCCTTACAACCTCCGGATTGGCAATCCGCGTTTAAAACCCGAAGAAACTCATTCTGTTGAATTTGGATATCAATATAAAAACAGGGCAACAACAATTACTTCGACACTCTATTACCGTTACACTTATAACGGAATGACCAGCCTCACTAAATACCTGAATGATTCAGTTTTGGTCACCACGCGGTTTAATCTTTCAAAAAGCAGCTCGGTCGGATTTGAGTTTATTGTCGCCACTACTTTGGCCAAAATTATTAATGTCAACTTTAGTTCAAATACATTCTATAACACGATTGATGCTTCGAGCCTGGGTTACAGCAGCAATAAGTCGAATATTTCGTTCCTGTTAAATCTTAATTCGAGTGTCAATCTCACCAAAAGTACCATGGCGCAATTCACCTCCAACTATGTTTCAGAAAGATTGACGCCGCAAGGCAAACAGTTGCCATCGTTTGTGATGAACATGGGCTTTCGGCAAGAATTCCTGAAGAAAAAAGCTGCATTCATTTTTACGGTTTCCGATGTTTTCAATTCTTTGAAAAACAACTCTGAGGTTAATACACCTGAGCTCTATCAATATGTAAGCAGAAGACGAAGCGCGCGGATGATTTATGCGGGAGTCAGCTATACTTTCGGGAAACAGCTGAAAAAACCGAAAGAAAATACGCTAAAGTTTGATAATCAATTGTAATCTGCCAATTTTCCACAAAGTCACACTGTATTTTTATAGTATAAATTTAAAAATAAAGGTGGTGAAAAAATTAATGACATTGTTGGTTTGTATGGTTTTCGTTGCGTTTAGCTTTGCGCAAAAGCCTAAAGAAGAAGCTCCTGCGGCAGCAAAAGCCGCGTTTGCAGCTAAATATCCGACAGCAGAAAAAGTGAAATGGGGTGTTGAAAAGCCGGGAGAATTTGAGGTTGAATTTACACTGAACAAAATTGCGACATCTGCCTTGTATGATGCCACCGGAAAGCTGCTTGAAACCGAGGGTGAAATGAAAGAATCCCAACTTCCACAAGCTGTGAAAGCCACAATTTCAAAAGATTTTGCAGGCTACAAACTAGATGAAACAGAGATTTCAACTGATGCAAAAGGAGCCGTAACCTACGAAATGGAGGCTGTCAAAGGAAAAAGTAAACTTGAAGTTAGTTTTGATGCGAACGGAAAACTACTTTCAAAGGAACCTCTGAAGGAAGATTAGAAATAATCTGTGAGCGATTGGGTGTAGTACGGTTCAAATTTTGAGTGTCCTGAAATTCGGGGCACTTTTTTGGGAGTGTAATTTGAAGTCTGTCTGACTATTTTTAATGCTTACACAAATCTACAAAATTTCTCTTTTCTCAATTCTTAAATGCTTTTTAATATAGATTTTGGGTTTTGTCAAGGGCGGCGGAGGAACGGAGCCGTTTATATACCCTTGACAGAAGCTGGAATCTGTCTACCTTTGCGTTTGATGTTGATAAAAGCTTCTCAATATAGCGATTGGTTTAGAGGTCCGTTTTCATCCTGTCCCCAAATTTAATGCAAAGTTGCTGAACAGACAATCCCCATTCCGGGAGCGGTCTTGTCCGCTTATTCGAAATATTTTCAACCACCAGATAAATGAGTTTCATCAGTGCCATATCGTTGGTAAATGCCCCCTTTGTTTTGGTCACTTTTCTCACCTGGCGATGGAATCCCTCCACTGCATTTGTGGTGTAAATCAGTTTTCTAATCTGTTCATCATACTGAAAATAGGTTGATAATTTATCCCAATTATTGTTCCATGACCGGATCACTACGGGATATCTTTTGCCCCAGTTTTCTTCGAGTTTTAGCAGCCCATCCTCTATCTTTGACTCCACGGCTTTTGATATCGGTGAGCACTGAAAGCCAGAAATTTGCCCCTTCACTCTCTGAAATATACATGCCAATCAAGTCTTTATACCCTTTTGTATTCAACGCCAGAATATTGTAAATGGCTCTTGAAACAACCCGTCCTCCATAGCGGACTTTGTAATGCATCGCATAAAGCCACACAATGGGATAAACAGCCTCCAGCGGTCGGTTTTGCCACTCTTTTACCTCGGGAATAACGCGGTCGGTAATCTCAGATAAAGTATCATGCAAGATATCAATATCATACATTTCCTTAATATGCAATGAAATATCCCTAAAACTCATTCCAAGACCATATAATCCTATGATTTTGGGTGCAAGATTATCGGCAAGGACGGTTTCTCTTTTACTTACGATCTGCGGCTCAAAATTGCTTTGCCTGTCCTGCGGAGTAGAAATGGTGACCATCCCATCTACTGTCTTTAATGTTTTGGTCCCCTTGCCATTGCGCTTATTTCCCTGGCTACGTTCGTGCTCACCAAGAGACTTGCCATCTCGCCATCAAGGGCGCTCTCCAGGAATTGCTTGAGCAACGGGGCAAATACACCATCTTTACCTGTTAAACTCTGACCACTCATCAGCTGTTGAAGAGCTTTGTCTCGCATCATTTTAAATTCTTCTGATTCCATAATCTGTTGTCTAAAGTTTATTTATAACAATTTATACCCTAGACAGAGTTCATTTTACAGTCTCTTCCGCATACCAGAGTACCGTTTCCCGCATCTGCAAAGTCGTTTCCGCTTACTGCAAATTGGCTTCCCGCATCTGCAAAGTCGTTTCCGCTTACTGCAAATTGGCTTCCCGCATCTGCAAAGTCGTTTCCGCTTACTGCAAATTGGCTTCCCGCATCTGCAAACTCGTTTCCGCCTACCGCAAATTGGCTTCCCGCATCTGCAAAGTCATTTCAGCCTTCCAAAGAAGTGGTTACCTAAAATTTCGAAAACGTTCCGTTGTTCTTCGACGGGGTTTTCATATCATAAGCGGATCGTAATTATCGAACCGATTTAATGTTATTCTGGTTGAACTTCGCCCCGGAAACTCCCCCGGAAACAATGAACTTCATCGCCTCTGCAGGCGGAATTGAAAGCGGCTGAATGCTCGATGCCGGAACAAAAAAGATCTCGCCTGAAAATGCATACGAGAACGGACAATAAACTGTAATTACTTCATTATTATCAACAATAATTGGCGCATCCTGCGTTACAAAGCCAATCTTCCACAAATTGTTCTCTTTGTTAATCAGCACCATTACCGGTCGGTGAAATTTCTTCTCTTTCCCAATAAAAGCCGAAAACAAATCATTGATTGAAGTGTAGATCAGCTTTAGAAACGGGGTTTTCGTTAAAATCCTGTTAAGAATTTTTTTAACAGGCCTTGCTAAAATGGTTTCCCCGATCATTCCAAGCAAAACCAGAAAGACAAAAATAATCAGGATTCCTAAACCGGGCGTTTTTATCTTAAAGTGTTCAACAAGATAGGTGGACAATAATCCATCCGTAAACATAAATATCCGGTAAACAATATAACCTGTTATCCCAACAGGTGCTATAAATAAAAGTCCCTGAATAAAATAGGTAAATAACTTCTTCATATGATCTGCAATTTATTTGCCGGTCGAAAGATACGAATTTCTTTCGTCATCAACCCGGGCAGTCAATTGGAGAAAGGTGGGAATGTGAGAAGAGCGGATATAGTTTTCCCGCAATGACCACACAGGCAGCAAGGATATAAAATATAACTTTGCGTGGCTTTACGTCATTGCGGGAAAAGGAAATTAAATAAAGAACACTTCTATATTTCAGGCAATCTTTATCATGGTTAACAGCATTTTAAATGGAGTAACCGATTCAACCGCATGTACAATACCTGCCGGAAGAATGATGCAATCACCTGTTTTCATGTTGTTTTTCACTTCGCCAATCATGAACATACATTCACCGTCAACAACCTGAACCAGTGCGTCAAAAGGTGCCACATGCGGACTTAATCCCTGACCTTTGTCGAAGGCAAACAGCGTAATCGTACCGGTTTCTTTTTTTATAATTGTTTTACTAACCACTGAATCGGCACCATAAACGATGTGGTCTGCCAGTCTGAATAATGTTGAAGTTTCCATATCTTTTAAAATTTAGAGGGTCGAAGGAATTTCCTGCACCCCTGGATAAGTAGATCCTAATAATATTTTCATGTCTTCGTCGACGCTCTTAATTCCGTTGATTCCAAAATTATCAACCAATACCCTGACTACATTCGGAGAAAGGAAGGCAGGCAATGTTGGCCCCAGATGGATGTTCTTAACCCCCAATGAAAGCAAGGCAAGCAAAACAATAACCGCTTTCTGTTCGTACCAGGCGATGTTGTATGCGATTGGCAATTCATTGATGTCGTCTAATTTAAGAACGTCCTTTAAGGTTAAGGCAATCACTGCCAATGAATACGAATCGTTGCACTGACCTGCATCAAGCACACGTGGGATTCCGTTGATGTCGCCTAAAGGTAACTTATTGTAACGAAATTTGGCGCAACCTGCTGTCAGAATCACCGTGTCTTTTGGTAGTGTTTCTGCAAACTGTGTATAGTAATCACGATCTTTCATACGTCCGTCGCAACCAGCCATCACAAAAAACTTACGGATAGCACCCGACTGAACGGCATCCACAATCTGATCGGCCAGTTGCAGAACCTGGTTGTGTGCAAATCCTCCTACAATAGATCCTGTTTCGATTTCAACCGGCGGAGCACACCTTTTTGCATGTTCAATAATGATTGAAAAATCTTTCGGCTGTCCGTGTTTCCGGTCCGGAATATGGGTATTGCCCTCAAAACCTGATAATCCGGTAGTATAGATACGTTCCTTATACGAAGTTTTAGGAGGAACAATACAGTTCGTTGTAAATAAAACAGGTCCGTTAAAAGATTCAAATTCTGATGTTTGCTTCCACCATGCATTTCCGTAATTACCAACCAGGTGCTCGTATTTCTTAAAAGATGGGTAATAATGAGCCGGTAACATTTCGCTGTGGGTATAAACATCAACACCTGTTCCTTCGGTCTGAGCCAATAACTCTTCCATATCTTTCAGGTCGTGTCCGCTGATTAAAATCCCCGGATTGTTGCGTACACCAATATTTACCTTGCTGATTTCGGGATTCCCGTAGTTCGACGTATTGGCTTTGTCGAGCAATGCCATCACTTCAACGCCATATTTACCAGTTTCGAGCGTCAATGCCACCAATTCGTCAACACTTAGTGAATCATTGGTTGTTGCAGCCAAAGCCCTTTGCATAAATGCGAATACAGCATGATTGTTATATCCCAGGTTAAAAGCATGTTCGGCATAGGCAGCCATCCCTTTTAAACCGTAAATAATCAGTTCACGAAGTGATCTTACATCAGGATTTACAGTTGAAAGTACCCCGATCTGTAACGATTTATTATAAAATTCCTCGATCGTTTTGCCATTCCAGCGGGTTGATTCATGCAGTTTGTCAGTTAGTATTCCACCTTCTGACTCAAACCGGTTCCTGATCTCGTTACGAAGTGCAATTCCTTCGCGTATTTTTTCTTCTATCTTAACTTTATCGAAATTGGCATTGGTGATGGTCATAAACAACGCATCGAAAACAAACCGGTTGGCATCTTCCCATTCTACCTTTATTTTGCGGGCAGCTGTTGTGTAAATTGAAATTCCCTTTGTGATCCAAACCAATAAATCCTGAAGGTTGGATACCTGATCATCTTTACCACACACCCCTTTTACCGTGCAACCGGTTCCTTTTGCCGCTTCCTGGCACTGAAAACAAAACATCTCCATTATAAAAAATTTAATTAATTGATATTAAATTGTTTGTTTGTTGTATTATTGAATTTTAATCATTAAAATTTGCTACGAATATCGCTTGTGTAATTTTCAAACCCACTCTTCGCTTAGGATTTCACCCCTGATGCTTACGGTGATGGCTTTTACAGGAACTTTTCTTCCGGCACGTAAAATAGCCATCTCAACCAATTGAAGAAGCCCACCGCAACAAGGAACTTCCATGATCATGACCGTGATTGTATTCACCTTTGCCGTCTCAATCAAGGTGATGAATTTTTGTAAATAAATCTCTTTTCCCTGGTCAAGCTTGGGACAAGCGATCACCAACGTTTTATTTTTTAACCAGTTTTGATGAAAATCGCCCAATGTAAAAGCGCTGCAATCCGAAGCGACCAACAAATCGGAACCGATGAAATGAGAGGCTCCCGGATTAATTAAATGCAATTGAACCGGCCATTGACGCAATTGCGATTGTAATGATCCATTGCTCTGATGATCAGCCATCTTTATTTCGGCAGGATCGAAAACAACTGTCTTTGAACCAGGACAACCGCCATTATTGCAGCCTGCACCTGAACTCGTGTTATCTTGCTGATGAACAGCCTTTTTTACATCGTCAACCATAAATCCCAGTTTTAATTCGTTTGCAATAAGGTAAGCCATCCCTTGTTTTAAGAACACCGTTTCGTTGTGTTCGCGTAAATGTCGCAGGTGAGCAACAACGGTATTAAATCCTTTTGTAACCATGATTTCCATCACTTTAGGCTCATCATAAGGTTCTGCTTCACGTCGTTCGATCGTAATCGCACCTTCCGGACAATGACCGATGCAAGCACCAAGGCCATCGCACATCAAATCGCTAACGAGATGTACTTTACCATCAATTACCTGAAGCGTTCCTTCATGACAATTGGGCACACATTGCCCGCATCCATTACATTTGTCATCGTCAATTTTAATGATATCACGTTCCATATTTTACATTTTTAAATAAACATCCCAACGGAAGAACATAAGGCTTTATCTGTGCATTGCCCGATCGTTTCTTTCGGTGACAAAAATAGAGCTACCAACGCGGCGAAAGTGTAACATCTGTGACACTCTTGTTATATTTGCAAAAAAAAAGATGTTTGAATCGTTAAAAGCTTCACCATTATTCAAAGGATTAGAAATTGAAGAGATTAACTCACTGATAAATAATAGTTCTCATCAGATTAAACAATTCTCAAATAAAGAAGTTCTGGCCTATGCGGGTGAGAAAGTTGAAAAGGCGATGATCCTTATTGAAGGGAAACTTCAGGGTGAAATGATCGATTTTGCCGGAAACAGTCTTAAAATTGAAGAGATGGAACCGCCACAGATGGTAGCCGCAGCCTTTCTTTACGGTCCCCAAAGTGTCTTTCCGGTCAATTTGTCTGCAATTTCGGAAGGTAAAATGCTGATTATCTATAAACAGGATTTTACACAGCTATTATCTGCCGACCCACGCGTTTTAAACAACTACCTGAATATCATTTCAGGAAAAGCACAGTTTTTATCCCGAAAGATTACTTTTCTGAGTTTCAAAACCATTAAAGAGAAGATTGCTTATTATTTGCTTCAGAATTTTAAAACAGGTAATCAGGTTGTTATAATCAATCAAAGCCAGAAAGGATTAGCAGAGATGCTTGGCGTTGCGCGTCCATCGCTGGCACGGACGATCAGTGAAATGGAATCGGACCAGTTAATCAAATGGGAAAGAAACCAGGTTGAAATTGTTGATCTGAAATCACTTCAGGCTATATTGGGAAGGTAATCATGGAAACTCTTCTTTGTAAAGATTATATCAGCCGGATGAACCAATGGGGAAAAGCGCGAAAACCCTTTATATTTATCCTGGATTTCAAATTGAAGTATCCGGTTATTTTACCATTGGATGAAGCAGCCGAAAATGGGATCTACTTCACATTTAACAACCTTAAAAATGCTGATATTCATGAAGCTGATAAAAGTGAATTTACATTTAGAAAGTTCCCGGTCAGTTATGAAGTTTTCAAAAGATCATTTGACCAGGTGTTAACCGAAATCAAACTGGGCAATTCTTTTCTGACAAACCTTACTTTTCCGACAACCATTGAAACAGATCTCACGCTTCGTGAAATTTTCGACAGAAGTGAAGCACCTTATAAACTATTGTTTAAGAATCAATTCGTTGTTTTTTCCCCGGAACTTTTTATCACAATAATTGGAGGCACAATTGCCTCTTATCCAATGAAAGGAACCATTGATGCTTCAATTCCGGATGCCGAAATAAAGATATTAAATGACCCTAAAGAAACGGCTGAACATCATACGATTGTAGACCTGATCAGGAACGATTTATCGATGGTTTCCACAAATGTGAAAGTTGAAAAATTCAGATTCATCGATACGGTCAAAACACATGATAAGGTATTGCTCCAGGTAAGCTCCGAAGTAACAGGTCAACTTCCGGAAGATTACCGTGACCATTTGGGCAATATCCTTTCAAAATTGCTTCCTGCCGGATCGATTTGTGGTGCACCCAAGAAGAAAACACTTGAAATAATCAGTAAATCTGAGATTTATGATCGTGGTTACTATTCGGGCGTTTTTGGTAATTTTGATGGAACAGATCTGCATTCAACTGTAATGATACGGTTTATCGAAAAGAAGGACGGAAAATTAATTTTCAAAAGTGGCGGCGGGATCACTTCGATGAGTAATCCCGAAGAAGAATACCAGGAACTAATCGACAAAGTATATGTGCCTATTTATTGAAACGATTTGTTACGAACATGGCTGCTTTCAGCGGATCGATTTGCACAATGAGCGATTCAACCGGACCCGTCAGCAATTCTTCGGGTTGCAAACACGCCTTCAACTTGAATTATTGCTTATTGTTCCTGCAAATTTAATAGATGAAACTGTAAAATGCACCATCACCTATGGAGTTGATATCATCAGCATCGATTACACATTATATCAAATCAGACCTGTCAATTCGCTACAAATGGTGGTGGACGATACGATCGATTATGCATATAAATATGCAGACAGAACAAAACTCAATTCACTTTTCGATTTAAGAGGTCAGTCGGATGATATTCTGACAATTAAGAATGGTTTTGTTACCGATACCTCCTATGCGAATATTATCTTTAAAAAAGACGATAAATGGTATTCGCCTTCGAATCCCTTATTAAAAGGAACCCGAATCGATCGTTACCTCCGTGAAGGTCTTGTTACTCCTGCACTTCTGCGTCCTTCCGATCTGCCGCTTTTTTCAGAAGCTCGCATTGTCAATGCGATGATTTCAATAGAACATTCGCCGGTTATTCTTATCAAAAATATTTTCAATTAAAATTCTAAATATTAAGTGATTAATAGATTTGCATTTTAAAACTAAAGTCAAACTGAATTCAAAAGCTAATAAACAAAATTTATTTAGAACGGTTCAAAATTGAATCAAAACGTTCATTCTATTGGTCTAAATTAGAACTTTAGTTTTTTCATTCTGTTTATTAGCAAAGTTTAAGATTTGAATTGATTGTTGCAACCATGTTAATGAATTATTCATCTTCTACTTAGTAGATTTTTGAAGTTCTCCTTGTTTAATGACAAAAGTTGCAATTAATATATTGATGTAAAAGTTAAATAATTTATATATGAAAGGAAAAAAAACGCTTCGGATCTCTTTATTACTTGTGTTTACTGCCGCTGTTCTTGTGGTTGTTCAAACCCGATGCAGACATAGTGATCTTGATGCTTCGACCCTTGAAAAAGTTTGTTACAGCAGGGACATAGCTCCGATATTATCTGGTTGCAGTGACCAAACAAAAGGATGTCATACTCAAAATGGCGGTGAAAGCGGATATGTTTTTACGGATTATACATCGGTTTATAAAGCGGTAAAAACACCTTTTAATGCGCAAAAAAGCCCGCTATATCAGGCGATTACCGGAAAGGGATTTAAACAATTTATGCCTCCTTCAGGAGCTTTATCCCAGGAAAACAGAATATTAATCCGTGTTTGGATAGATCAGGGCGCATTAAATGATCCAACCTGTGCACCTGCTGTTGGTACAGTTAATCCGGTTGTCTCTGCTCCTGCTGATAAGGTTTGCTTTCAGCGCGATTTACTCCCGGTTTTAAGCACTTCCTGCGGAATTACCGGATGTCACGACCAGGCATCGCACAAATCAGGATATATCGTTACAAGTTATCCAACTGTTATGAGTAATCTTGTGAAAGCAGGATCGCCTACCACCAGCAGGCTTTATACGGTCATTAATGGCAATACTTCATCTGAGAATTTCATGCCACCAAAACCTTACGCTGCTTTATCTGCAGCAGTAAAGGACAGCATTTTCAATTGGATCAAGAACGGCGCATTAAACGATGTTTGTGTCTCAGCATGTGATACAACCGGCGTGATTACTTATCAAAACCAAATTGCTACCTTAATATCGAAAAACTGTATTTCGTGTCACACCGGCTCAAATGCGAGTAAAGGGATATTACTCGATACTTATGCCAATGTAAAAACTTACCTTGACAACGGGAAATTACTGGCTGCCGTAAAAGGAACAACAATACAAATGCCTCCGGGATACAAAATTACCACCTGTGAACTTCGGGAAATCGAACTTTGGAAAGCGAATGGTGCAATACAGAATTAACTCAAAAATATGAAGAAATTAGTTTTACCACTTGTGTTTTTTATCCTGTCGGGGTGTTACTACGACAGTGAGGAAGCCTTATACGGCAAACCTGGAACAGGCGTATGCGATACTTCTGTTAGTAAATTCAGTACTCAGGTTAAACCAATCCTGCAATCCAATTGTTATGTCTGTCATTCGAACACCAATGCTCCAAGCAGCGGTTCAGGAATAAAACTTCAGGATTATGCTGATGTTAAAGTATATGCTGACAATGGAAAGCTGGTTAGTTCGATTGAACATACGTCAAATTTTCCAATGCCAAAAGGAGGTGGAACACTCAGCGCATGCGATATCTCAATTATAAAAGCCTGGATTACCAAGGGTGCATTAAATGATTAATACTATGAAGAACAACTTATTGACTTCTGTACTTATTTTAGGGATGATTGTCCTTTATTCAATACCGGCTAAAAGTCAGGATTTGGATGCATTACTCGAAAAAGAGGCAAAACCAGAAACCACTTATGCTACAGCAACCTTTAAATCCACCAGGATTGTAAATGGTCACTCGGTCCAGCAAATGAAAAAGAAACAGCTCGAATTCAGGGTTTCACACCGTTTTGGCGAATTGAACACCGGTTCTTACAATTTTTGGGGACTCGATCAAGGTACAATTCATTTGGGATTGGGGTATGGCATAACTGATTGGCTGGAAGTTGGAATAGGTCGCAGTACCTACGAAAAGACGGCTGATGCATTTGCTAAAGTGTCGATTTTAAGGCAAAGTAGCGGAGTTAAAAACATGCCAATTCAACTTTCTTATATGTCGAGCACTGAGATTATTGGTTTAAATACCAATCAGGCAATGCAACAAAATTATACATCGCGAATGTCCTTTGTCAATCAAATCCTGATCGCACGAAAGTTCAATGAGAGCTTATCTTTGCAATTGACTCCAACTTATATACACCGGAATCTTGTACCCACTGAATTGGACAGGAACGACCTTTTTGCGCTCGGCATCGGCGGTCGATACAAAATAACAAAACGGATGGCTTTTAACGTGGAATATTTCTATGTCTACCGGGACAACGCAATCACACTTCCAGTTACTTATTACAACCCACTATCAGTTGGTATTGATATTGAAACCGGGGGACACGTTTTCCAGATTATGCTTACAAATTCTACAGCAATGCGTGAAGGTGGTTTTATCGGCAAAACAACAGGAGGCTGGTCTAACGCAGGAATTCATCTTGGATTCAATATATCGAGGGTCTTTTCATTTAATAAATAACAAAAAACATCAATATGAATAAATTAATATTATTATTTGCCTTTGCTTTGGTATCCGTTAACGCCGGAGCACAAAACCGTTTTTTTACGAAAGACGCCAAAATCAACTTCAACTCTTCTACTCCACTTGAAGATATTATTGCCGAATCGAATCAGGCAACTACCTTCATTGATATTGAGAAAAACGAAGTAGCATTTTCGGTATTGACAACCTCGTTCAAGTTCCGCAGGGCATTGATGGAAGAACATTTCAACGAGAATTATATGGAGTCAGCGAAATTTCCAAAAGCTAAGTTTACAGGTAAAATCGTTTCGCCAATTGACTGGAAAAGCGAAAAGACAGTTGTAGTTGATGTCAGTGGCGAACTTACAATGCATGGCGCGACGAAACAGGTGACCTTAAAGGCTACGATTACACCCGGAAAGACGAAAGTTACTGCAACTGCAGAATTAAAAGTTACTCCGGAAGATTTCAAAATCGCAATTCCATCGGCAGTAAGAGATAAAATTGCCAAGGAGGTTACGATTAAGATTGATGCAGTTTATGCACCCTATCAACAATAATCAAAATCATGGCTAAGAAGCTTAAAACGTTCCGTATTATTTTGTGGATTTTTTTGATTGGAATCGTTATTGGATCTGCCGGCGTTTATTACGTTTTCAATATGCCACGCCGGAATATATCCAAGGAAAATGCAGTTTACACATTGGAAGCCAAACAATTGATTTCCGATTTCAAAAGCGATGAAGCTGTAGCAACCAAAAAATACCTCGATCAGACAATTGCCGTTAAAGGTGAAATTAAAAGTATTCGAACTTTGGATAATCACAGCATGGTGTTTAGTCTGGAAGATGAAATGGAAGGTGTAAGTTGTACTGTTGACAGTGCCGATGTAGTAAAAAGTTCATCTAAACTCAGCCAGTTCATTAAAGGTTCAACTGGCACTTTTAAAGGACGATGCTCCGGAATGTTAATGGATATCCAGGTCATCAATTGTGTGCCTGAATAATCAGGGCATTTAATACATTGAAAATCAATCGGACAACTCGCACAACAAAAAATTGTGTGAGTTGTTTGTTTTATACAACTATTCATCTGAATTTCCTTTCGGAACCATAAATTAATGATTGAACCAATTTTAAAATCAACATTTCATTGTTAAATGAGATATAACCCGTTTCAATCCAGATTCCGCTTTTTAAATTTCACTTTTAATCTGCTATTATTGGGAACATTGCTGATTACATCATGCAAAAAATCAACGACTTCGCACGATATTCCAGGAAATGGAAATTCAGGCAGAATAATCTCATTTTCAGGATACAACTGGCTTGTCAAATCATCATCAGCCGCCATTTCGGGTACCGCAGCACCTGGAAATAATTACTTCTCCGATTCCGCAGAAAATGTCTGGACCGATAGAAACGGGTGGCTGCATCTTAAAATCACGAACAGGAACGGCAAGTTGTATTGCGCTGAAGTGACACTTGTTCGACCCTTAGGATACAAAAAATACATTTTTCAGGTGAACAGCCGGATTGACGGGTTTCACCCGAATGTCGTCGGAGGATTGTTTACCTATCTGGATGGAACAGACAATGCGGAAGAAATAGATCTTGAATTTTCACGATGGGGCGACATCAATAAGGTAGCAAATGCCCAGTATTCTATACAACCATCTGATAGTATTGGAAATATAAAGAGTTTTCGTGTCACTTTAAATGGAGATGCTTCAACGCATCTGTTTGATTGGAAACCCCAAAAAGTAGACTTTGCCAGCTATCATGGACACTATAATTCACTTCCGGTGGATAGTACTTTGATTATCAATAAATGGACCTACTCAGGTAAAAATATTCCCATCAATCAAAATGGGAAAATTCATATTAATTTGTGGCTTTTTCAAAGCGACAAGATTGATCCGAACGACCATCCTGAAACCGAAATGGTGATTAAGAGTTTTCAGGCCTTATGATTTCTTACTATTTCAATATTTTTGTGTATTAGATTAATTGGATGCTGCCGGCAATTAGCAACTGGCAGTAAGCAATTCAAACCGAGAACCACCAGTTCCCTTTAAAAGAAAATATTCCGCCTGATTCTGAGCCAGCTACCAGCTGCAGGCTGCCGGGAACCATTAAATAACTTTTACTTAACATGCCTGGTACAACATAAAAATGATTTTTTGTGTTATACTTATACTTTCAAAGAAACAACAAATGTCGGTACAAAATT
>Ga0209123_1002512_pt1 | contig 15387 bp, 15 predicted proteins | sample BarGraIncu00431A_FD_184500 | JGI IMG/M metagenome (GOLD analysis project Ga0209123, IMG submission 184500) | Arctic peat soil microbial communities from Barrow, Alaska, USA - Barrow Graham LP Incubations 004-31A (SPAdes) (version 2) | ecosystem: Environmental > Terrestrial > Soil > Wetlands >...
CGGCCAGCCACTGGCGCAACAGCGAGCCCACCAGCGCGTAGGTCAGGTTGCTGCACAGGCCAAACAAAAGCATCAGCGGCAGGATGACGGCAAAACGGCTCAGCAGGTCGGCGCGCCCGGCAAGCCAGCCTGCCACCACAGTCAGGGCCAGCATCCAGGCCTTGATGTTGAGAAACTGCAGCATGACACCTTGCCAGAACGTGACATTGAGTTGTGCGGCATCGGCCTGCGCCAGTGTGTTGGTTTTAAACAGCTTGAAAGCCAGCCATAACAGGTACGCCACGCCAAGCGCTTGAACCGCCAGCCGGAGCACCGGCAGGGCCATCACCATCGCTCCCACGCCACCCGCGCACAGGCTAAACAGCAGGCCCCAGCCGACCGGCACCGACACCACAAACCGCAGCGCGCGCCGCAAACCTAGGTTGGCCGCCAGCGCCGTCGACAAGGTCGTGTTGGGGCCGGGCGTAAAGCTCGCCGCCGTGCACAGCAGCAGCAGAGCGCTGAGTTCAGTGTTGCTCATGGGGTGGCTTGCTGGTGTTCATGGGGCTCACTTTATCGTCAAAAACAATACACTGGCAGTACACTTCTGAAAACATTTGCTTAAGCTGTATTGCCTGCCGTGGCAACACAGGTTTGGAAGAAAGGGCATCTGCATGTTAGTCAAAGCCGCGTCGCAGTCGTTGGCCGAACAACTGGCTGAGCGTTTTGCCGAGCGCATTCGCACCGGCTTGCTGGCTCCGGGCACGCGTTTGCCGTCGGTGCGCCAGTGTGCGCAGCAGCAGGGCGTGAGCCCGTCTACCGTGGTCGCGGCCTACGACCAGTTGCTGGCGCAGGGGCTGGTTGAAGCGCTTAAAAATCGCGGGTTTTATATAAGAAATAGGGCTGTAGCCCCCGTCAATCGTGCGCAAGAAGCTATCAGTTCAATAGTGACCGGTGACGTGCCAACAAAGGCCAAGACCACGCTTGAAGCACAGCACGTGCCGGTAAATGCCACCGCCCTGATCCGCGGCATGTTTCACGGCAGCAGCGAGCAGCCGCAACCCGGCATGGGGGCGTTTCCACCGGACTGGCTGCAAACCACTTTTATGGCCGCTGCCGTGCGCCGTGTCACCAGCGGCAAGCAGTTGCAGGCGTTCTCGCTGCAATATGGCGAGCCCGCTGGCGACGGCGGCTTGCGCCAGTCGCTCTCCACCAGGCTCAACGCCCTGGCCATTCACGCCGCACCGCAGCAGATCATCACCACCGTGGGGGCAACCCACGCGCTGGACATTGTGAGCCGCACGCTGCTGCGCGCCGGTGATTATGTGATGGTCGAAGAGCCGGGCTGGGCGATTGAATTTGCCCGGCTGGATGCCCTGGGTATGCGCATCTTGCCGGTGCCGCGCGGCCCGGACGGGCCAGATCTGGCGGTGATGGCGCGTTATTGCGAGCTGCACAAGCCGAAGCTGTTTGTCAGTGTCAGCGTGTTCCATAACCCAACCGGCTACTGCCTGACGCCGGGCAGCGCCCACCGCGTGCTGCAGCTGGCCAATCAGCATGACTTTTATATTGCGGAAGATGACACCTACAGCCACATTGCGCCCGAGCACGCCACCCGCCTGTGCGCACTGGACGGTTTGCAACGCACCATTTATGTCAGCGGCTTTGCCAAAATTCTGGCACCCGGCTGGCGCGTGGGCTTCATGGCGGCCCCTACCGCGTGGGTGGAACGTCTGCTTGACACCAAGTTGCTGGCCACGCTGACCACCCCCGCGCTACTCGAAAAAGCCCTGGCCTGGTGCATTGACCAGGGCCAGTTACGCCGCCATGCCGAGCGCATTCGCACGCGACTCAATCAGGCCCGGGGGCGAAGTGCCCGGCTGGCGCTGGCGGCGGGCTGTACCTTCGCCGCGCCACCGGCTGGGCTGTTTGGCTGGGTCGACACGGGTGTGGACACCGAGCTGCTTTCGCAGCGCATGCTGGACGTGGGCTATCTGCTGGCACCGGGTGCCCTGTTTCATGCCAGTCGCGCGCCCAGTACGCTGATGCGCATCAATTTTTGCACCACGCAGGATGCCCAGTTCTGGCAGGTGTTTCAGACTGTCAGGGCGGGGATGTAGATTGGATATCGTCCTTGCCGCTAGCCCGGGTCAGATCAGCCGATGTAATTGAAGAGTGAGAGTTTTTGCACTTGTGCGTACGACTGCAGCGCGGCCTGGTAGCCAGTTTGCGCTTTCTGGAAGTCCGAGATGCCTTTGACCATGTCCAGATCCTCTGCGCTTGAGCGGTCGGCTTCCAACTGGATGCTGCGCGCCCCTTGGTTGGCGCTGATGGTGTCGGCGCGGTTGAGCAAGTCACCTGCGTGACCGCGCGCCGCCGAGACCCGGCCCATGCCGATGTCGATATTGCCTAGCGCCTGGCTGACGGCCTGCGTGGCGGCGGCACTGCTGGGCGCGCTGCCGATGTTGCGAACAGCGTTGTCGAGCACGCTGAAGAGACTGGGGCTGGGAGCGATTGCAATTGTGTCGACGGATGTGGGGGTGCCGGTTATGGTAACGGTCCGGCCCGGAATCGATGCGATTGGGAGAGCGCCAGATGGATAGTTAGTCGACTGGAGGCCGACTTGAGTCGTCGTCACGGGCGGCACCGCAGTTGTGGTTTCCTGCAGATTGTAGGTGGCTGTGCTGGTGCCAGGGAGCGTACCTGGACCAACCGCGGTAATGCTGATCTTGTAAGACGAGTCGGTGACTGCCGTGGGGGGTGTTGTTGGTGCCACGTTGACGGCCAGCGGCGACGCGCTAATGGCACTGGGGCCGCTCGTGCTGATGTTGTAAACACCATCGCGCGCTACCTGCAGCATGAACGCGCTGTCGCCGTCCAGCGCAAAGGGGATGGACACTTCACTGCTAGAGGTTTGCCCTGGCAGACCGTTAAAAGTGTAGTCTTGCGGCGGCGACCGGGGTCCGACAAAGGGCGCCAACGCACTGCCCAGTGCGCTGAACAGGGGCAGGCCATTGGCGTCCTTGCTATTGGCCGAAGAGAAGATTTGATCGCGCAGTCCCGCGAGTTGTTGCGCAATTGTTGTCCGGTCGGCCGCAGTCTGAATGCCGCTGCCGGCGCTGACCACCAACTCACGAAAACTTTGCAGGGCGGTGGTCACATCACCCAGCGTGCTTTCGGCCTGGGCAATCGAATCACGTTGCGAACCCAGTGCCCGCTGATCAGTAGCGATGCGGCTGATTCGCGTCATTGCCCGTTCCGCTTGCGCTGCGCCGGTCGGGTCGTCGCTGGCACGGACCACTTTTTTGCCGGAAGTGAGGTTCTCTTGCAGGTTTGACAGCGCGGACTGTCTGGCCGATATATTGCTGATGGCAGTGTCGTAGGTGTTGGCCGAGCCAAGTCGGTTCAATGTGTTTGTCATGTTGCTTGCTCCTGTCGGATGCTGCGTTAAGGCAGGCTCTTGATCAGGGTGTCGAACATATTCTGTGACGCCTGTATCAATTTGGCTGACGCCTGGTAGGCCTGTTGGAATTGCAATAGCTTGGCGGCTTCTTCGTCTAAATTGACACCAGAGACACCCGTGCGCGCGGATTCAAGGTTGGTCGCGATAGAACTCGACACCGTGGCAGCGTAATTGGCGCCTTGGGCGCGCACGCCTACTTGTGCAATCAGGCCAGCATAGCCATCAGTGAGCGCCGCACCATCGAACATGGGCTTGTCGCGTAGCGCCATCATGGCGTTGGCGTTGCCGGCATTCAGATTTCGATAGGCAGCAGGTTGGGGTTGAATCGTGAAGGTGTCACCGTTGGCCGCCGCGCCGCTGAGTGTGAGCGACCAGCCGGGGGTGGCCGGGACGGTCACCGGTGCGTAGGTAATGGACTGACCGGAAACAAAAGGTTGCGCGGCGGAAACCGTGGTGGCGGGGGTGGTGGTGGTGTCCACAATGTCGTAGGTGGTCATGCCCGCAGCCACATTGAACTTGATGCGGTAGGTGTCACCAATCAGTGAGGCGACCGTTTGAGCGGCTAGGTTCGTGATCGCCAGCGTCCCTGTGTTGGCGCTGCTGGCACTGGCTGCTACCGGGCTGGCTACCGCTAAAGCACTGGGCGTGGAAAACGCGCTGCTGATAGTGCTGGCCGAAGTGCTGAACGGCTTGAGCAGAAAGCGATCACCTGCGTTTGGTGCACTCGTCGTCACTGCACCCAGAACAAGGCCATCAATGGCGGGAAGATCATTGAGTCCAGTTGCAGGGTTCTGGAACGCGAAAGTGCCGCCCGTAGCGCCAGTTCCGGGCGTAAAAGTAAAGGCCGTTGAAACTCCGTCCGAGCGGCGGGTCACCGTGCCGTTGGTTGTGGATGCAAAGTTCACTTCATAATCTGACGCTGCAAATTTAGATGTGTCGCTGATGGCCAAGGTCAAGTTGCCAGCCGTCGCCGAGTTGAGCATCGCCGGTGCCAATGGCTGCAAGATGTTTTTGGCGCCAAACGTTGTGGGCGTGAACAAGTTGCCCCCGATATTGCCATTCAGATCAAGCCCCAGTTTGTGCTGGTCGTTCATGGACGTGCTGACCGCCAGTGTCAGTCGGCCCAGCAGATTACGCCCCTCATTAAGGTCGCTATTCTGAAAACGAAGCAAGCCAGAGACTTTGCCACCCCCCAAGGCGTTTTCATCCAGGGTGATGGACTGTCCGCTCTGGTTGATGGCCAGTTTGCTTTTCAGGGGGTCACCGAAGTCGTCTTTGACGATCAGGACCGGAGACACCGTGGTTCCAAGGACCAAAGCCTGGCTGCCAGCCAAAAAAATACCCAGGGTGCCGTCGGACGCCGGAATCGATGTGGTTTGCACATACTGGTTGAGGTCTCGCACCAGTTGATCGCGTTGGTCCAGCAGGTCATTGGGTGGCTGCCCGGAGCCCTGAGCCCGGGCAATTTGTTGATTGACGTTGGCAATGCTTTGGGCCAAGCCGTTAACGGCACTGACATCCTGGCTGAGTGTTTGCGATACGCCTTGTTGCAGGTCATCGAGACTTTTGGAGGCAGAGCGCATGCGGGCAGCGGTTTCATCCACCCGACTCAGTGCCACTGTGCGTGCGGTCAAATCTGTGGGTGCGTTGGCAACATCAGAGAACGAATTGAGCATGTCGCTCACGGCCGCACCCAGACCGGTGCTGCCGCCTGCAAAGATGCTTTCGAGCTGTTTTAGTTGGTCGGCGCGGGTACTGTCCGCCGAAGCAGTGGCACCGGCCAGAGCCGACTGGCGTGTTAGGAATGCGCTGTAGTTGCGCTCAATGGTCTGGATGTCCACCCCGCTGCCAATGTAACCGCCACCCGTGTACTGCCCCGGTGCGGTTTGCAGCACCACGGATTGGCGCGAGTAACCCGGCGTGTTGACATTGGCAATGTTGTTGCCTGCAGTCTGCAACGCGACCTGATTGGCCATCAGAGCCCGGGTGCCGACGTTAAGCAACCCGCTCATACGCTTTGTGCAACGACTTGCGCGCGTTGCAGCCGTTGCGTGGTGTCGATGGCACGGCTCAGTTTGGCCGCGTAGTGCGGGTCGGTGGCGTAACCTGCTTTTTGCAGACCGCTGGCAAACGCGTGAGCCGAGCCGGTTTGTTGGCTGGCCTGAGCGTAGCGCGGGGTCTGGGTAATGAGCCGCGCGTAGTCCTGAAACGATGCTTCGTAAGAATCGTAGGCGCGGAATTTGGCCACTGTCTTCTTGGCCACGCCGTTAATATATTCCGTGGTGCTCACTTCGGCCACCTTGCCGGTCCAGCCGGCGCCGGCCTTGATGCCAAACAGGTTGTACGAAGGTGCGCCGCCCTTCATTTTGATTTCATGCCGACCCCAGCCGGTTTCGTGACCGGCCTGGCCCACCAGGTAGCTGGCCGGGATGCCCGTGGACTTTTCGACCTGGACCGCCGCCGCCGTGTGGCTTTGCACAAATTGGCTCTGACTTATTGTGGGGGCGCTCCGGGGCGCCCGGCTGTTGGCACCGTAGGCGGCCAGCGCTGACGCTTTGCCAAGAGCGCCGAAGCTTGACGCGCTTGTTGTCTTTGCGGCATCCACCGCAGCGGGCTCGGTGCCACCCATCTGGCGTGTCAGTTGGGCCGCAATCAAATCCGACAACCCGCCGGGTTTGCCTGACATCTGCACCGCAAACTGCTGGTCCAATAGGTCGGTGCCCAGGTCGCTGCCGGGGCTGTCGAGCATGCCGGATTTCATGGTGGCCTCACGCATGCTTTTGATCAGCTCGCGCATGAACAGTGACTCAAACTGCTTGGCCGTTTCCTTGATGGCGGCTGGCGTGTGTTGACCCGCGGCCAGCTTCAGCTGGCTCAAAGACCCTGCATCGGCCGCCAGCGCGTTGTTGCTTGAAGAGATCTGGCCGTAGCTCATCAGATCACCTCCAGCTCCGCGCTCAACGCGCCAGCCGCTTTAATGGCTTGCAAAATGGCCAGCAGGTCTTGCGGTGTGGCGCCCAGTGCATTCAAGGCGCGCACCACGTCCGACAGCTGTGTTGATTTGGGCAACTGAATCAACACGCCGGGCTCTTGCCGGATTTGGATATTGCTTTTCTCGGCAACCACGGTTTTTCCGCCGGTTGACATGGGGGACGGCTGGCTGATGACGGGTGTGGTGGTGATGCTGATCGACAGGTTGCCGTGGGCAATGGCGCACTCGCCCAAGGTCACTGCCTGGTTCATCACAATCGAGCCGGTGCGTGAATTGATGACGACTTTGGCAGAAGGGATGGAGGCTGCCAATTGCAATTCTTCCATCTCGGCGATGAAGGAGACACGGGCGTTGGATTCGGTGGGCGCAATGACCTTGACGGTGCGCCCATCCAGCGCCCGGGCTGAGTCAGCGCCAAAGCGGTGGTTGATCGCTGCAGCGACAAGCCGTGCAGTTTGAAAGTCCGAGGCTTGCAGCCCCAGCGTAATGCTGGCGCCTTCAAGCAGGGGCGTGGGAACAATCCGCTCGACCTGTGCCCCACCCGGAATGCGTCCGGCGCTGAGGTGGTTGATTTGCACCTTGCTGCCACCGGCGGCAGCGCCGGCACCGGCCACAACGAGGCTCCCCTGTGCCAGCGCATAGACCTCACCATCAGCGCCTTTGAGCGGGGTGGCGATCAACGTGCCGCCCTTGAGCGATTTGGCGTTGCCCATGCTTGATACCGTAACGTCGAGCGCCTGGCCGGGCCTGGCAAAGGCGGGCAATTCTGTGGTGACGAGTACAGCGGCCACGTTCTTGAGTTGCAACGACGACAGCGCCGCCGCAGGCAACGTGATGCCGAGCTGTTTCAGATAGTTGCTCAGGCCCTGAGAGGTGTAGGGCATTTGAGTGGTCTGGTCGCCGGTGCCATCGAGCCCGACCACCAGGCCGAAACCCGTCAACTGGTTGCTGCGCACGCCTTCAACCGCCGCCACTTCCTTGATCCGGCTGGCTTGCGCTGTGCCTGCGCCCAGAAGACTGGCTGTCAGCCACAGCGCCGCCAGCAGCCAGTGCAGGCGAATTCGGTGTGGCGTGTTGAAATATTGCATGGTTGGTTACCCCTCGGCACTATTCTCATAAGCTTTAGAAGGGGAGAAAGCTGAAAAAGAACCGTGTTAACCAACCAACTGTCTGTGCTTCGGCTTGGGCGCCGCGGCCTTTGGACTCGATCCGGGCATTGGCGACCTGGGTTGAATTGACAATATTACCGGGCTGCAGCAGGCTCGGATCGACGGTACCGGAGAAGCGCAAGACATCTACATTTTGGTTGACGCCGATCTGTTTCTCTCCGGTCACGACCAAGTGGCCGTTGGCCAACACCTCCACCACGGTGGCAGTGATCGAACCAGTAAATGTATTGGCGCTGGCGGTGCCGCCCTTGCCGGAAAAGTCATTGGCCGATGAGGTGCCGACTCCGGCCTTCAGATTCAGCAGATCGGCGGGTGATACCAAGGGGAATGCGGAGATGCTGGCAGCGCCAGACGTGGTCCGATTGGCGGTTGAATTGGATACTTGGCTGGCGGTGACGTTCTCAATAATCACGATGGTGATGATGTCACCCACGGCGCGCGCGCGCGGGTCCTCAAAAGCGGGTCGATAGCTGACTTTTTGAAATAGACTGCCGGAATTGCTGGCTCTGTTGGCCAGGGTTGCGGCAGCGACAGGTTGCGCGACCCTCGGTTCCGCAAAATCGACTTTCGCGGTTTTTGGCAGCGATTCACAGCCAACACAAAGCAGACCAAGGCCGAACGTCAGGCTAACGACTTGCAAGGCGCGGAGGATCACTTTTAGACCGTTATGGCTGGTATTCATGAGGCGCCTCACAACTGCCCCAGCTTTTGCAGCATCTGGTCAGAAGTTTGAATGGCTTTGGAGTTCATTTCGTAAGCCCGCTGCGTCTGAATCATGGTGACGAGCTCTTGCACCACGTTGACGTTGGAGGTTTCTACATAACCCTGCATCAAGGTGCCCAGTCCGTTGGCGCCTGGCGTGCCGGTGTTGGGCTGCCCCGAGGCAACGCTTTCGGCATAAAGGTTTTGTCCCTTGGGGTCGAGGCCTGCCGGGTTAACGAAACTGGCCAGGGCGATGGTTCCAATTGACTGCGGTGTTGTCGTCCCCGGAATCTGGGCGGTAACGGTGCCGTCGCCTGAAATGGCGACGCCAGTGGCATTTGCCGGTACTGTCACACCGTTGGAAATCGGCAGCCCGCTGGCGGTGACGAGTCGCCCTTGAGAGTCAACCTGGAACGAGCCGTCGCGGGTGTAACTGGTGGTGCCGTCGGGCATGGTGACCTGAAAGAAGCCGTTGCCTTGAATCGCAACGTCTAACTTGTTGCCAGACTGCTGCAAGCTGCCTTGTGAGAACGAGCGGCTGGTCGCGACCGTCCGTACACCCAGGCCCACCTGCAAGCCAGTCGGCAATTGGGATTGCTCGGAGCTGCTGGAGCCAGCTTGGCGCAGGTTCTGGTACATCAAGTCTTCAAACACCGCGTTGGCACGCTTGAAGCCGTTGGTTGATGCGTTGGCCAGGTTGTTGGAGATGACATCCAGCTGCATTTGCTGGGCTTCCATGCCGGTCTTGGAGATCCACAGAGAGTTGATCATGATGGGGTTCCTTGGCTGTTTATTGAATTGGATGCAGGTGAAGGCCCAGGTGGCTTAACCTTGCATGCCCAGCAGTTGGGCGGCTGAGCGATCATTCGACTCGGCGGTTTGCATCAGCTTTGTTTGCGACTCAAACTGGCGTGCGGTCTGAATCATGTCGACCATGGCTTCTATCGGGCTCACATTGGAGCCCTCCAGCACACCGACCTGCACTTGGGCGTTTGTGTCGTTGGGCAAGGGGTCGCCAGAGGTGGCGCGAAACAAACCATCGTTACCCCGATTCAAGGGGTCTTCCGGGGTCGGCGTCACCAGCTTCAAGCGTCCGACAACGCTGGGTGGTTGGTTGCCCACTTTGGCGCTGAGGTTGCCGTCAAAACCAATCGAAACTTCTGCGCCGCTGGGAATCGTGATCGGCGAACCGCCATCGCTCAGGACGGTCAGTCCACCACTGGTCATCAAGTTGCCCTCGGGGGATACCTGGAAAGAGCCGGCGCGGGTGTAGGCTTCGGTGCCGTCCAGCCCCTGAACGCCAAACCATGCGTTGCCGTTGGCCATCGCGTCCAGGCTGCGGCCGGTAGACTGTGCCGAACCCGGGGTGTCTCTATAACCGGCGGAGGTCTCCACGGCCATCACGCGGGTGCTGGCACCATCGCCGCGTACCGGTACGGCGCGAAAGCTTGCCAACTCGGCTCGGAACCCGTTGGTTGACGCGTTGGCCAGGTTGTTGGACAGCACGGCTTGCCGATAGGTGGCGGCATTGGCGCCCGTCATCGCGGTGTAAATGAGACGGTCCATGGCAGTTCCGGTTCGAAGGTGGGGTAACGATCAACGGCGATCAGCGTAGGTTGACCAGCGTCGACATGATCTGATCCTGCGTCTTGATGGTCTGTGCATTGGCCTGGTAGGCACGCTGCGCAGTCATCATGTTGACCAGTTCGGCCGTCAGGTCGACGTTGGATGCTTCCAGCGCGCCAGGGCTCAGTGAGCCAAATTTGCCAATGCCGGGAGAGCCTTGCACGGGTTGTCCTGACGCATAGGTCTCAATCCAGGCATTCCCACCAGTGGGTGTGAGGCCTTGGACATTGCGAAAATCTGCCAGCGATAACTGCCCCGCAGTTTGGGTTTGACCATTGGAATAACTGGCAGTGATCTTTCCGTCTTGGCCAATTGCCAAGCTGGTGAGTTCACCCGGAGCGTAGCCGTCCTGGGTCAGGTTGGAGACGGCGAAGGCAGCACCATATTGGGTCACTTTGCTGATGTCTGCCTGTGCCGTAAATGTTCCAATCGCCGGGTTTGACGAAGTCATTGACAACGTCTGCAACGTCGTTGGAGAGGTGATCTTGCCGCTGGTGTTGAATGTCATCTGGAACAGCTCTCCCGAGGCGACGAAGGCCGCGTTGGGGGGGATGACCCCGCTGGCCGGGTTTAAGCCAGCGGTGGCGTAGGTGCGGTAAGTGGGGAGTGTGCCTAGTGCGTAGGTGGGTAACTTGACCCAGCTGGGGTTGCCTGCGTTAGCAAGGTTGGTGGCAGTGTTCGCAACATCGACCGAAACGTTGGTGGTGTTGAGCGCAGTATTCTTCGCGTCGAGTGCCGTGTTTGCTGCATCGGTAGCGCCTGTCGCAGCGTTCGAGGCAAGTGCTGTTGTTCCGGCCGCCACGGTAGTGGAATCGAAGACATTCCAAGTATCTACGGTAATTGGTGGTACGGCAGTTGGATCTGGGCCAACCTTAACGAAGTACAGGTTCACAGGAACCTGTACCCCTTGCGAATCAAAGGCGGTCAGCGACGTACCATAGGTTGTGATCGGCGTAGGCGGAGAAACGCTAGTGGCAACTTTTGCCCGCGCATCGAGATTGAATTCGGCAGTGATTGCGGTGGTCGCATTGGCTGCAATCGGTGCACTGGTTGGAAGTTGCAAAGCTTGCGTCGTGACACTGGTCGGTTTGCCGGTTTTGTCGGTTGGGTAACCCATGACATTGGCGTTAGCGTTGGTTTTGAGGTAACCGTCTTTGTCCAGTTTGAATGAGCCATCGCGGGTGTAGGCGCTTGTGCCATCCGGCATGGTCAGTTGAAAGAAACCGCCGCCATTGATGGCGACATCAAGCTTGTTGCCGGTGATGTTGACGTTGCCCTGCGAAAACTGTTGGGACACCTTGGCGACCTCCACCCCAATTCCGACCCCAGTCCCGCCACCCGTGCCAAGCGACGCTGCGACTAAGCTTGAAAATTCAGCACGCGACGATTTCATGCCGGTGGTGTTCGCATTGGCAATGTTGTTTCCGATCACATCAAGGCTGCGGCTTGATGCGCTAAGTCCAGAAAGTCCGGTTTCAAATGACATGACTTTTTCCTTTGAGGTTTAATTTGATTTTGCTTGCGGCCAGGGTGTGGTTTTTGCGCGAGTGTCTACAGAATTGCCTTGATGCTGTCGTAGGCCACCGCAGCGCGGCCCTGCAGTTGTACCGTCATGACGCCGTTTTCGCTGCCGACCGACGCCACCGTGTCTTGCGCGAGGGAAGTGCTGGCGACCGCCTGGCCCGCCAGGGTGGCGGTGACTTGATAGCTCACTGGACCGGAGCCGCTGTAGGATGACATGTCGAGGCTGAATGGCACACGGCCTGCGGTTTTCGCCCCCAGATTGACCGTATCCAAGACTTGTCCTCCAGGGGACAAGATATCCACCTTCACCGTGTCAGCGTTTCCACTTAAGTCGATTGCACCACTGACTACGCCTGCGGTATTGGTCAAGCTATTGCTTGCAACCAAAACATTGTGGCCGACCATGGAAGAGCCTTGCAACACCTGCATGGAGGTGAACTGCGTCGCCATGCTTTTCAAAGTGTCGTTGACCTGTTGGATTCCTGAAACGGTACTCATTTGTGCCATTTGACTGGTCATTTGTGCATTGTCCATCGGGTTCATTGGATCCTGGTTGTTCAGTTGCGCGACCAGCAGCTTGAGAAAGCGATCTTGCTGCGCAGTCGCGTCGGCCGATGCGGCCGATGTGCTTGAAGCAGGGGTATTCGTTGTGGCGGTAGATGAGGTTGTGGCGGTAATCATGGTACTGACCTTTGATAAATTTACTGACCCATTTGCAGCGTTTTGAGCAGCAATGTCTTGGCCGTGTTCATGACCTCAACGTTGTTCTGGTACGAGCGCGATGCTGAAATCATGTTGACCATTTCTTCCACCGGATTGACGTTGGACTGCGTGACGAACCCGTCCGCATCGGCGGCTGGATGGCCCGGGTTGTGCACTTTACGCAGCGGCTCGTTGCTTTCGCTGACGCTGCTGACGCGCACACCCGCAGAAGCGTCTGAACCCAAGGGCACCGTTTCAAACATCACTTGCCGGGCTTTGTAGGCTTGCCCATCGGGGCCGGCGACCGCATCGGCATTGGCCAGGTTGCTAGCCACCACGTTGAGGCGCTGCGACTGCGCGCTGATGGCGCTGCCCGACACGTTGAAAATTGAAAACATGGACATGAAGAATCTCCCTAGGCGTGATCAGGCTTACTGACCTTGAATGGCGCTCAAGATGGTCTTGGATTCGCCGTTAATGAAGCGCAGGGTGGCTTCATAGCGCACGGCGTTGTCAACAAAGTTGGCACGCTCGCGGTCCATGTCGACACTGTTGCCGTCGAGGCTGGGCTGGATCTGCGTTGTGTAGGCCAGGGTCGATCTGCCGCTCAGTGCGTCGAAGCCGCCACTGGCTAGTGGGATGTGTCTGGGGTCGGTTGTGCCGTTGCCCTGAAGGTTGCTGCTGCTTCCGTTCAGGCCACCTCCTGTGGCATTCATCATGGCGTCTTTGAAATTCAGGTCGCGACCCGCATAACCCGGGGTATCGGCGTTGGCAATGTTGCTGGCGATGATCTGCTGACGTTCGGCACGCAGCACCAGGGCCTTCGATTGGAAGTCCAAAGCGTTGGTTATATTTGCAAACATGAAACACCTCAACTTTCAGTTATCTGTTCCCACCACGTCAGCCAGTGGGTTCGATGTGAAGTGATTATGGAAAGTACTTTGGTTTTCTAAACTTCAAATAACAAGGTAAATAGCCGCCACTTGCCTGTTTTGTCATGGCCGGTGCTGCCTATAGTCAAAGGAACGCTCAGGAGGGCTGCCATGTTCAAGCAATTTTTAAATTCGACTCGTTGTCTACTGCAGGCGTTGGGGCTGGCGGGCGCTGCCTTTTTCACCGTGGGTGCGCTGGCTCAGGCCGATGGCGCGCGGCCTGAGTTCATGGACAGCACCCAGCAATGGCTGGATAAGGCGGTGGCTGGCAGCCTCCCGTCAGGCAGCTCGCCGCTGCGCATGGAGATCGCGCTGGGTGAGCTCGACAGTCGGCTGCGACTGGCGCCGTGTGCCCGGGTGGAGCCTTATCTGCCGACGGGAACCCGCCTGTGGGGTAAAACCCGCCTGGGTTTGCGCTGTCTGGAGGGCAGTACCAAGTGGAATGTGTTTTTGCCGGTGACCATCAAGGCGTTTGGCCAGGCTTGGGTCGTCAAGGGCCAGGTGAGCGCTGGCGCCGCATTGACGCAAGACGATGTGATCGAGGCGGAGGTCGACTGGGCCGAGCAGCGCGAAGCCGTCATCAGCAACCCGGATCAATGGCTGGGTCAAGTGGCGAACCGGGCGTTGACCAGCGGACAAGCCTTGCGCCAGGGCATGATCCGGCCGGCAGAGGTTTTTCGGGCCGGGGCCCAGATTCGGGTGCTGGCGCAGGGAGCGGGCTTTGAGATCACGTCGGACGGGCAAGCCTTGTCGGCCGGTGTGGTGGGGCAGCCAGCCCGGGTTAAAATGAGCAACGGGCATGTGATGTCCGGTGAGGTTCTGGACAGCCGTACTGTCAGGCTGGAAATATGAGACTTTTCAATCGCGCGCAATTAGGGCTAAAGCCCGACCGAATTACGCCGATAGTGAGCATACGAGGCTACATTTGCAGTAGTTTTGGAGAGCATCATGAAAATAGGTCAACCTTCAGATAATCCAATCCCGGTCAGCAGCAACGCAACGCCGGCTCCGCCCAAGGGCGGTCAGAGCCCAACCGCGACTGCCACGGCAGCCAGTAATGCCCAGTCGGAGGGCGTGGCGGTGACGGTGTCCACGTTGGCGCGTTCGCTCGGCGCCACTAAAGCCGGTGACGCGTCAGTGATTGATGCAAAAAAGGTTGCTTCGGTACGTTCCGCTATTGAGCAGGGTACTTACGTCGTGAACGCGGAGGCGATTGCCGATAAATTGCTGGCCAATGCCCAGGAAATGCTGAAGCGTACCCCGAGCTGAGTCCGAGTCCCTTTATTTTTACAGACTGAATGATGTTGCCTGCTCACCTGGAAAAAGCGCTGACTGACGTTGAACTTCACTTCAATGATGTGTCTGCCGCCCTTGTCGGCGGTGAGCCACTGGCACTGAGCGCTGCCAGTGCTGCCTTGCGGCAGGCAGCCATTGATTTTTCGGCCTTGGTGCAGCGCCTGACGCCCGCCGATATCAAGCACAAGGACCTGAAGCCACGCCTGGCACAAATTGCAGACGGCATGGCGCTCCAGCGTGAGAGTCTGCTGCGGCGCACCGCCTTCGTGGAGATGGCTCTGAATACGGTGATGCCCACGGCCCCCCATGCCACCTATGCGCAAACTGGCGGACCCTACGGCAGCCCGGGTCGCCAGACCGGCGCCTTCAAGTACCTGGCAGCCTGAGCGCACCTGCTGTTTTTCCGTTCGCGGAAAATATATGCAAAATCGGGCTCTAGCCCCCGTGGAATAAGCGCATATAGCTATAAATATAGTAGTATATTTTGGCCTTAATGGGCCCGCATTTTGGCCCGTAGCCGGGCAATCGACTGACTGTGCAGTTGGCAAATGCGGGACTCTGTGACGTCCAGCACCGCCGCGATCTCTTTCAGATTCATGTCCTGTTCGTAGTACATGCTCATGATGAATTGCTCGCGCTCGGGCAGGTTCTTGATGGCGGCCACCAGCGCCTGGCGCAAGCGCTGGTCGCGCAGCATGCTCATCGGGTCGGCCTCGCTGTCACCGACGTGGCGATCCAGAAAACTGTCTTCCTCGTCGTTGCCACGCGCCATGTCTTCCAGGTACACCAGTTGGGTGCCGCGCACTTTACCCAGCAGCGTCTGGTAGTCGATCAGACTCAAGCCCAGGTCGGCGGCAATTTCACTCTCCAGCGGCGTGCGACCGAGCTTGTGCTCCAGCCGGCGCAGGGCCTGTTCGATGTCCTTTTGGCTCTTGCGCGAGCCGCGCGACATCCAGTCATTGCCGCGCAACTCATCGAGCATGGCGCCGCGAATGCGCTGCG
>Ga0209123_1002513_pt1 | contig 15385 bp, 11 predicted proteins | sample BarGraIncu00431A_FD_184500 | JGI IMG/M metagenome (GOLD analysis project Ga0209123, IMG submission 184500) | Arctic peat soil microbial communities from Barrow, Alaska, USA - Barrow Graham LP Incubations 004-31A (SPAdes) (version 2) | ecosystem: Environmental > Terrestrial > Soil > Wetlands >...
TTATCGATGCCGAAGAACTGGCACGCAACTTATTTGTAAGTCCAGAGGATGATTTTCATGTTAGAATTGGCAGCAAGGAATATTTTGAAATATTGTTCGACAACAATGAATTCACGGAGTTGGATGCAAAAATGACGTCGAAAGACACCTTGCATTTTGTGGATACCAAAAAATATTCGGATCGTTTGAAAGACACTATGGCCAAGACCAAATTGAATGATGCGGTTCGAACTGGAGTTGGAAAATCAAAAGGAAAAGATTTAGTGGTTTGCTGTATGGATTTTGCCTTCATTGGCGGTTCAATAGGTGGAGTTGTGGGCGAAAAAATTGCCCGTGGAATAGATTATTCCATCAAAAACAACATTCCATTTGTAATGATTTCAAAATCAGGTGGAGCCAGAATGATGGAAGCGGCTTATTCGTTGATGCAATTGGCAAAAACCTCTGCAAAACTGGCTCAATTAGCCGAAGCAAAAATTCCTTACATTTCTTTATGTACTGATCCAACGACTGGAGGAACAACAGCTTCCTACGCGATGCTTGGCGATATCAACATTTCTGAACCCGGAGCATTAATAGGTTTTGCTGGTCCAAGAGTCGTGAAAGACACCACCGGAAAAGATTTACCGGAAGGTTTTCAAACTGCCGAATTTGTCCTCGAACACGGTTTTCTGGATTTTATCACACCGAGAAAAGAACTGAAAGACACCATCAATTTGTATATCGATTTGATACAGAATATTGATATTAGATAAATGAAAATCCCGAGCAATCGGGATTTTTTTTGCATTGCTACTAAATTGTAAAACTATTTTAGGTTGTTTTAATTGAATAATTAGCCTTCTGTTTGTCATTCCGACGAAGGAGGAATCTCATAAATTGGGATTCCTCCTTCGTCGGAATGACAAATTAATAGAAAAATTCATTAAATTTTAAGAAGAAATGGTGTGGATTTAGGAAACACCTAAACTATATGAGATTGATTCGTTCCGATAGCTATCGGAACTCGCAATGACTTGCAGCCGCGACTGAAAACTGACCACTGCAAACTGACCACTACATTCCCGTTCTAATCGCCTCTACAGGATCTAGTTTTGAAGCTGCAATGGCAGGAAGAATTCCCGAAATCAGCCCAATTACCGCGGCCAACCCAGTTCCTAAAACAATATTGCCAATCCCCAGAACAAATTCAAAATCCAACGCTTTGGTCAAAATAAGCGCAATACCCCAAACCATAAACAACCCAATTATTCCTCCAATCACCGAAAGAATAATCGCTTCAAACAAGAATTGGAATAATATAAATCTGTTTTTGGCACCCAATGATTTCTGGATTCCTATCAAATTTGTTCTTTCTTTAACGGAAACAAACATAATATTGGCAATGCCAAAACCACCAACAAGAAGTGAAAAACCGCTAATTATCCAACCCACAACATTCATTTGGGAAATAATCCCGTCTATTAAATCAGTGACCCCAGAGAAAACATTGACGAAAAAATTGTCGATATTTCCAGATTTCAAACCTCTAAAATTTCTCAATTTCTGGGAGATTTCGGCCTTATACGCCTCCATGTCAATCCCTTTTTGAGGTTTTAAAATGATAACATTTATTAATGCCTTATTATTGTCACCATATAATTGCCTAACAAAATTAACGGGAATAAAAGCCGAACTGTCATTGCTGTTTCCAAATAATCCGGCACCTTGTTTTTTCAAAACACCAATAACCAAAAATTTCTGTCCATATAAACGTACTTTTTTACCAATTGGCTCTGCATCTCCAAACAATGATTTCGCAATTTCATCCCCTATAACCACCACAGGCGCAGCGGAATTTGCTTCGGATTCACTGTAAAATCTTCCTTTTTCAAACTCCAGCCCTTGAATGTCTATAAATTCGTGGGAAACGGGAACAATATTGACATCGCTCACTGTTTTTGATTCGTATTTGATGGATTCCCTTTTGGTGAAAATTTGATAGCCCATTTGGTCGGTATTGGTCATTGCACCTTTCAAATAAACATATTCGACATATTTTACATTGGGAAACTGTTCTCTCTTCCATTGCGGAATTTCGGATGGTCCAAATGACATTTTCATTAAATAAATGGTGTTTTTATCCAAAGAACTTAAATCTTTGGTTATTTTCCTGTCCAATGAATCCACGGCGGCCAGCACTGCGATAATTGAAAAAATCCCAATGGTAACACCAAGTAACGACAAAATTGTGCGCAGTTTGTTGCTTCGCAAGGCGGTCATCGCAAAACTGAAACTCTCTTTTAATAATCGAAAATAAACCAGCATAATACCTAATTTGTGTTATTGTAAAATTCCATAAATTTTGTTCAAAAACCTAATAAAAATTCACTTGTCTATTTGTCCTATTTTATAAAATATTGTTACAGAAATACATTTGAATTTTATCTCCAAAAAAACTACTTTTGCACGATAAAATTCCAACTACACGATGAACACAACAAAAACAATCAAATCTGCATTAATTTCCGTCTTTTCGAAAGAGGGTTTAGAACCAATCATACGAAAATTACACGAGCAAAATGTCACCTTCTATTCCACTGGCGGTACCGAAGATTTTATCAAAAACCTTGGCATCCCGGTTGTTCCGGTCGAAGATGTCACTTCTTATCCATCCATCCTTGGCGGAAGAGTAAAAACATTGCACCCAAAAGTTTTTGGAGGAATTTTAAATCGTCAGGATAACGAAACCGATGTGCAGCAAATGCAGGATTACGACATTCCGCAAATTGATTTGGTAATTGTTGATTTATATCCTTTTGAAAAAACAGTTGCTTCTGGCGCAAGCGAAAGCGACATTATCGAAAAAATAGATATTGGTGGCATTTCGTTGATTCGCGCAGCTGCAAAAAATTTCAAAGACACCGTAATCGTTCCATCGGTTGACGAATATAGTTTGCTTTTAGATTTGGTCACCAATCAAAATGGAGCAACAACATTGGAAAACAGAAGATTATTCGCTACCAAAGCATTTCATGTTTCCTCCCATTACGACACGGCAATTTTCAACTATTTCAACACTGACGAAACCATTTTTAAAGTTAGCATTGATAACGGACAGATTTTGAGATATGGCGAAAATCCACATCAAAAAGGCTATTTCTTTGGTGATTTTGATGCTATGTTTAACAAAGTTCACGGAAAAGAATTGTCTTATAATAATTTATTAGATGTAGATGCAGCTGTAAATTTGATTAACGAATTCAAGAATGACGGACCGACTTTTGCCATCCTGAAACACAATAACGCTTGCGGTTTAGCAACTAGAGAAACAATTAGTGAAGCTTACAATGTAGCATTAGCTTGTGATCCTACTTCTGCGTTTGGTGGTGTTTTAATTGCCAACACAAAAATTGATGTAGCAACAGCAACAGAAATAAACAAATTATTTTGTGAAGTAGTAATTGCACCAAGTTATGACGAAGCAGCACTTACTATTCTTCAAGAAAAGAAAAACAGAATAATATTAATTCAAAATGAAGTTGAATTGCCTCAAAAACAAGTTAGAACTTGCTTGAACGGAATTTTAGTTCAAGAAAGAAACAACATCACTGATACTAAAGCAGACTTAAAAACCGTTACAGTAACAACTCCTTCAGAACAAGAAATAAAAGATTTGATTTTTGCGTCTAAAGTTTGTAAAAATACTAAGTCGAACACTATTGTATTTGCAAAAAATGGAACTTTAATTTCATCAGGAACAGGACAAACCTCAAGAGTGGATGCCTTGTTGCAAGCTATTGAAAAAGCACGTACATTTGGATTTAGTTTAGAAGGTGCTTCAATGGCAAGTGATGCATTTTTCCCTTTCCCGGATTGTGTGGAAATTGCAAAAAACGCAGGTATAACTGCCGTTATTCAACCTGGAGGATCAATAAAAGACCAATTAAGCATTGATTATTGCAACGAAAATAAAGTTGCAATGGTATTTACAGGAACACGTCATTTCAAACATTAATTTGTTTAGCTTTGTACGTCACAAATTTATAACTTTTAAACCCACGAAAACTTATGGGATTTTTTGATTTCATGACCGAGGATATTGCGATAGACCTTGGTACCGCAAACACTTTAATCATACACAATGATAAAGTCGTAATTGACAGCCCATCAATAGTTGCTCGTGACAGAGTATCTGGAAAAATCATTGCTGTTGGTAAGGAAGCCAGCATGATGCAAGGTAAAACCCATGAAAACATTAAAACAATAAGGCCATTGAAAGATGGCGTAATTGCTGATTTTGATGCTTCTGAAAAAATGATCAGCATGCTTATAAAAAGCATTCCTGCATTGAAAAAAAGAATGTTTACTCCAGCACTTAGAATGGTTGTTTGCATTCCTTCGGGGATAACCGAAGTGGAAATGAGAGCGGTGAAAGAATCCTGTGAAAGAGTAAATGGTAAAGAAGTTTATTTGATACACGAACCAATGGCTGCGGCAATTGGTATTGGCATTGACATCATGCAGCCAAAGGGAAACATGATTGTAGATATTGGTGGCGGAACAACAGAAATCGCCGTAATTGCTTTGGGTGGGATTGTATGTGACAAATCAGTAAAAATTGCCGGTGACGTTTTTACAAACGACATTGTATATTATATGCGTACGCAACACAACCTTTTTGTTGGAGAAAGTACTGCCGAGAAAATAAAAATCCAAGTTGGAGCCGCAATCGAAGATTTAGAAACCCCTCCTGAAGACATGTCAGTTCAAGGAAGAGATTTACTTACCGGAAAACCAAAACAAGTAGCGGTTTCTTACCGAGAAATTGCAAAAGCATTGGACAAATCGATTCAAAGAATCGAAGATGCCGTGATGGAAACCCTTTCTCAAACTCCCCCAGAATTGGCCGCAGACATTTACAACACGGGTATTTATCTTGCCGGTGGTGGATCGATGTTGAGAGGTCTTGATAAAAGAATTTCCCAAAAAACCGATTTACCTGTTTACATCGCAGAAGATCCTTTAAGGGCAGTGGTTCGAGGAACGGGTATGGCACTTAAAAATCTTCAAAAATTTAAAAGCATTTTGATTAAGTAGTCTGTTTGTAATAATTCATCCCGAAAGTTATTGGAACATTGAACAGTGACCCACAATTAGATTATGATTTACAGTTTTACAACATTATACAGGTAAAAAATGCAGCAAATATTTAATTTTATTTTTAAAAACAGTAACAGATTACTGTTTTTGCTGCTTTTGGGCATTTCGTTATTTCTCACTATTCAATCCCATTCTTATCATAGAAGCAAAATAATAAGTTCTGCCAATTTTTTGAGTGGCGGTGCCTATGAAAAAATCAATAATGTTAGTGAATATTTACATTTAAGAGCCCAAAACGATGCACTTGCCCAAGAAAACGCAAAATTGAGAAGCCTGCTTTTTAACGTGAAAGACACGTCCTCAATTCCAAAATTAGACAGTATAAAAGGACTTCATCCTGATGACATCATAGTTTCAAAAGTAATTCACAACTCCTTTAATGCCCATGAAAACTATTTAACCTTGAATTCCGGCAGTCTCCAAGGCGTGAAACCAGATATGGGAGTAATTAATAGCTTGGGAATTGTGGGAATAATAGATGACACTTCACCAAAATATTCTACCGTCATAAGTATTTTAAACATCAACTTTAGACTAAATGCAAAAGTCAAAAAATCAAATCACTTTGGTTCTTTGGGTTGGAATGGCAAAAGCACCGGTTTTGTTCAATTGACAGATATCCCCAGATTGGCGGCCATTAGAAAAGGAGACACCATTGTAACTGGTGGACAATCGGTTATATTTCCTGAAAACATCAACATTGGAACAGTTGACAAGATCTATATAGACAACCAGACCAATTATTACACATTGGATGTAAAACTTTTTAATGACATGACAAATTTGGGCCATGTGTACATTATAAAAAGTAAAGATCGGGAAGAAATTACTAATTTAGAAAAGAGAGGGAAAAATGAATAGTACTTTATTCGTCAATATTTTTCGTTTCATACTGCTATTGGCAGTACAAATTATTATTTTCAATAATATGAATTTCTTGGGCTATATAAGTCCATTTCCCTATATACTTTTCATAATATTATACCCTGTTAATGGCAATAAATCCGGCCTGCTTTTAGCCAGTTTCTTACTTGGATTTATTATGGACATATTCAGTAATTCGGGAGGCATCCATACGACAGCCTGTATCGTTTTAGCCTATTATAGACCTTATATTTTTAAATTTTCTTTCGGCTTAAGTTATGAATACCAAACCATAAAGTTAAATGATGTACTGACACCTGAAAGATTTTCGTTCATATTACTGGCGGCATTAATTCATCATTTTACGTTATTCTTGCTTGAAGCATTTCAATTTAGCTTTTTTTGGGACATATTGCTACAAACCTTATTAAGTACGGCATTTACAATTATCCTCTGCATCATAATAATATATCTTATTAAGCCGAATAGACGATGAGAAAAGTATTGCTCCCTTCATTAATTATTATTGCAGCGTCATTACTCGTAATACGCCTCTTCTATTTGCAAATTATTAATGATACTTACAAATTAAAATCAGATAATAATGCAATAAAAATAAAATATGATTATCCCGAAAGAGGTTATATTTATGACAGATATGGGAAGTTATTGGTCGCCAACCAGCCTTCTTACGATATTATGGTTATCCCAAGAGATATAAAAAATTTAGACACCTTGGAATTTTGTCAATTACTGGATATCACAAAAGAGGATTTTATTAAAAAATTGGCTAAAGCCGAAATATATAGCCCTCGATTGCCTTCAGTGTTTTTGCCTCAATTGAATAAAAGCGAATTTGCAGCCTTCCAAGAAAAGATTAGAAAATTTGAAGGATTTTATTTTCAAAAACGTTCACTTCGGGATTATCAAGTAAATTATGGAGCCAATGTTTTTGGTTTTATAACTCAAGTCAACGAAAAATTAATTGCAAAAAATCCCTATTATAACAGTGGGGATTTAATAGGAAAACAAGGAGTTGAACAAAGTTACGAAGAAATATTACGAGGGATAAAAGGAGTTAAATATTTTCAGAAAGACAAATACAACCGCGAAATAGGTTCTTTTAAAGAAGGAAAATACGACACAATTGCCGTGCAGGGAGAAGACATCAATTTGACCATTGATTCCGAACTTCAAAAATATGGTGAGGAATTAATGATTAACAAAAGAGGAGGCATTGTTGCTATTGAACCTAAAACAGGTGAAATTTTAGCACTTGTAACTGCTCCATCTTATGATCCTTCCATATTAGTTGGACGCCAGCGTTCCAAAAATTATACTTTATTGTCTCGAGATTCTATTGCAAAACCACTTTACGATAGAGGATTATTGGCCGAATATCCTCCTGGTTCTCCGTTTAAAATTCTAACAGGTTTAATTGGTCTTCAAGAAGGAGTAATTAACGAACAAACTACTTATGTATGTAACCATGGGTTTAGTTATGCACCAGGAAGATTTATGAAATGCCATGATTCCGGCCCTCGTCAATTACATACTGGAATATATAATTCTTGTAATACTTATTTTGCTAATGTTTACTTACGCATTATTGGAAAATATGCAAGTGCACCTTATGCAGTAGATGTTTGGAGTAATCACGTGAAAAGTTTTGGACTTGGACAATTTATGGGCTACGATTTGCCAACAGGTAAAAAAGGAAAAATACCTAATTCAAAAACCTACAAAAAAATGTATCCTGGTTGGGGTTATAGCGGTAAAACTATTATTTCAAATGCCATCGGTCAAGGTGAAATTGTAATGACTCCTATTCAACTGGCTAATATGATTGCTACCGTTGCTAATGAAGGCTATTATTATACGCCTCATATCATCAAAAAAATAAAGGGAGAAAAAATTGATCCTAAATTTACAACAAAACACATAACTACAATTGACAAAAAATATTTTGTACCTATGATAAGTGGTTTGTTTGATGTTTACAATCTTGGAACTGCCAGTGCACTTCGAGTTGAAGGTATTGATATTTGTGGTAAAACAGGAACTGCAGAAAATTTTGCAAAAATTAATGGCGTACGAACAAAACTAGAAGATCACTCCATTTTTGTGGCTTTTGCACCCAAAGATAACCCTAAAATTGCCATCGCAATATTGGTAGAAAATGGAGGTTACGGAGCTACAATTGCAGGACCAATAGCCAGTTTGATGATAGAAAAATATCTTAGAGGAAAAATAACAAGAACTGATTTAGAAAAAAGAACACTTGAAAGAAGTTTGCAAGATCGATATGCAAAATTAGGCGGTCTATCTGATGTTGTAAAAATGCAAATAAGAAAGCAGGATTCAATTTTGAAAAGCAAAAAAATAGTTCCAAAAATAGAAATAGATTCCACCAAGGAAAATTAACAAGCCATTCATTTCAAATGAAAAATCAAAGTATAACGAACAACCTCGACTGGATTTGTATCATCATCTACATTATTTTAGTAATAATGGGTTGGTTGAACATCTATTCTTCCTCGTTATCCTCTATTGAAGGCACTTATGAAAAACAGCTGATTTTTATAGTATTAACAATTCCATTGATTTTCATTATCCTTTCCATTGACGGAAAATTTTATGAAAAATACGCCAGTATAATTTTTGGGATTTCCTTATTATCATTATTGGGATTATTTGCATTTGGGAAAGTAATTGCAGGCCAACGCTGTTGGTATAGTTTTGGAAGTTTTACGCTTCAACCGTCAGAATTTGCCAAAGCCGCAACGGCATTGGCATTAGCCAAATATTTAAGTGATTCACAAATCAATTTAAAAGATGTCAATAGGCAAATTCAAGCCCTAGCCATCGTGTTTTTGCCAGTACTGTTAATATTGCCTCAGCCTGATCCGGGAAGCGCCTTGATTTACAGCATTTTTATTATTGTTTTATATCGCGAAGGGTTGCCTGCTTGGTACGTTTGGACTGGGTTTATCACCATCCTTTTATTTGTGTTAACGCTTGTATTACAACCTCAATATGTAATTCTAATCTCATTATTGGTAATTCTGATTATGCATTTTAAGTCAAGGTTGTCCGAAAGAAATATTGTATTGAGCGGTATCCTTTTTGCCTTGATTTCTGGATTCGTCCTGTCAGTAAATTATGTTTTCGAGCATGTATTTAAACAACATCACCGAGACCGTTTTAATATATTGCTGGGGAAATCTGTAGACACGAAAGGCATTGGTTATAATACAAATCAATCCGAAATAGCCATTGGATCCGGTGGCTGGTTAGGAAAAGGTTTTCTTGAAGGCACCCAAACCAAAGGAGGATTTGTACCCGAACAACACACCGATTATATTTTTACTACTGTGGGAGAAGAATGGGGATTTATTGGTTCTTTAGTTGTGATTGCCCTTTTTGCAGGTTTATTTCTTAGAATAATATATCTCGCCGAAAGACAAAAAACAAAATTTAGCCGAGTTTATGGCTATTGCGTTGCGGGCATTTTATTCATTCATTTCTTTGTGAATATTGCCATGGTTTTGGGGATTTTTCCAACCATTGGTGTGCCGTTGCCATTCTTTTCTTATGGAGGATCGGGACTTTGGGGGTTCACCATTTTACTCTTTATTTTCATAAAAATGGATGCCAATAAAGTGAATGAGTGGTAAGTTAATTAAAACTCCAAGCTTTATAATCACTGCTTTTTTCTAAACTGTTTTCTGTTGCATCATCCATTTTAGGGAAGAAATCGATTCCGGTCATTTTCTCGATACTGTCAACCGAAACCACAAAATCATATAATGGTTTGTCACTTTTTTCGTTTGGGACCAAAAAAGCAATCATTCTATATTTCCCTTGAGATTCATCCAATAAAATTTTGTAAAAATACTTGGGAACCGAAACCTTTTCTTTTCCGATAGTTTTTAGCGAAGGCTCTAAAACGCCACCTGTAACCACATAAATGCCATCGTATTTGCCCGCCCAATAACGCACTTTTTCTTCTAACCTTTTCCAGACTCCATTGTTAAAAACATGCAATTGTGGCGAAATGTTTGAAGTAAAAAAAGTGTCATTATAGGCGTTGATTGCAAATTCCATATCAGCCGCCGGACAAAGATGCCCTTTGTCATACCCTGTTTTTTTATAGTTCCGCCAATCGGCTGAACCTGTTTCTACCTTTGGATCTTCAATAAACCTGGGTCTTTTCAAATGATTGTTTTTCAAATAACCTTGCTTTAATTCGTAGGCAACCCATTCCGCTTGCTCGTACTTCTCATCATAGGACAAGGTGTAATACTCGTGTTTTACGATTTGATTTGTGGTTGATGTGGGTTGAAAATCAAAAAATCGACTTTGCTCTTGACTTTTACCATTGCCTCCAGAATACTTTTGATTTTCAGAAAAACCAGATTGATTTGTCGGGTTGTGTTTAGACGAAGAAATCAAATTTCCCTCGTCTAAACTGTTTTTATAAGAAAAAGTCGCAAGGCTAAGCAGCAGAATTACTGAAACAAATAATAGATTTTTTTTCATTTTTTTAAATACTAAATTAGTGCTTTCACCCACATCCCGGTGCAGTTCAAAGTCATTTTCCACAGCCATAAAGATAATAGAAATTGAAATGAATTTGATTTATTTTCCGACAATCAAGTGGGAAAAATGTATCGACAACGATACAAAAAGTCAACCAAAATAAATCCAAAAATAAAAACGCCCCAGAAATTCTTTTCGGATTTCTGGGGCGCAATAGCAGTTAATGACTGTTATGATTTATTCAATAATAAAATAATTTCTTATGATTTAACTAATTTTTCCTTTTTCAATATATCGGAACCATTCTTTTTTGCAACGGGTTTAGATTGTAAATCATCCAACACATTTAACGCTTCTTCAACATAAATATCCTTAGACAAACCTTCATGCCATCTGTCTCTTTTTTCTTTAAGGGAAATGTCATTTTTCATGGCTTCGGCTTCCAAAGGCAAAGAAGAAAACTTTAAATGATAATCATAATCCGCAATTGATTTGAATTTCTTATTGGCTTCTTCTATTGCTTTCTGATTTTTTTTAAAATCCTCAAATTTTAGACTATACACATTTTCTTTGCTTCTGTCATCGATCCATTTTGCATTTTCTTCGATTAATTGAAACTGTGAACTCTGGGCAATTCTGTTCTTGCTATTTAAAATAGCTTTATCAAAATTTGCGGTATGATCCCAAACATTATATTGGGCAGGATCAATTTTATCCCAAGGCATGGCATTGTCCACATCGCGTTCTCCCATTTTCAAATAGGCATATCTGTCAGGCATAACGACATCACTACTTACTCCTTCCAGTTGTGTAGAACCTCCGTTTATTCTATAAAATTTCTGGGTTGTGGTTTTTAAAGCTCCCAAATCTCCCATATCACTATTTCTCATAAATTGATTCAAATCAATCACGTTTTGCACCGTTCCTTTACCATAGGTTTGTTTACTGCCAATGATGATTCCTCTTTTATAATCTTGAATGGCTGCAGCCAAAATTTCCGAAGCTGATGCGGAAAAACTATTGACCATTATTACCAAAGGACCGTTCCATTCAATTTTTTTATCTTTATCAAACAACACTTCTTTTTTTCTTCCAGCCGATTTAATTTGCACAATTGGCCCTTGTTCAATGAATAATCCCGCTATATCCACAACTGTCGAAAGTGATCCGCCACCATCATCGCGCACGTCAAGCACAATTCCGTTTACTCCCGCTTTTTTCAAAGATTCCACTTCAATAGCGATGTCTTTTCCTGCATCTCTACCGTCTTTGTTCTCAAAATCAATGTAGAATTTTGGCAAATAAATAACCCCGTATTTCAATCCGTTTCTTTCAACAACACTAGATTTAGCGTATGTTTCTTCGATTTCAACGATATCTCTAATTATGGAAATAGTTTTAATCGTTCCATCCACTTTTTTTACAGTAAGTCGAACTTCAGAACCTTTAGTTCCTTTAATTTTTTTGACAACATCATCCAGACGCATCCCAACAATATCAACCGCTTCATCACTGCCTTGGGCTACCTTCATTATTACATCGCCTGCCTCAAGTTGTTTTCCCCTCCAAGCTGGACCACCGGAAATAAGTTCCGTAATCTCAGTGAAATCATTTTTCTTTTGAAGACGCGCGCCAATTCCTTCGAATTTTCCGCTAATACTCACATCAAAACGCTCTTTTTCTTCGGGAGCTAAATAATTTGTATGGGGGTCAAAACGAGCCGTAATTGAATTTAAATATACCGAGAACCAATCATTCCTGTTTAGATCGCCCATAAAACCGAAATATTCATCCAATGATTTTAAAGAGCTTTCACGGGTAATTTTTTCTAATTCTTCAAAAGTTTTCGGCTTATCATTAACCAATGATTTGTCGCTTTTGTCTTTTTTTGAATCTTTCAAAAACTCTCCTGGTTTTAAAACAACCGAAGTGCTTGTACTGTCTTTATCAACAATCCCTTTCTCTTTATTTTCCTGTATTTTCAAGCGGTCTACCAATGACGAAAGTGTAGACAACTTGATTTGTTTGCGCCATCTTTCCTTTAATTCTTGCTCATTTTGGGCATAAGGCGCTTTTTCATAATCCGTATCAAAAGTCTCGTCTACGGTATAATCAAAAGGAGTACTTAAAATTTCTTTGTACAGTTTTTTGTCTTCTGCCATTCTTTTTATCAAACGTTCGTAAGTAAGATTGAAGAAAGTCAAGTCTTTATTAATCAGTTCATCGTCGAGTTTGGTTTCAAATTTTGAAAATTCATCAATATCTGATTGCAGGAAAAACCTCTTTGAAGGATCCAATGCCTGAATATAATCTTTGTAAATTCCTTTAGAAAATGTATCGTCAATTGTGGCAGGATTATAATGTCCTTTCTCAATTACAAACGTCAATAACTCCAATAGTAATTTATCTTTTTCTGGATCCCCGCTTTTGGATGAATTAATTTTAAACGCAAACAGCGTTGCCGAGAGGCATACAACGGCGAGGAGTATTTTATAATTTCTTTTCATAAAGCTGATAGTAGTATTCATAAATATTTAAAATTCAAATTACGGTAAAAACTATGCCAATAAATACAAGGCTCGCATAAATTTTTGTTAAAGGTATAAAATTGTTTTTTTTGTTTTGCGATTAATCTTCGAACCGGATTAATTTTGTTTTCTTTGTTCAGGGAAAAACATTTTGTATTAGCACACCTCTTCCCTTAAAACTTAACAATGTTAATTTGAAAACATATCGCATGAAAAAAACCAAACCTTTAATCTTGGTAACCAATGACGATGGGATTTTGGCTCCCGGAATCAGGGCATTGATTGCCGTTATGACCGAAATAGGCACGGTAGTGGTTGTGGCTCCGGACAGTGCCCAAAGTGCCACGGGTCATTCCATCACAATAAATGACACCTTGTACATCAATAAAATTTCCAAAGAAAATGACCCCATCCTGGAATACAGTTGCTCCGGAACTCCTGTAGATTCTGTCAAATTGGCCGTAAACGAAATCCTGAAAAGGAAACCTGATTTATGCGTGTCTGGCATTAATCACGGCTCCAATTCATCGATAAACGTGATCTATTCAGGAACGATGAGTGCCGCCGTAGAAGCTGGAATCGAAGGAATTCCTGCCATAGGTTTCTCATTACTGGATTATGATTGGAATGCCGATTTTGAACAAATAAAATCATTTATTCGAACAATCACCCTGGAAGTCTTGGAAAACGGACTTCCCGAAAATGTGGTATTGAACGTTAATTTTCCGAAATTAAAGGAAAAAGAAATTCAGGGAATAAAAATTTGCCGTCAGGCAAAAGCAATTTGGATGGAAAAATTCGACAAACGAAAAACTCCACAAGGAAGAGATTACTATTGGCTAACCGGAGAATTTGTCAATCAAGATAAAGGAGAAGACACTGATGAATGGGCACTTGCAAATGGCTATGTTTCTGTGGTTCCGGTACAATTCGATTTGACCGCGCATCACGCCATACAACAACTCAATACCTGGAAATGGAATGAATAAGATAGAATTATTGATTGGCTTCATAATTGGAATTTTAGCTTCCATTCTTGGCAGTTATATTTTCATAAGCTTTTTCACTGATTTTGAATTTATGGCAGGAATTCACACCATGAAATCGCAAGGCCAGCTTGGCAAAATAATAACACTGGGCTCCATTCTTGATTTGGTGGTTTTTGCCATTTTATTGAAATTGGACAAAGAAATTATGGCTCGCGGCGTAGTTTTGTCCGTTATTATTATTGCGGCTCTCACTTTATTTGCATAAATTTATTTATTGAACGAGAAACAGTTTAAACAGCAAAAATGAAATACTACATAATAGCAGGAGAAGCTTCGGGAGATTTGCACGGTTCTAACTTGATGAAAGCTTTGTACAAAGAAGATCCCAATGCCAACATTCGGTTTTGGGGTGGCGATTTGATGCATGCTGTTGGCGGCACTCTGGTAAAACATTATAAGGAATTGGCTTTTATGGGTTTTGTCGAAGTACTTTTTCATCTGAAGACTATTTTGAACAACATTAAAATATGCAAAAAAGACATTACAGCATTTCAGCCTGATGTTATCATTTTTATCGATTACCCTGGGTTTAATCTACGAATTGCAAAATGGGCAAAAGAATGCGGTTTCAAAACCCATTATTATATTTCACCTCAAATCTGGGCTTGGAAAGAAAGCCGAATTGCTGCCATCAAATCTGATGTCGATAAAATGTATGTGATTCTTCCTTTCGAAAAAGATTTCTATGAAAAAAAACATCATTTTCCGGTTGAATTTGTCGGACATCCTTTGATTGACGCTATTCATAACCAACCTACAATTGACGCTGCCGTTTTTAGAAAAGAAAATCAATTAAACGAAAAACCCATCATTGCCATTTTGCCTGGCAGTCGAAAACAGGAAATTACCAAAATGTTATCGGTAATGTTGAGCGTGGTCAACGATTTTCCGGAGTATCAATTTGTGATTGCCGGCGCACCCAGTCAGGAATATTCTTTTTATGAAGGTTTTATTACCAACGAAAATATCAAATTTGTTTCGAATAAAACGTACGATTTATTAAAAATCGCAAGTGCAGCATTAGTCACTTCGGGTACAGCCACACTTGAAACGGCCCTTTTCAAAGTCCCGGAAGTGGTGTGCTACAAAGGCAGCTGGGCTTCGTACCAAATTGCAAAACGCATCATTACCCTAAAATACATTTCATTGGTCAACTTAATAATGGACGAAGAAGTGGTAACCGAATTAATACAAGACGATTGCACAACAAAACGCATCAGCGAAGAATTGAAAAAAATTCTGGAACCCAATTATCGTGAA
>Ga0209123_1002514_pt1 | contig 15377 bp, 14 predicted proteins | sample BarGraIncu00431A_FD_184500 | JGI IMG/M metagenome (GOLD analysis project Ga0209123, IMG submission 184500) | Arctic peat soil microbial communities from Barrow, Alaska, USA - Barrow Graham LP Incubations 004-31A (SPAdes) (version 2) | ecosystem: Environmental > Terrestrial > Soil > Wetlands >...
AAAGAACAGAATATTGCCGGAATTTCTGGTTTGGCTAATGAATCATCCTGTATATCAGGCATATTTAAAAGGTCAGGCCATGGGCAGTTCCATTGCTTCTATATCCAAAGGAGTGCTGGAAGATCTTGAAATTTCAATTCCGGCAGTTGAAACGCAAAAACTGGTTTTGAATATTTCCAACCTCAGAAACAAAGAAATTGAATTGCGGCAGCAGATAGAAACGCTCCGTGACAAGCAAATACAACAACAAATAATAAATGAAATAAAATGAAAAAGATAACTCAGAAAGACATTAATGATGCGGTATGGAAAGCCTGTGATACGTTTCGCGGAAGCATAGATCCGAGTGTGTATAAGGATTATGTGCTTACCATGCTTTTTGTGAAATACCTCAGCGATGTACATGATGATAAGTATGAAAACCATCTGAAAAAATACAATGGAGATAAAGAACGTGCCGAGCGTGCCATGCGTCATGAACGTTTTGTAGTGCCAGCACACAGCCATTTTAATTATTTGTTTGACCACCGGAACGAACTCAATATCGGTGAATTGATTGATGTAGCACTGGAAGATTTGGTTGAAGCAAACCGGGATAAGCTGTACAGTGAAGACGGTGCCGGTATTTTCCAGAATATCAATTTCAATAGTTCGGTATTGGGTGATACCAAGGATAAAAATACCAGACTGAAGAACCTGTTGCTGGACTTTAATAAAGACACTTTGGATTTGCGACCATCGCATCTGGAAGGTACAGATATTATTGGTGGTGCGTATATGTTCCTGATTGAAAACTTTGCCAGTGATGCCGGTAAGAAAGCGGGAGAATTTTTCACACCTAAAGAAGTCTCCACCCTGATAGCCAAACTGACTAAATCAAAACCCGGTTCACGCATTTGTGACCCTACATGCGGCTCGGCTTCGTTGCTGATAAAGGCGGGTGAAGAAGTGGGTTCGGATAATTTCTCGCTTTACGGACAGGAAGCCAACGGAAGCACCTGGGCGCTGGCGGTGATGAATATGTTTTTGCACGGGTTTGACAATGCCACTATTCGCTGGGGCGATACGATTCGGAATCCGAAACTGAAAGAAGGCGATGCGCTGATGCGATTTGATACCGTGGTGGCCAATCCCCCGTTTTCGTTAGACAAATGGGGAAAGAGTGATGACAAAGAAGAAAATAAAGCTTCGGATAGTTTTGACCCGGAAACCGACCAGTATAACCGTTTCTGGCGGGGAACGCCGCCGAAGAGCAAAGGCGATTGGGCATTTATCAGCCACATGATAGAAACGACTTACGAAGGACGCGGTAAAGTGGGCGTGGTAGTTCCTCACGGTGTATTGTTCCGTGGAAGTTCCGAAGGTAAAATCCGACAGAAAACCATCGAAGAAAATATACTGGAAGCTGTAATTGGATTGCCTGCCAACCTGTTTTTCGGAACGGGTATACCGGCTGCCATTCTTATTTTCAATAAAGGAAAGGTAGATAATACCCATGTGCTGTTTATTGATGCCAGTAAACATTTTGATTCGGCTAAGAACCAAAATAAACTGAACGAAACCCATATTAAACATATAGTAGATACCTATCGCAGCTTTAATGCAGGTAACCTTCCGGCAGGAGTTGCTGAAGATAAATTCAGTTATGTAGCTACTTTTGAAGAAATACAGGAAAATGACTTTAATCTGAATATACCACGCTATGTGGATACCTTTGAGGAAGAAGCCGAAGTGGATATTGCAGCGGTGCAGGTAGAGATTAATAAACTGGAAGCTGAACTAACAGCCGTTCAGGCAGAAATGCAAAAATATTTAAACGAATTAGGGGTATAATAAACTTATAAAAATAAAAGTCATGAAAAATACCATTGAATTGTATAATGAATGGAAATCATTTCAGCCATTAAGTAAAGACAACCAAACACGGCTTGATCAGAAACTTATGCTCGATTTTAATTATAATTCCAATCATCTGGAAGGAAACACACTGACGTACGGACAAACCAAGCTATTACTCATATTTGGAGAAACTACCGGTGATGCTAAGATAAAAGATTATGAGGAAATGAAAGCTCATAACGTTGGATTGGAGCTGGTGAAACGCGAAGCAGTGGACAAAGAGCGTCCGTTGACCGAAGCTTTTATTCGCGACCTTAACCGTACTATATTGGTTGAAAATTTCTGGAAGGCAGCTCAAACAGATGCCGGTGAGGCTACTCAAATGGAAGTACAGGTAGGGGTTTATAAAACGCGGAAAAATTCAGTTATTACAGCCACTGGAGAAGTGTTTGATTATGCATCGCCAGAGGAAACACCTGCTATGATGGCCGAATTAGTGGCCTGGTACAATGCGGAAGAAGTAAAAGGAGAATTAAGCCCGATTGAACTGGCAACCTTGTTTCATTACCGCTATATTCGTATTCATCCGTTTGAAGATGGAAACGGTCGTATCGCCCGTTTGTTGGTAAATTATATTCTCTACCGACACGGATATCCAATGATAATTGTTAGAAGCGACGACAAAGAAAACTATTTGCGCATTTTACATCAATGTGATGTAAAAGTGGGATTAAAGCCGACCGATGGAGCTAACTCAAGTGTAAGTCAGATTAAACCATTTGTTGAATACTTAGAAGCTCAATTGCAACGAGCGTTAGAATTGGGAATAAAAGCAGCAAAAGGTGAGAGTCTCGAAGAAGCTGATGATTTAGACAAGAAATTGGCTTTATTGAAACAAGAGATTGAAGCAGAAGATTCTGAAAATGAATTAAAGATAAAACTTACACCATTAGTGATTACTGATTGCTATCATAAATGGGGAAAGGAATTATTTACGAATCTTGCAAAAATAGTGGTTAAATTTAATGAGTTTTACAACGAACCTAATCATAATATTACTTATAATATTGACGGTAAGGGGAGAAATTTTTCATTTAACAGTAATGTCGATTTAACTGATTTAGATCGCGAGATGAATGCATGGCTGACAGGTAATGAAATACAAAATGCAAGTTTAATACTAAATACATCATTTGGAGCTTTCAAAAAAGGTGGTGCAGATCCTTTTGGTTGTAACTACCGAGTTCTGGTTAATTTCACGGTCTATTATTATACAATAGATGTAGAGTATTTTGATACAAAGACTACCAATAAAACAACGATGAATTTTGTTGAAAAACGACTTCTTCACAAACTCGTAACGACTGAAGAGATCAAAAAAATAAACGATATTTGGGGAGAAACTTTTTTGAATCATTTGACTTATTACCGTAGCCAATTGAAAAAATGACAAATAGAAACGCAGAAATTACAGGTTATAAAGATTCTCCACTGGGGAAAATACCAAGTGATTGGGAAGTGAAAACATTAAATAAGGTAGGTGTCGTAATTACAGGAAATACACCATCAAGGTCTAATCCTGAATATTGGAATGGACAATATTGTTGGGCATCTGCACAAGATTTCAAAAGTAAATATATAAGTAATACCACTGAAAAATTAACTGACAAAGGTGTTGGAGTTGCACGTATACTTCCAATAGGCTCATTGTTAATTACTTGCATTGCATCTATTGGTAAAAATGCTATTGCTAAAGTTCCAATGGCTTCAAATCAGCAAATAAATGCAATTATCACCAATCAAAAACATTATAACGAATGGTTATACTATTTTTTAGAAAATAATAAGCAGAGGCTTCAAACCTTAGCAGGAAAAACAGCTGTGCCAATTGTTTCAAAAAGTACATTTGAAAAATTTAAAATAATTGTACCATTACTTCCCGAACAAACCTGCATAGCCGAATTACTTAGCGTGTGGGATAAAGCCATAAGCAATGTGCAAGCCACCATAGAGCAAGTGGAGCTACGCAATAAATGGCTGATGTCGGAATTGCTCACCGGGAAAAGACGGTTGAAGGGGTTTGGTGGGGAGTGGAAAGAAATGAGAATGAAAAATGTGTTTGATAGGGTGACCCGAAAAAACACAGAGAATAATACCAATGTAGTTACTATTTCTGCTCAACGAGGATTTGTGCGCCAAACAGATTTCTTTAATAAGAATATCGCCAGCGAAATTACCGATAATTATTTTCTGGTTGAAAAAGGAGAGTTTTGTTACAATAAAAGTTATTCAAACGGTTACCCGTGGGGAGCAACCAAAAGATTGAATGATTATGAAAAAGCAGTAGTAACCACCCTTTATATTTGTTTTAAAATCAAAGATTTGAAACGGAGTTCAGGTGATTTCTTTGAGCATTTCTTTGAGCGAAATTCATTAGACCGTGGTTTGACGAAAATCGCTCATGAAGGTGGTAGGGCTCATGGTTTGCTAAATGTTACCCCAAGTGATTTCTTTGATTTGAAAATAACTATTCCGGGGTTCGAAGAACAAACCGCCATAGCCCAAGTGCTGCAAGCAGCCGCCAACGAAGTGCAGGTACTACGCAGCAAGCTGGATAAGCTGAAAGAGCAAAAAAAGGGGTTGATGCAGGTGTTGTTGACGGGGAAGAAACGTCTGAATCTGAATTTACAGGATTAAAGAATTTATAGAATAAGAAATATAAATTTATCATGGCAAAACAACATCATGTAGTCCCTAATCCAAATGGTGGTTGGGATGTAAAGAAAGAAAACGCAGAACGTGCAAGTAATCACTTCGACACCAAACAACCTGCCATAGATAAGGCAAGAAATATAAGTCAGAACCAAGGCTCTGAGTTGTATATTCATGGCAAGGATGGTCAGATTCAACAAAAAGATAGTCATGGAAATGATCCGTTTCCACCAAAAGGATAAAAAATGAGTTTAAGAAATAAATCAAAATCATACATAAAACTATAGCTTTATGAGTCAGACTTATAATCTTTATATTGATGAGAGTTGTCATTTGGAACATGACAAATCAACGATTATGTGCATTGGGTATACTAAAATTAACAACTCTGATTATCATGACGTTAAAACAGAAATAAAAAGTATAAAACTAAATCATAAATCGGTTACAGAGATAAAATGGAGTAAGCTCTCCATGTCGCGTGTGCAACTTTACAAGGATTTAATTGATTATTTCTTTTCAAGTAATATCACTTTTAGATGTGTTTTAGTGAAAAACAAAATGAATCTTGACCACGAAAGATTTAATCGGGGTGATCATAATGCATTCTATTACAAGTTGATTTACTTGCTTTTAAATAATAAATACGTAAATCCAGTAGACGAAAAATACAGAGTAATTTTAGATATTAAGGATACTAAAGGCAGGGAGAGATTGAAAGAGTTGGATGAATGCCTAAATAATAAAAATAAGGGAGATTCTCCTTTTATATATTTTCAGAATATCCGATCAGATGAAAATGAATTATTACAACTCACAGATTTATTGATTGGAGCAATAACATTTAAAACAAGAAATGAACATTTAAAACCCAATGCCTCAAAAGTAAAATGTGAAATAGTTTCATATCTTGAGCAAAAATCAGGTTATTCGCTTGATGATGGTACAATTCCTTGGGAGCCCAAATTTAATATTTTTGACTTTCAAATCAGTTCTGCAAAATGAGGGATGTTAGTATATTAAATATCGAGGAGGAAAAGCCTGATTTGCTAGGAGAATTGGAGGATATGTTTGATGATTTATCTATTGATGGACCAGATAGTAGCCAGATGTATCAGATGTACGGAGTATTTTTGAAAGACATTGTTAGAAATCCTATTGTCATAAATGGAATTTCTTTGACATTCAATAGAAATATTTCCAAGCATCCCATTTGTAGTGGTAAGTTTGAAGCTTTTGAACATATAATTACAAGAGACAACAAATACAATGGCAAAAGGCAATTTGACAGAGAAAGAGCTAATAAGATTCATTGGATTAGACCAATTATAGAAAATGTATCGGATGCGAGAATTAAATACTTTGAAAAGATAAATGATAAGGGATTTAATCAACAATTTTATTGGTTTGAGAGTAAGAATTTCATAGTAATTCTTAGGGAGTTGAATCCTAAACTACTTTTGATTACTACATATTTTGTTGATAAATGGAAAAAGGAAGAGTACAAAACGTGGTTCAATGAATATAGGCAAAAAAAAACCCCACTTCGTAAGTGAGGTACGCACCTTAAGGCAATGCGAACGGAGTGAACAATGTCACCTGCCACGTCCTTTTCCCTTTGGGAATTGACTCTGCAAAGGTAATATATATAAATGGAACTTCAATTATATTAATGCTAAAAAATGTTATTTATTTACTATATCACTCATTTATTGCCGCTTACATTATATGTAAAAAGTCAATAATAATATTTTAGAATTAATTCGACCATATTCCTGGCATCAGGAATATGGTTTAAATAATACTGTTATCACTTTCCTGACATTAGGAAGTTGATAAAATCAAATCATGAATGGACAAATACAATAAAAAAGATAGTCATGGAAATGATACGTTTCCACCAAGGGGATAAAAACGCAAAACCCGGTAATCTTCGTGGATTATCGGATTTCGAAGCTCACTTCTCCTAATATGGAAGACTGAGAGATTGAAAAAATACCTTGGTTACAAACCGAGGATTTGTTCCGAGCCATCCGAAGCCGTACAACTTCATTGGTTCAGAGACTGCAAAAATACAACATTATTTTTAATTCGCAATTATATGAACGTCCCATCATTCAAAGAAGACCATATCAGCCAGATACCGGCTTTGCAGATGCTGCAAAAGTTGGGTTATACCTATCTTACTCCAACTGAAGCAGAGAATCTGCGTGGTGGCAAGACGAGTAATATGTTGCTGGAAGATATTTTGCGGAAGCAATTGAAAACCATAAACTCGGATAAACGGATAAGCTCTACCAAGACCACGTATATCAGCGATGCCAATATCGAAAACGGCATTCGGGCATTGAAAGAGTTACCTATGAACGAAGGGTATATTGCAGCCAGCGAGACGCTTTATAACCTGATTACGTTGGGTAAAACCTTTGAACAGAGTTTTGATGGGGATAAGAAAAGCATAACGGTGCAATATATTGACTGGGAAAACCGGGAAAATAATGTTTATCATGTAACCGAAGAATACAGCGTTGTGCGCAGTACCAGTCAGGAGCATTACCGTCCGGACATTGTGCTTTTTATCAATGGCATTCCGGTGTGTGTGATTGAGTGCAAGCGTCCGGATATGAAAAGTCCGTTGGAACAGGCTATCAGCCAGCATTTGCGCAATCAGCAGGAAGATGGTATACGAAGCTTGTATGTGTATTCCCAGTTGACGTTGAGCCTGTCCACTCAGGATGGGTCGTATGCCACCAATGGCACGCCCGAAAAGTTCTGGGCGAAGTGGACGGAGAAGTTTGAGAATGACGAGGAGGAAAAGCAGTACAGAGCGGAGTTACAAGAACTGAAAAACCAACCCTTGGAAACGGAACAAAAGAATAAACTGTTTAGCGACCGGTTCCGATATGTGCGGCAGTACTTTGATGATTTGGAAACAGAAACCATTCATGCAACGGTGCAAGATGAATATTTATATGGGTTGTGCAGACCTGAAAGGTTGCTAGATTTGATTTTCAATTTTGTACTGTATGATAATGGCGAGAAGAAGATAGCCCGTTACCAGCAGTTTTTTGCCATCAAGAAAGCCATGCACCGGATGCTTCAGATAGAAGGTGGACGGCGAAAGGGAGGCGTTATATGGCATACACAAGGAAGCGGAAAATCACTGACCATGGTGATGCTGGCTCAGGCTATTGCCATGGAGAAAAGTATTCGCAATCCGAAAATTGTGTTAGTGACTGACCGAACTGACCTGGACAGTCAGATTACAGGAACTTTTCGCAAATGTGGGCGGTTTGTGGAGAATGCCACTACCGGTCAGCGACTGGTGGAATTACTGCAAAGTAAAAGTGATGCGGTGGTAACCACCATTATCAATAAGTTTGTGGCAGCTATGAAGAAAATAAAAGAGCCGTTGGATAGCCACGATATTTTTGTATTGGTGGACGAAGGACATCGGACACAGCACGGCACGTTCAATATTGAAATGCAAAAGACATTGCCCAATGCCTGTTTTATTGCCATGACCGGAACGCCACTTTTCAAGAAAGATAAAAGTACAGCGTTAAAGTTTGGTGGTATTATTGATGCTTATACGGTTGATCAGGCTGTGAAAGATAAGGCGGTGGTGCCGTTGTTGTACGAAGGAAGACTTGCCCGTCAGCAGGTAAATGAAGGTCCATTGGATACCTTCTTCGGATTGGTTTCGGAACCCTTAACCGACTATCAAAAGGCGGATTTTAAAAAGAAGTTTAGCCGTGCCGACCAGCTGAACAGTGCAGAGCAAAAGATATATGCTATTGCGTGGAATATAAGCTTACATTATCGGGATAACTGGCATGGAACTGTTTTTAAAGCACAATTGGTTTGTGACAAAAAAGTAAATGCCATTCGTTACAAACAGTTTCTGGACGAAATAGGTATCGTTAGCAGTGAAGTGTTGATTTCGTCGATTGACGAACGTGAAGGGGAGGATAGTGCTTACGAAAAATCGAATGAGATAGAAAATCGTTTTTGGAAGAAAATGATGAATGAGCATGGCAATGCTAAAAAGTACGAGAGTAATCTTATCAATCGATTCAAAAAAGGCGAAACGCCTGAGATTATTATCGTGGTTGATAAACTGCTTACAGGTTTTGACGAACCTAAAAATACCGTGCTTTACCTGACCCGAAATTTGCAGGGACACAAGTTGCTACAAGCTATAGCCCGTGTAAACCGTATTTATCCCGATAAGGAGTTTGGTTATATTATAGATTATTACGGCGTTATTGAGAATCTGGACGATGCGCTGGAGCTGTATTCTACCTTTGAGGATTTTGATGACGATGATTTAGTAGGAACACTGACCAATATCAATGAAGAAATAAAGAAACTGCCTCAGAAATATTCAGAGTTGTGGGATATTTTTAAAACCATAGCGAACAAGCGGGATGCCGAAGCCTATCAAATTTTATTGAAGGATGAAGCGGTGCGTACCATTTTCTATGATAAATTAGCGGCATTTGCCAAAGGGTTAAAGCTGGCTTTTTCGTCGATGGAGTTTTACAAACAGGTAGATGAGAAACTCATTGAGCGTTATAAAACGGATTTGACCATGTTTTTAAAGTTGCGATTAGCCGTAGTGGAACGATACAGCGATACAATAGATTATAAGCAATATGAAGGGCAGATTCAAAAACTGATTGACACGCATGTAACTACTGAAAAGGTGGAAGTCATCACGGAACTTGTCAATATATTTGATAAAGAGAAATTTCAGCAGGAAGTAGAAAATACAACCGGTAAGGCAGCCAAGGCTGATAAAATAGCCAGTCGAACAGCGAAATATATTTCAGAGAAGATGGACGAAGATCCCGCTTTCTACAAAAAGTTCTCTCAAATGTTGAAAGAAACTATATTCGAATATGAAACACATCGTATCAATGAAGTTATTTACCTGATGCGGGTGATGGAAGTTATGAACAACGTGTTGGCACATACTGACAGCGATATACCGGAAATATTGCAGGATAAAGATGTGGCAAAAGCCTTTTATGGATTGAGCATAGAATCGTTGAATGATAAAATAAAAGATCCGGGAATACGAAAAGAGGTTGCCACCCAAACCGCATTAAAGGTAGATGAACTGGTACAGGAAGTCGTACTGGACAATGGTCTTCCTATTGTTGACTGGCAGGTAAAATCAAATATTACCGGAAAACTGTTGATTGAAATTGGTGATTATCTGATTGACGAAGTACGCGATAAATATGGCGTTGAACTTTCGTTTGGTGAGATGGATGAGATAGCGAAGAAATGTATTGATGTGGCTAAAATCCGTTATAAGTAATGACTGATTTCATTGAATATGGTTCGAAACGAATTGATTTCAGGCTGGAATATTCGGATAGAAAAACATTGGGAATTACTGTAACACCTGATTTGGATGTGTTTGTAAAAGCTCCTGTGGATACTGCTGTTGATATAATTAAAGAGCGACTCCGAAAGAAAGCCCCCTGGATTATCCGGCAACTAAGTTTCTTTTTGTCTTTTCAACCCCGACTAACCGATAGGAAATTTGTTGGCGGTGAAACCCATTTATATCTTGGTAAACAATACCGGCTAAAAGTTATCAGTGATGAGTTAGGGGTTATGAGTAGTGAAGGAGTTAAGCTGAAAGGTCAGTTTCTGGAAGTACATACCGCAAAGAAAGATAAGGTAAAAGAATTAGTCCAAACATGGTATCTCGGTAAAGCCAAAGAGAGATTTCATCAATTGGCTTTACCCCTATTTGATGCGTTTATCAAACGCAATAATATGGAAGCTGCAGTTTATAATCTGTCCATCCGGCAAATGCCTACCCGCTGGGGGAGTTGTACGGCAAAAGGTCGGATTATATTAAATCCCGAATTGATAAAAGCACCTAAAGCGTGTATTGAATATGTTATTGTGCATGAACTTTGCCACTTAGTTCATCATGATCACACACAGAAATTCCTTGACTTGCAGACAAGGGAAATGCCTGAATGGGAAAAATGGAAAAATAAACTGGAAAGGTTATTGGCGTAAATTCTGGACTTTATGGATTCATTCTTTCAAAAGCTTTTTGGCGTTCGTCCGGTCCGGCTTTCAGCATTCCTTCGCTGAAACCATAGGTGATTTCGGTTTTTTGTTCCTTTAATTGTTCAAATACAGCTGTAACAAATTCGTTGACTGACGGGGCAAAACCTTGCCGGGCATGACCGCCTAATTCGGTATTTACTGCCGGTGGAATAATTTCAATTACTTCAATGTTTTTCGGTTTCAATACATGGCGTAACGAAAGCGTAAAAGAATGCAGAAAAGCTTTGGTGGCACAATAAACAGCCATTCGGGCAATTGGAACAAATCCCAACCCGGAACTGACATTCATAATTGTATGCAGCGAAGGGAGTTTTGAAAACAGCGATGACAAATGAAGTGGCGCTTCAATATTGATGGCAATTTCCTTTTCGGCTTGTTGATAGAAAGCTTTTTCGTGAATTGGTAAGTCTTCCTGGATTCCGGCATTATTTATCAGCACATTGAGATCGGGATGTTCGGAAGAAATCCAGTTGTAAAGCTGTTCCCGTTCATCGGCTATTGACAAATCGCAAACACGGGTTATGACTGAAGGATATTTGCCGGAAACGGCTTTCAAAGCAGCTGCTCTGCGTCCGCAAATCAGTACGGTGTTTCCTTCGGTTAAGAATTTTTCGGTAAGTCCTAGGCCGATACCGGTGGCACCTCCGGTGATTAGAATTTTATTGTTTGAAAGAAACATGTTTTTAGTTTTTAGTTTACAGTTTATAGTTTATAAGAAGAGTAAGAATCCATTTATGAAGTAAAACAATCCAACCGCTCCAATGCCCATAGCTATATACCAAAGGTATTTTCGCTTTATTAAAGCTCCGATTGACGCAAGTAAAATGGATATTTGAAGAAATATAACTGCCATACCGAATGCTTGCGAATGTTTTTGAGCTTCATCACGAATGGTTTCAAAATTTAAAGCATCTTTTTGAATATCTGCTTTTTCTTTTTCGTATCGTTTTATTGATTGTTCGTAATCGGCTATTTTTTTCTGATAAGCTTCAAGTGTCGTTGCTTCACTTTTTGGAATACGTTTCGTATCTAATTCAAGTACATCTTTTTGTGTTTCATACAAATACAGTTTCAAACTTTTGCTTTGATAGTATGCCCACTTGTTAGATGCTTGTTCCTGACTAAGTACTGAACGGGTGGAAAATCCACCTCCCTTGAAGGTTGATAAAGTTGCTGCTACTGCAAAAATGATAGTGGTTAATGCTAAGTAATTAAGCCAGGGTTCTTTTTTATCGTCTGCCATAAGATTTAAATTTATTGATTGCAAAAATAATATATATTGTTTACTTAAAGATGAATTTTATAATTTGTCAATGAAATTTTTGTTCTTTTTCCAACTTTTCAATCAGTTCATTTATTCGCTTTATTCTTATTTGCGGATTCGTAGCTGTTTGCAATCGCCACCCGATGACATATAAGTTTGTTTTATTTAGTGTTTTGAAGAATTCATGTGCTTTTTTGTTTTTTTCTATTTCAGTTAGAAAATCAGTTGGTATAATCATATTTCCCTGGGAGTCATACGAACTTTCATATCGTCCATCAGCTTTGGCCGCTTCAAATTCTTTTAATCCTGATGGTTTCATTTTTCCATCTTGAATAAGATTTTCAACTTTTCCCACATTTCGTTTTGACCATATACTTTTGGCTCGACGGGGAGTAAATCTTTGAATGTAGGATGTTTCATCGTACTTTTTTAATTGTCCGTCAATCCAACCATAACATAATGCGACATCCAATGCTTCATCGTAAACAATAGTTTTTATACCCGAATTCTTTTTATAAAACCGAACCCAGATTCCATTCATATCGGTATGATTATGCATTTGCCAGCTTACAAATTCTTCTTGTGTGGCAAATGAAAGAACGGGCAAATCAACTTTTGTCGATTTACCTGAGTTTTTTTCCTCACTAATACGTTTTTCTTCAAATTCCATTTTAAGAATCATGAATTATCCCTGAGCCATGAAACTTCTGAATAAAGCAGTATCGAAGAAAATACAGGAGGAATATATTTTATTGTCTTTAACCATCAAAACCTCTGCAACTTCACAACTTGAAGTATTACCGGATGGTGATTCTAAGCTGTATTCTACGGTGATACATGCTTTATTTTCTTCAACAATGAATTCGTTTATTTTTAAATGTTTTACAACCCTAAGAAATCTGGAGGTTGCTTCCACATAGGCATTTTTGGTATGGGTAATTTGGCCAGGTCCGGTAAATGTTATGTCATCGGAAATTAATGATTGCCAATCACCTTTATTGTTAATTTCATTATAGTACAGTTCTATAATCTCTTTTGTTGTTTTTGAATTGTTCATCTTGTTTGGTTTTTAGATTGTTTTATTTCATCGATTATTTCAGTAATTCCTTCCTGATAGGTTGTAATTTTAAAATCGGGGAATCTTGTTCGAAACTTTGTAGAATCAAAAATATTATCTGTTTTGTACCGGTATAAAAGTTCAATCATTTCTTTCATATTCGAATTAAAGCAACTAATCAATCTTATTTTCCAGTATTTAAGAATGGAATATTCCAGTTTCTCACTGTAAATATCACTTGTCATTTGAATAAATTCTTTGACGGTAAGTCTGTTATTATCGCAGGGCAAATGCCATGTTTGCTGATAGGCATCCGGAGTGTTTCCTAACAAGGCCATTGCTTTAGCGGCATCGGGGGTATATATCAACGTCCGTAAGGTATTGTCGGTCAATAAAACGTTGATTTCTTTTGATTTTCGGATATTACCAAAAATAAGGGAATTGGTATAGCTTTTTGTGTTTCGTGGTCCATAAAATTCGGGAGCCCGGCAAATCATGGCTGTAATTTCTGCATTTTTAATTGCATTTAATAGCATGGTAGTAACTTCGCCCCGAACTTTTCCTTTATCTCCTTTTGAAAGAAAGGGCGTGTTCTCGTCAATTATACCTTTGGATGTTCCATACATATAGGTATTATCAAAAAACACCAGTTTAGCCTTGTGTTTCTGGCAGGCTGCAATCACATTTTGCATAATAACCGGCCATTGTTCCTTTGCAATTTTCCAGTTGTTTGGCAGTCCGACAGTTAAATAAACTATTTCACTTCCTTCAACGGCTTTTTCTGTTTGATAAGCATCCAACAAGTCAGCACTGAAAAGTTCGTCCGTTGCATTTACCTTTTTCGGATGCCGGCTTACCAGTCTGATATCTTTTGTAAACTTATTGTACAATTCTTTTGCTAATTCTGTAGCGATAATGCCATTTGCACCGAGTATTGTTTGCATAAAGTAGAAATTTAATCCGGCCAGCGACCTTGTAATTGGCGGTTTACCATCCATCCCGGATATTCGGGTGACAGAGCACTGGCATCGTTTAATATCATCAAATCGTCCGAAGAAAGTTCCAGATCAGCTGCTTTTATATTGTCGGTCAATTGTTCCAATGTTTTTGCACCAATAATGGTACTGGTAATTCCGGGTTGTTTCATTACCCAGTTAAGTGCCACTGTCGCAACAGAAACGTTGTAGGACTTTCCAATTTCGGCCATCATGTCAACCAAATCATACGCTTTTTCTTTATTTATTGGTGGAAAATCGAAGGTATCGCGGCGGCTGTTGCCGGCAATTTTGGTTTTTCGGGTAAATTTACCTGAGAGAAAACCGCCTGCCAATGGACTCCAGGGCATTATTCCAATTCCTTCGCTTAAAGCCATGGGTACTATTTCGCGTTCAATATCGCGACTTGCCATGCTGTAATAATTTTGTGAAGCCACAAATTTTGTCCAACCCATTTTTTCAGCGTATGCATTTGCTTTCATTACCATCCATGCCGGGTGATTGCTTACGCCAATATAACGCACCTTACCTGAACGAACCACGTCTTCCAATCCACGCATTGTTTCTTCGAGCGGTGTAACCGGATCGACGCCGTGAATATAAAGCAAATCGATGTACTCAAGTTGCAACCTTTTCAGACTGTCATTTACCGAATCCATAATGTGAAGCCTTGATAGTCCAACCTGATTGGCACCTGGTCCCATTCGCAACCGTACTTTAGTAGCAATAACCACGTTTTGGTGTGAAATACCCAATTGCTTCAACGATTCACCCAATAATGTTTCCGAAAGTCCTTCGGAATAAGCGTTGGCAGTATCAATGAAATTGATACCAGCGTCGATTGATGTTTTGACAATCTGATTCACTTCGTCCTGAGGTAATTGTCCGATTGCTTGCCAATAACCTTTTCCTCCAAAAGTCATTGTTCCCAGACAAAGTTCGGAAACCAATACTCCTGTTTTTCCTAATTCATTGTATTTCATCGTTTTTATTTATTATGAAAATGTATTACTGATTCATTAATTTTACCATTAAAACAGTTGACCGAACGAAAAGGTTCGGGTTCATAAAACTTAAGGATGATTAGGTCGGTTTTATTGTTTCGGGGAAGGTATGAATTCCATTTCTGTACGTTACAATTCCATTTATGTACGTTACAAGTCCATTTCTGAACGTTACAAGTCCATTTCTGAACGTTACAAGTCCGTTTCTGAGCGTTGCAAGTCCATTTCTGTACGTTACAAGTCAGATTACTTTTCTAACATTTTCAACAATCCTGCTTTTCCGTACATGCTTAGTATGTACATACTGTCTTGTCCTAAATTAGCTTGACAGATTTATAATTAATTTCTGTTTATCTGTTGCATATAAAATATCATTCCTGTTTAAACATACATAGTTCATTTGA
>Ga0209123_1002516_pt1 | contig 15369 bp, 12 predicted proteins | sample BarGraIncu00431A_FD_184500 | JGI IMG/M metagenome (GOLD analysis project Ga0209123, IMG submission 184500) | Arctic peat soil microbial communities from Barrow, Alaska, USA - Barrow Graham LP Incubations 004-31A (SPAdes) (version 2) | ecosystem: Environmental > Terrestrial > Soil > Wetlands >...
GGGGGGGGGGGCGGAATAAAGAGTTTGCGTTACCCTCTATCGCTCAGCTTTGCGAATTCGCAAGATGAGGGGCTCTCCGCTTGATGTGGGGGCCGCAGCCACATGGTGTTTCGGCAATGTAGCAAACGCACTCAAGGGATTCACAGTCCGGCATGTGGAACTGGTGCCGCCGTGCTTTGGTGTCGTCTCGAACGGGCGACAGTGGCAGCCAGAAGACCCCAAATAAGTACCATTTGTAGCGCGTAGACCCAGACCTGGTTTTCGACGACAACTGCAAGCGTGTCGTGTCGAAAAGCATACAACACCAAAGCAAGCGTTAAAGCCGCCAGAGAGGGTAAATAGCCCCCACGTCCGCCCCAGGCGATTTGTGCATGCACTCCCAGGGTGGGCAACGAGAAGCAAGCAAGACCCAATGCCAGCAGCCCCAAAGAATGGGCTGCTTCGCCGAATCGACCGCCGAAGAAGAATTGGGTCACGTCACGCGGGAACGCACCGATAACCAGTGCCAGAGTTCCCGTGATCAACACGATTGCCGCTGAAGCAGCGGCAAGAACCCTAATGCGGCTGCGTGGGTCACTCTGCGCCAATAAATTTGGATAGGCTATGGCAGTAATCGGGTATGCCGCGAAAAAACCTAGTTTGGCAATGGTGGCCGTGGCAGCATAGTCGCCTCCTAACGCGGGGTTGAAAAACTGCACCATGAATTGATCAAGACTGAACGGTGCGAAAGCAAGGACGAATATCGCCACTGTCGAGCCTTCGATGCGAAGTACGGGCGAAGCGCCGTTGCCGGGAATCTCCTGCCGCTTGCTGACGTGCAAGCTCATGGCGTAGGCAAGGGTCAACACCATGAGGTAGTTGGCAGCATAGCCGGCCAGAGCTCCGCTGACCCCAAACCCAGCCAGCATCAAGGCCCAACCCCCCGCAAGCCGCGCGACCGCGCCAAAAAAATTAAGGTCCGCCTGCGAGCGAACCTTGCCCAACCCGACCAAAAATCCCAACGCGGTGGAGCGGAGAATGATTGCAAGGAGAGTTGCGCCACAGAGCACGACCTGCGTCGCATTTGCACCAATTCGTGAAGCGAACGGAAGCGCCACGATGGTCAGCAACACGGTGCCCGGCAAGGCAAACCGCCACGTGGCGCGCATCAGGGATGCAAACGTATCGCGGTTGGCATGCTCGCTAACTGCCCGGGTAACTGCGACCTGCAAAGAACCAGCAAATGCGCCAGTCATGGTAAGCAGGCCGAGCAATGCATTGAAAACTCCAAACTCGGCTGGCAACAAACTGCGTCCGGCGACTACGATAAACAGGTACGAGATCACGTTGGTCAACCCGAACACCAATCCGAACATGACCGTATCCGCAAAAATAACTCGCCAACTGTGATGTCCTTTTATCATGATTGTTTGCGCGCCATCGTACCAGCGTTCAACGCATTGCACTTGCTGCAATGCCAAACTGGCGGGTCCCATGATTCGATAATGGAGTGGTGCTGGTCTTGCTGGCAACAGCAGCGGTTGGGTTAGACTGTTTGCCAATGGTTGGGCTTGCTTTGGTCTGCGGTTGTAGATGTCGAAAAACTACATTCTGCAGGCCTCGACTGCTTCAACCGCCAGCCTCAAGCTTCAACTGTGGACGGGACATCACCTTGTTTCATTACATTCCATTGCATTCGTCACCGCTTGGTCAAACGATAGGGCGTGCTGTCGGTTGTATAAACAACGCCAATAACGCTGGCGGCGAGGTGGCACGATGACCGCTGCCACGGTGCCGCAGACTTTGGGTAGTTCGGTGCCCCTGCGTGAGCTTGGCTGGCGCGCTGCACTGCCGGTCGTGGTGCTGCTGATGGCGCAAGTCGGCCTATACGTCTGGATGGCGCCGCGCGGCTTCGAATTCACCGACGAGGCCTATTACATCCTCAACTACCTGCACTGGCGCGACTTGGTCGGCATGGTGTCGTTCTTCGGTGCCTACTTCGAATTGCCATTCCGGATGCTTGGCCAGAGCGTGCCGGCAATCCGCATCTTTAGCCTGCTGATATTACTCGCCAGCAGCGCATTCTTTACTCGCGAGACATTGCGCTTTTCCGACCGGCGAGATGGCACTATGAGTGCGACGCCATGGCTGTTCGTGGTTGTTGGCATGGCCGCATCGCTGTTCTACTTCGGTTATCTGAGCACACTCAGGGCGCCTTCCTACAACCTGCTTTCTTTGTGTTCGATGCTGCTAGCAACAGGGCTATTGATGCGTTTGCTGGAACCAAGTACGTCGCTCGCCAATGTGCGCGTGGCAGTGTTCTGTTACGGACTGGCCGTTGGTGCCTGCGGCTTGGGCAAGGCCTCGACAGGCGCGATCATGGTCGTTTGCCATGCACTGTTCTTTGCGCTGGCCAACCGTGACTGGCGGTTGCGACACCTCCTGGAGCTTTTGGTGCTGTCTCTGGTCGGCGTAAGCTTGAACTTTGCAGTGCTGCAATGGGTACACCCACAGTGGCTGGCGGTGCTGCGCGAGGGCATCGCGCTGTTCAGCTACTCCAGTGAAGGCAACCTGATCGACATGGCGAACGGATTGCGGTGGGACATTCAGAGGCTGGCGCCAATGCTGCCGTGGGCTGTTGGCATCATAGTGGCGTTTGTCTTGCTGGCGCGATGGATCGGGCCCGTGCGTCGCGCCGCTTTGTCGGCTCTGGTGGTCGCGGTGGTTGTCAGTTGCGTGGTTGGTTTGGTGTGGGGAGGTCTGACCCGCCTGTGGCTGCCGCTGATCGGTCTGGCCGTGCTGCTGCTCTGGAGCGTCGAGGGCTTGCGCCGCAAGCCGGTCAAACTGACAAGGAACGATGCGACGGATTTCGGTCTGATGTGCTTGCTCTTTGCGTTGCCTATTGGGTTTTCATTCGGCACCAATATGCCTGTGCTGGAACACAGCCAAAAGGCTGCTGTTTTTGCAGTGGTTGCGGTGTGTCTCCGGCTCCACCGCCTTGCCCGCCTTGAGCTACTGGCTACCCCTGCGATAGTTGCTTGCCTGACAGCGTTGTGTGTACCAACGCTGGTTATCCAACTCAAGGCCGCGCTGGATGTCGATTACACATATCGCCAGCTCAGACCTCTTGGCGAGCAAGCCATCCCAGTGCGCGTTGGCGCGACCAACACCACGGTGTTGGTCGATGCGACCACGCATGAGACGTTGCAATCTGTGATCGGAGCCGCGCGCGCGGCCGGGCTTGCACCGGGACAAGCGATTCTGGACTTCACCGGTGACGGCCCAGGCTTGATTTACGCAATTGGAGGGCGGCCCCTGGGATTGGCTTGGCTGCTCGGCGGTTACCCGAGCAGTCATGGCTGGGCGACTCGCTTGGTTGCGCAGCTTTCCCCGCAAGCGCTTCAAAGCGCTTGGCTGCTCACCTCAGACGACAATCCTCGCGCAATAGTTGGCTGGCAGCAATTGCTCAGTGCGCGCCTGGGAGTTGGCACGCACGTGCTAGTAGGAACGGTACCTATCCAGGCTCCGTATCACTGGGGGTTAAATTCGCCCGAGATCATATCCGTGCAGCTATGGAAGCCACGAGCCGTAGCTGGACCAGGGGCCGCTCAGTGACCGGCCTGGATGCTGCATCCGGGGTCGTCTCACCTCTCACGTTGTGAAAAATGGAACGCAAAAAATAATACGTCTGAACAACGGATCGGCGGCAATAGGTGTTTGAAATTAGCTGAACGCGTGTAAGACCCGCAAAAGAACTGTAGATGCCCGCCACAGAGAGTGTGAGAATGCTCAACAAAAAACTTTGTCGAGTGCATTATTGCTCTCTCAACTTCCGCATGAGGCCGGCCAGCCCGCGGAGAGATTTCGGGTTACAAGCAAAGATGCCCCAGTGTTCTCGGCGGTCGAAGCAGTGGACTTCCATAGCCAGGGCGGATTGTTATGAGAATAAGCGTTTGATGGTTGCCAACACCCAGTAGGCCCATACTTTGGGTTTTAGTGGTGAGTAATGAAGCGCTGCGCTGAAAGCAGCCTGCGCCACTTTGGGGTCGCCGCCCCAGATATGAAAATATCCATGACTAAAACATAGCTGAAAAAACCTTGCACGCAAGGCGCTTTCTGGTGCTGCCACATTGTCAGGGCCTGCAGGGCCGTAAGCCGCCAAAGTTTTCAGTAGTACCTTGTATTCGTTGTTTTCTTTACGCGGTACCTTGGTAGTGCTGGCAGCGTGCATGCGATAGTAGGCCAGTGTGCGATCCAACTTGGCAGCACGAAATTGGCGAGATACTCTGAGCCAGAAGTCATAGTCTTCGCCCGTGGCTAAAGTCTCATCCAGATCACCCACCGCTTCGATGACCGTTCGGCGAATCATCGCCGTAATGATGTGAACCACGTTGTCAAAAAGCAGTACCGTGTAAATCCATCCAGAATGCTCAGGCACAAGCTGCAATGGGGTACCCAGATTGACGGGTGTTGGCGGTGCCGAAAAAGAGCCATCGGGTTGAGCGTACCAGCGAAGAAAACCGCCAAAAACCACACCCACCTCAGGATGCTCCTGTAAATATTGAACCTGCAACGATACCTTGCTCGGGAGCCACACATCATCTGCATCCAGAAAAGCAATGAATTCGCCGCTTGCAGCGGCAATGCCACGGTTTCGGGCAGCGGCTGGCCCCGCATTCTTCTGGCGTAATACCGTTACTCTGCTGCCAAATGACTCAGCAGCTTCAGGGGTGCCATCTTTTGACCCATCATCGACTACGATCAACTCCATATTGGGGTAGTCCTGATTCAATACACTCCGGATGGATTCTTCAATGAATGGCCTTGCGTTGTAGGCAGGCATGATTATTGACACCAATGGGTGTGTGCGATTGGAATCGTTTATCAATGTTGTCAATTTCGCAAAAACGGTTAGCCAAAGCTATCACGACACGGTGATATTGCATTCAATCTTGAAATTTTATTTCACGCCGAACGACCGACCACCCAATTCCTTCTTACACAAACGATATTCCCTGATGTACCCAATGGCATAGTTGACATCCCACTCAGCGATAAATTTATTACCCGCATGAATCGTGATGAAACTTCGAAAAAAAGCTGTCACGAGATTCCTCAAAATCCACCTTGGCAGCCCTAAAAGTTCAGTAACAGGCGCACTATTGCCAAACGATAGTCTGCTCTGACCTCGACCAAAGCGCTGGGCACGGCCTAGAATCCATGATCGTTCCATTTGGTTCGGGCGGATGATATGGTGTACTCTAGCCTGAGCGACAAAGAACGACCGGTGCCCGTGTGCCGCCAAAGAATAGAGAACAGCCGATTCGCTGCCCATCGCATATTGTGTGCCGCTCGGTCCGATGTTTTCAGGGAAAAGTCCAAAGCGGTCAAGAACATTCCGCCTAACCGAGAAATTCGCGCCCCACACAACACCGATCGAACACTCTCCTTCAGGCACAGACCCTTCAGTTATGGAGAAGACGGTTCCCAAGGGCACATACTTTAATATCCAAGTTTCCGGCGTCCTCGGCCAATGTGGGTAAATTGATCCACCGAAAATATCGAAGCTCAAATTATTGTCGGCTGCTTGTCGATGCTTTTCGAGCCAGTCCTTGGGGAAAATAATATCATCGTCAGAAAAAATTACCAGATCGCCCTCCACCTCGCCCCTGGCAAGGTTCAAAGCGCGATTTTTCCCCGGCTTTTGTTCCGACAGAATTGAAATGGGTAGTCGGCCACGATATGAATCGAGTATTTGACTGGTCTCATCGTTGCTTCCGTTGTCGACAATTACCAGTTTCCAAGAGGACTGTGTTAGTGTTTGCGCACACAACGAATCGAGCGTAAGCGGCAACGTTTGTTGCCCATTTCTGGTAGAAATTAATACTGTGAGCATTAGCCTATCCTTCCATTCGTAATATCAGGCTGTAGATCGCGACAAGGCCAGCTTGCTTCAACCGCAACCAACGCACCGGGATGGGGCCAGGGTAACCCTTGGCCAGTCTGAACAGGCCTGTTGCAATCGACCTGACAACGGAGCGCCCAGCGGGTGAGCGCGGTAGTCCCGCCAGCAGGGTCTTGAAGGCATCCCATTGGTTTGTGATTACATCAGCGGCATAGCCCGTACAAATGGCTTCAGCAATGGCCTCCCGTACAGCCGGCTCGGGCACTCTGTCGGGTGGCAAGAGGGTCAGAACACTTTGCAGATCTATCGTCATTTCAGGCAGGCAGCCTTTGCTGGCCATCACAGTCATGCGGGCCAGCAGGGCCTGGCGCTGCGCGGTAGGGGCTGAAAAGATGGCCTGCCTGGGCACCAGATAATCGCCCAGCGGCAAGCTGGCTCTGAGCTTTTGACCGATACGCTGATCAAATTTGCGGAAGATTTTTGCGCGCTGGTTTCCGCCGTATCGAATGGCTTTGGCACCCCGCGGACCGGTATGTTGTCGAAAAATGAAGCTTGGCTCGTGGCAATAGGCCGCAGGGTAGGCACGAGCCAACCGCAGTTGCATGTCGTAGTCTTCGGAACTGAGCAGTTCGGTGTCAAAGCCACCGACGGCGCGGTAGGCGTCCGCCCGTACCAGCGCCGTGGCGAGATGGAAGAAGCAGCCTTTCATGAGTTCAAATAAAAAGCTGTCCGGCGTGTAGATGGGAAATTGGTGCATCCGGCCTTGGTGGATCTTTCCGTCGGCCCCATCACCGCCATAAAAGTGGGGGCTGTAGACAAAGCCGGCATCCGGCCTGGCTTGGAGGGCCCCTACGCGGTTAGCAATGGCATTGGGTAGCGCCACGTCGTCGTCGTCAAATATCCAGATCAACTCGCCTTGGGCCAAGGTCAGGCCAAGGTTAACCGCAGTGGGTTTGCCACCGTTATCCTTGCGGATGTAGCGGATGTGCTGCCCATAGGGCTTCAATATTTCAGCGGTGTCGTCCTCAGAGCCATCGTCGATGACGATGATTTCCAGGGCGGGCATGGTCTGCGCGAGCAGGCTGTCCAGGCATTCGGCTATGTAGTTGGCCCGGTTGAAGGTGGGCACCAGAACGGACACGCGCAGGCCGGGGACCGAATGTGCATGCCCGGCAGGTGGTTGGGCCAGGGTGGTGGTAAGGGCGTCCATTTCAGTTTGTCACGCCTTGTGGCCCAGTTTGGATAAGACCTCTTTGGCGTCGCGCACATGTTGAGGCGCAATGACCAGAGAGGCAGTTACGTATATGGCCATGCCAATACCAATTAAGCACCCCAGTTGAGCTGCACTGCTCGCTACCCAAGTTTGTACCCAGTCACGGGCCATGCCAAGTAGCCACCACATCAAGCCCGCAGCAATGCAGGGCGACCCCATGATTTGCCAGATGTGCTGCAGATGCATCTTGACTAGCCCGAAAGCGATTCGAAAAAAAACCAAACTAACGCCTGTAAGTGCCAACCGTGACCAGACGACACCCATCAGCCCCCATTGGCTGCCAACCAGTATGAATGCAATGGCAAGTAGTGTTTGGATCAAATACAACTTGAATAACAGGCCAACACGGTTGGTGGCATTGAATATGGGGGAGCCGATGGAAGCTGCCGCACCAAGACCGGTGGCGATGGAAATAACTTGCAATATGGGAATCATCGGAAGCCATTGTTCGCCGTAGAGCACTCTGACCAGCTCGGGCGCCACGGCGGCCACGCCAAAACCCATTGGGGTGAATGTCAGAGCCAGCAAGCGGCCGCTGCGCAAAATGCCGTCCCGAAACCGGTCTGCGTCGTTCTGGATCGCGGAGAAAGCGGGGAACAAGACCCTTTGCACAGGCTGTATCATCCGCACGCGAATCTCGTCTGTGAGAGAACGGGCATTCTGGTACTGACCCAGCATGGTTGCCCCAAGCGTTCGACCGATCAACATGAAGTCAAGGTTGGCGTTGATGAAAAAAAGAATGCCGTTGCCGAAATAACCGCCATTGGTGCGCCAGGTAGACTTTAGAAAAGATGTGCTAAATCTCGGTCTGGGCCAATAGCCGGTCAGCGCTTGGTATGCGCAGGTCTGCACCACCGCTCCCGCGAGTGCGCCGCCTGCCAGGCTCCAGACGCCAAAGCCATTGAGTGCCATGACGATGGCGGTGCCGGCCCGGGCAAGCAGCATACTGCTCTGAGCGTAAAAATCTTGTCTGAACTGCATGCGTCGGGCCAGCAGGCTGCGTGGAACCATGGTTAGCTCTTCAAGAATAAAGCTCAGGCAGAGTACCCGGAGCAGGGGGCCGACCATGGCGTCTTGGAAAAGGTGGTTGGCGAAGAAAGACAGGCCGAAGACCAGAACCGTCAGGGTCATTCCGAGCCCTACGGCGCTCCAGTGCATGGTGTCGATCTGGATACGTGAAATTCGCAGCCTCTGGATCAGAATGGAGCCAAAGCCGAAACTGGCAAACACTGCCGCCAATTCCGTGACGACGGTAGCCATGGCGATATGACCAAAATCGGCGGGCGTCAACACACGGGCAAGCACTGCCATGGAGCCAACGGTGATGGTGGTCCGCAATGCGATGCCAAGAAACGTGAAGGCCGCGCCATTGACCACGCGACGTCCCAGGTCATCTGCTGTTGGGCGAAACGCTTTCTGAACCCGGTTACGAGGGCGTGACGACGTGGTCATGCTACTACTGTACGGGATTCATTTGATTGGGGTCAGCGGTTCATCGGGCGCACGCCACTTCCCTGCCGCAGTGAGTTTGTCACGCAGCTCGGTCTGGGTAAATCCCAACGTCATGGCCATGTGGGCTTGAGCGAGTGCCTTTTCAAATTCTTTCATATCCAGATAAATCAGCCCCAAGTTGTAGTGAGTGAACGCGTTTTCGCCAGCTGCTGTTGCAACTTGCTCAAGCTCATGTAGCGCTTCAGAAACGCGGCCATCCGTTGTAAGAAAGGTCGCGTATAACATGCGAGCAGTCGTGTCATCTGGCCGGAAGCGCAGGGCACGCTGAAAGTAGCAATCAATACTGTATTCGGCATCTTTGGGATGCGGCGTCTTGAGCTTTTGCCCGTACCGCATCATGGTCATCAGAGCCCTGTGGTGATTGGGAAACGTTCTGAGGGTGTAAGACAAGTCTTGCCCAATAGTGCCTGTATTGCCCTTAATGAGTGCCTCAATAGGGGGGGTGAAGTGAAAGCGGTCAACAATATCAAGCTTTTCCCCCCGATCAGTACGGTAGTCAAACGGTCCATAGTGATTTTTCAGTTCACCGCACGCCGAAAAGTTGTTTTGGGCCAGAGCGCTGAAGCTTGCGGTTAGAGTGAAGATTGCCAGTAGCCACTGCGCGAAGGGTCGATATTTCGAATGCACTTGTTTGTTCATGGTTCATCCTGATTTTTTTAAGCGAGTAATGAGAGGCTTCAGTGTTCTACCCAACATCTCTTTGCCCAAGCCAAAAATGCCACTGATAGATTTCGGGTTGTAGGCCACGATTCCCCAACGTTCGCGCCGGTGGCTCATCCAAGCTTTCTTGTAAGGATCATCCCCAATAAGGTAGTCCACTTCTACAACCCTGTCCTTTTCAATCGCATGTTCCATCAGCATGGTCGTCAATAAAGTCCCGGAAGCGTAAGACTTAAAATTTTCGTCATAGGCAAGTTTGTAAATGTTGGCCTTGCCGTTCGCCACAATCCACAGTTGGGCAGCAATTGGCTCGCCATTGAGCCACGCTACGCCTAAACGTAGCCAGCCTCGTTCGGCGCAGGTTCGTATCAAGCCAGGAACAAATTCTGGGTAAGGTTCCGGCTTTTTCCAACTCGATGCATAAACGCGCTCGTAGGCAGCCAAGCCACGATCCAGATTGGCACCACCCTGAACCAGTTCCAGCGTTCCACCTTCGGCCGCAAACTTCTTTGTCATCCGCTTGATGGTGCTGCGAAGCGACCCTTCCCGATTTTTCAAGTAGGTACTCCAATCATCGCTGACCTGGAGATACCAGTTACCAAAACAGAAAAATCTGAATGGCACCAGTCCGCTTGCTTGAAGGGCGCCCAGCAGTGTGCGAAAGCTTGTTGATTCAGAGTCCATAGGCGCAAACCTCAATGACCCTAACGGTGCATGGACATCCCTCACTGCGCTTATCAAGGGAACCATATCACGCACCTCGACCCCCATTTCGATCAGCGGGGCATAGAGCGCAGTGTAGTAGTTGCTTAATGATTCAACATGCTTGCTGAATGGGGTTTTTTTGACGCGCACGGGTAGCGCCGCCACCGGGTGCCCATTTTTCCGTAAAACGTAAATATGCACGCCATCATCGGCGGGGTACACCGAATTAACAAGGTTGCGGTACCAGGAGACACTGCTTTCGACACTCTCTTGTTCGCCAATGGCAAACAGTTGCTTAACATCACTCGGAAACTCATCCGGATGCCTATAGACAGTCACATTCAGCATGTCATGAATTTCTTCGGTTGGTTTTAGGCACATGTCAAAGCCTGCAACTTTGATAGCCAGCCCAGCGTTATGTTTTCTGCCTGTTTTCGAGAAGCAGCGCTGGAAAATGTATGGTCGGCCCCTTGCAGGTCATTGCGCACCAAACGCGGATGCGTTAATGCGTTCTTCCAGGCTGCATCCTTGCTCGCATACTCCAGGAATTCTTTGGCTGTGTAGTCATCGCCACTCAGCAACAGAGAAATATTGCCATTAAAGGCATCCAAGGCGGCAGCCATGCGATGCTGAAAGGGCTGTTCAGACGCTGAAGACCGACCGGATGCTGATGCAGCTGCCCCAGAACCCCGCGCACCAGTAAAAGCGACACGAATATTCCGCACCAAGCCAGGAAGTGCTTTGAAAGCCACCCCGCCGCGAAGCAGCTTGGTCCAAAACTCTTTTTGCATCAATCGCTGTGTGTAGTAATGCTTAACCTGGGTGCGCGCCAGGCTGGCTTCTGACCGAACCCACGGGTTCAACAGGCACAGGCCAGTCACTCGCGGGTCACGGGTCTCTTGGCAGTAGAGCAGCGCAGCCGATGCGCCGTCACACAGGCCCCACAGAACCACTTGTTTGACAGTGGGCATGCGTGCTTGCAATTCATCAATAGCGGCTGCAATATCTGCGCTCACGCCCTCAAAATTGCGCTGTTGGCCTTCGCTGTCGCCCATGCCCCGGTAGTCAAACCGCAGCACTGCGTAGCCCGCAGTGGCCAGCGCGCGCGATAGAAGCACAAACTGGCGGTGACTGCCAACACGGTACTGCGGGCCACCCACAATCACGATGACGCCGGTCTCAGCAGGTGTTGCTGGTTTGGCCAGAATGCCCCGCAGCGTGTCGCCCTCGCAGGCAAAGAGTGCGGTCTCTTCGGTGTAGTTCATGCGGACATGGCCGAAAGGGCAGCCGTGGTGGCTGCAATCAATGCGGGGGCTTCTTCAATTTCACTGGTTTGCCAGAAAGCGGGGCCGTGTACGATGTGGCTGCTAACGTCAAAGCCCGCTTGCTGCCACTGGGCAATTGTTTTGGTTGAGACGGGGCTCAAACGAACGTCCTCCCGCGTGGACAGTTCAAGCCATTCCAGCCGCCGCGTTTGGCCCTTGTTGCTGGCCGGTGGCACCAGGGCTGCTTGCTCAAGCCCCATTGCGAGTCCAGACGAGAGCATGTACCCGGAAATTTCTACCGGCGAGCCACTGGCCAACTGCTGGCGCATGTTTTCCATGACGCCCTTTGCCTGGCCGCCCAGCATATCGCCAGCCACTTTGAGGCGCAAGAACTGTTGCAGAAGCGGTTTGCCGGCAGAGGGGGGCTGCCAGCAGAGAAAGTTGCATGCCTCGTTCAGTTGCTTGGCCGCTTCTACAGCTAGAAGGCAGCCGGCGCGAAGGCCCCACAGCCATAGCGGCAAATGGTCCAGGCCAGCGCCGTGCGTGTTACTTTGGCTACGTAGCCAATGGCATCCTTGCACTACGTCGCTCACCCAGCTTTGCCAGGTGGCATCACCAAAATCGCCAGAGCTGTCGCCGCAACCCAGCAGGTCGATCTGCAGCACAGAGTAGCCCGCTTGGGCCAGTTCCCGTGCCTGCAGTGCAGCCATGCGGCGGGCTTTGTTCATTTCTTCGGCAAAGGGGTGGATGTAGAGTACCAAGCCGCGGATGGCGCCGTCTTTTTCACCACATTCAGCCGGGTAGAACAGGCAAAACCGCTGGCCGCTATTGGTTGGCTCGGCAGGCAGAAAAAAAGCCTCTGGCTGCACAGACATGGGTTGTCAAGCAGCCAGTTTGCTGCTGACAAAGTCAGTCAGCGAGCCAACCGTGGCAAAGGTCCACCCATCGATATCGTCATCGTCAACCGCCAGGCCAAACTGCTCTTCAAGCGTAGTAATGAGCGTAACAACCGCCATCGAGTCCAACTCGGGAATGGCGCCCAGCAACGGTGTATCGCGAGTGAATGTGGCCGAGCGTCCATTCAAACTTAGAACTTCGTCAACAACACGAAGTACTTCTTGTGTAATATTCAATCCAAACTCCATTGGAGGCGACTTGCCTGCTCAAAATTATTTTAGGGCCCAAGAGCCTATAGGTGCTTCGATAGACCTTTCATCCGTTTGCGTTTTCTCAATCGCCGCCGCTTTTTTATTTCTATGACCGAATCCACACTTTTGCCCGAACTGATCGCCCTGACTGCCCATCGCACGCCGCAGGCGATTGCACTGACCCATGGTGCATCGTCTTTGAGTTACGCGGATCTGAGCGCTAGCGTCAGCCAGTTCGCCTCTGGCCTGATGGGCTTGGGTCTGGCGCGCGGTGAGCGGGTGGCCATTTATCTTGAAAAGCGTTTCGAGACGGTCATTGCCAGTTTTGGCGTGCCTGCGGCTGGGGCGGTTTTTGTGCCGGTCAATCCACTGCTCAAACCGGAACAGGTGGCCTTCATTTTGCGCGACTGCAATGTCCGCGTGCTGGTGACGTCGCCTGAGCGTCTTGCCTTGATGAAAGACGCCTTAGTCGAGTGCCATGACTTGCGCCATGTGGTGGTCACCGATTCTGTAGCGAATTCAGCCCAGGCGGACGTAACCGTCACAGGACCATTGGTGCTGACCTTCTGGCGCGACTTGCTCAGCAGTCCCCTCCGGCCTGGGCACCGGGTGATTGATATCGATATGGCGGCCATTCTTTACACCTCTGGCAGCACCGGCCAGCCTAAAGGGGTGGTGCTGTCGCATCGCAACATGGTGGCCGGTGCCAAGAGCGTGGCGTCTTACCTTGAGAACAATCCGCAAGACACGCTGCTGGCGGCGCTGCCTTTGTCGTTTGATGCGGGGTTCAGCCAGCTGACGACGGCGTTTCATGCGGGCGCGCGGGTGGTGTTGTTGAACTACCTGATGCCGCGCGATGTGCTGAAAGCGATGGAGCGGGAAAAAGTGACCGGCCTGACCGCTGTGCCGCCCCTGTATATCCAGCTGGCGCAATTGGACTGGCCAGCAGTCGTCAACGACAACCTGCGCTATTTCGCCAACACCGGTGGCCGCATGCCCCGCGAAACGCTCACTTCGCTGCGGCAGCGGGTGCCCAAAGCTAAACCGTTCCTGATGTATGGCCTGACCGAGGCTTTTCGATCAACCTACCTGCCGCCGGAGGAGGTGGACCGCCGCCCGGATTCGATCGGCAAGGCCATCCCGAATGCTGAAATTCTGGTGCTGCGTGAAGACGGGTCTGCCTGCAGCCCGGAGGAGCCTGGCGAGCTGGTGCACCGCGGTGCGCTGGTGGGCATGGGTTACTGGAATGACACTGAAAAGACGGCGGAGCGCTACAAGTTGCTGGCCTCTGACGCACCCGGACGGCAGCCGGGCCTGCAGTTGCCTGAATACGCGGTTTTTTCGGGTGACACGGTGCGCAAAGACGCCGAGGGGTTTTTGTATTTCATTGGTCGACGCGATGAGATGATGAAAACATCGGGTTACCGGGTGAGCCCCACCGAGGTGGAAGAGATTTTGTACGCGACCCAAATGGTGGGCGAGTGCGTGGCCTTTGGCGTGGATCACCCCAGCTTGGGTCATGCTATACAAGTAATAGCTACTAATGCAGTAGATACGGGGGCTAGAGGCCTAAATGATCTAATAAATGAATGTCGTGCCCGCATGCCCGCCTACATGGTGCCGGCAGGCATCGAGATCGTCGCCGGGCCGCTGCCGCGCAATCCCAATGGCAAGATCGACCGCAAATTACTGGCAACCGAGTGGCTTGAGCGGCATGCCGCCTGAGCGCACCGCTCCGTCCTGAAATTGAAAGCGGAACCCAATTTATGACTCTCACTGAACGCCAACTGCCCGTGCATGCCCCCATGAATCAGTTCTCCGTGCGCGAGGGCGAATTGATAGTGGGGGGCGAGCGTTTGTCATTGCTTGCCGCGCGGGTGGGGCAAACGCCTTTTTATGCCTATGACCGTTCGCTGTTGCGTGCCAGGGTGGCAGCGCTGCGCGGCGTGCTGCCCAGGACGGTCAAGCTGCACTACGCGATGAAGGCCAACCCCATGCCTGCGGTGGTGGGTTTGATGGCCGGTTTGGTGGACGGTATTGACGTCGCTTCTGCGGGCGAGCTGAAGGTGGCACTGGATGCTGGCGCCAACCCGCTGGAAATCAGCTTTGCCGGACCGGGCAAGCGCGATGCCGAGTTGCGCCAGGCGGTGGCGTCGCGCGTGCTGATCAACCTTGAATCGTTTCGCGAAGTGGCGGTGCTGGAGGCCATTTGCGGCGAATTGGGCTTGAGCGCGCGCGTGGCGGTGCGGGTCAACCCCGACTTTGAACTGAAAGGTTCAGGCATGAAAATGGGCGGTGGCCCCAAGCAGTTTGGTGTGGATGTAGAGCAGATCCCTGAGCTGCTGGCTAGCATCGGCCGCGCTGGCTTGGCCTTTGAAGGCTTTCATTTGTTTGCCGGTTCGCAGAATTTGCGTTCAGATTCGATTTGCGAAGCCCAGCAAAAGTCTTACGAGCTGGCGCTACGGCTGGCACAGCATGCGCCGGCGCCGGTGCGCTTTCTGAATCTGGGTGGCGGCTTTGGCATTCCCTACTTTCCGGGTGAACAACGGCTTGATCTGGCCCCTATTGGCGACAATCTGGCCCAACTGGTCCAGCGGGCGCAGACCGAGTTGCCCGACGCCGCGTTGGTGATCGAACTGGGTCGCTACCTGGTGGGCGAAGCCGGGGTTTACGTGGCCCGCATTGTGGATCGCAAGGTTTCGCGCGGGCAGGTGTATCTGGTGGCGGACGGCGGGCTGCATCACCATTTGTCAGCGTCCGGCAACTTTGGTCAGGTGATACGCAAAAACTACCCGGTGGCGATTGGCAACAAGGCCGATTCGCTGGAAACAGAAACAGCTTCGGTGGTCGGGCCTTTGTGTACGCCCCTGGACCTGCTGGCCGACCGCATGGCTTTGCCTGTGGCACAGGTCGGGGACCTGG
>Ga0209123_1002517_pt1 | contig 15366 bp, 6 predicted proteins | sample BarGraIncu00431A_FD_184500 | JGI IMG/M metagenome (GOLD analysis project Ga0209123, IMG submission 184500) | Arctic peat soil microbial communities from Barrow, Alaska, USA - Barrow Graham LP Incubations 004-31A (SPAdes) (version 2) | ecosystem: Environmental > Terrestrial > Soil > Wetlands >...
TAGATCAGTTGGGAATTAAAAAAGGTCCGGAAGTTCCAACGGGTGTAATGGCACGGCAAATTGATAAAAACCACTTTCTTTATCTGAATGTCAGTGGAGAAAATAAAGAAATACAAATGAAGGGAAAATCCAAAAGTATCCTTTTGGACAAAAACTACGATGGCAATTTTACAATTGCTCCTTACGAACCGGAATTCATTGAAACTAAGTAACATATTATACTATCACCCATGATGACAGGAATTCACAAGATGTTATCATGGGTGTTTTAGTATTGTTACTAACCAATTATAATTTATATAAGACTTTTTCTTATGAAAAAATATAAAAGACAGCTATATATACTCGGAGTATTTTGGATTGTTTCTTTCCAAAGTATTATTGGACAGTCATCTTATATTTTTCATCATTTAGAAACGAGTGACGGTCTTTCAAATAATTCTGTAAGAACAATTCTGAGAGATAGTTATGGGTTTCTTTGGATAGGAACTGAATCAGGATTAAATAGATACGATGGATATGGATTTAAAGTATATTCGATGAATTCGAATACTCACAATTCGCTGATTTCAAATGATATAATAGGATTGCAGGAAGATGGCTTAGGTAATATTTGGGTCGATTTTGGATATACTTATATGGTATACAAAAGAGACAAAGACTGCTTTCTGTCGGATACAAAACAGTTATTACTTGGTTTGGGCATACAACCTGATCAAAACTGCAAAGTGTTTGTTGATAAAAAGCACAATCTTTGGGTGTTAAATAAAAAAACAATTTTCGAATATAATATCTTGAAGCAGATAACATATTCTTTTAAACTAAAAATACCTTTAGAGGACGCAGTTACAACGGATTTAAGCAATAATGGAGAATATCTTTATGCTATTCAACAGTCAGGTATTTGCTGGCAATTGAATAAAAATTCTGGGGTTCAAACACCTGTAGAATTACCCGATATTATTAAAAAAAACCGAATAAATAATTATAAAATTTATGCTGATAGCCATAATGGATTATGGGTTTATTCTTATAAAGATGAACAAGTATTTTACAGAAAAAACCAAAATCAGGGTTGGAAATTAATTGGATTAAAATCTGAAATTAAAGCTCAAAGCAATATAATTACAATTGCTGAGGATCAGAACGGGCAAATATGGATTGGAACTGATCATAAAGGTTTGTTCGTATATAATAAGGCTGATGAGAGAATAATAAATATTGTTAATTACACTGGGAGACACACTTCTTTGGCATCCAATAATGTAAGTAGCATATATATTGATAATACTGGAACTATTTGGATTGGTCACAGTAAAAAAGGGCTCTCATTTTATCATGAAAGCTTTCAGAATTTTATTAATATCAAGCAACCGGAATGCCCCGATATTACAACTATATTGGAAGATCATCTTGGAAATATTTGGTTGGGAACAGATGGAAATGGATTATATCTAAAGGAAAAGAATAACGGCTTGGTGAAGAAGCTTCCAATACCTAACACTGCAATTGTCTCTATCATTGAAGACAGGAAAGGGCGTGTTTGGATTGGGACCTATTTAAAAGGTCTGTTTTGTTATGATAGAGGAAAGATTGTAGAATATACAACAAATAATAGCAAACTGACAAATAACAATATTTGGAGCTTGAAGGAAGACCGCTATGGAAATATATGGATAGGCAGTTTAGGTGGAAAAATTCAAGTATTGAAAGCAAATTCAGATTTTTTAAATTCTTTGATCACACCCTTTGATGACTCTTTCCACGCTTTAGATATGTTTTATGATGGTGGCGATAAATTATATGTCGGTACTGGCTATGGACTTTTGACGATTGATATAACAAACAATCGAAAAACTGTATATTATGGCAATAAGCATGGAAGTCAACAATTCAAGCAACAGCAAATATCAAATGTATATAAAGATGACAGAAATATCCTATGGCTTGGAAGTAGAGATGGACTAACTATTTGGGATCAAAAGAAGGATACAATTTATAACTTTAATAAAAATAACGGTCTATGTGACAATATAATTAGAGGTATAACAGAAGATAATCTCAAAAATATTTGGATAACAACAAGCAATGGACTTTCTATATTGACGGTTAACCGGGAATCAAATAATGTGTTATCAATATCAAGTAGGAACTTTACTGTAAAAGATGGCTTGATTAATGATTATTTTAATAGTCATTCGATATGCAAGCTTAGAAATGGAGATATTTTACTCGGGTCAACTGATGGATATACAATTTTAGACCCGAATAAAATGGCTGGAAAGGATCAACCTATGTCCAAAGTTATATTTACAGGATTAACTGTGGGAATTAATAATATTCAAGTTGATTCATTTTATAATGGCCATAAGTTACTTGAACAACCAATGGAGCTAACGTCTAAGTTGAATTTCAAATATAACGATAAATTAATTTCCTTACAGTTTACTTCCGGTGATTTATTGAATGCCGATAAAGTAAAATATGTATATCAAATTGATGAATTTAACAATCAATGGATTCCAACACAAGAAAACAAAATAATAATATCCACATTACCACCTGGGAAATACAGGCTTTTGATAAAAGCTTGCAATAGTGATGGTGTTTGGAATAATGACCCTACCATATTATTTATTAATGTAACTCCGCCTTTCTATTCTTCCATTTGGGCATTTATTATATATATTGTATTGATTATATGCATAGTTGTGTACTACATTCGGCATACTAAAAAACGGCATCGAATAAAATTAGAGCAACATCGCATACAACTTTACCATGAGCAAAAAATACGCATTAATGAGATGAAGTTAAGGTTTTTCACCAATATTAGCCACGACTTACGCACACCGCTTACACTCATTATTACACCACTACAAGTCCTGCTGAATGATGCTACAAACGAAAACATGAGAAAAAAATTGAGTACCATGTATAAAAATGCACAACAACTATTGTCATTGATAAATTCGTTGCTTGATTTCCGCAAATTAGATGTTGGTGCAGATATTTTGAATTTAAAGTCAGGTGATTTTGTTAACTGCATTAAGGATGTTTATACTTCATTTTACGAATATGCTAACGAACGCCAGATAAAATTTCTCTTTTCGACCGAAATGGAAAGTCTAACTATACAGTTTGATGAAGATAAAATTCAAAAGACACTTACTAATCTGCTATCAAATGCATTCAAATATACACCAGATAGAGGTACCGTTAAAATACACATATCGCAACAGGATGATAATGTTCTGGTAAGTGTTTCTGATTCCGGATTAGGTATTAGTAATGAAGAAAAGGTAAATGTTTTTGAGAGATTCTATCAAGCTCCACAGAATCAAGATAAAACTGGAAGCGGAATAGGTTTACATATTGTTAGCGAATATATCAAACTCCATAGAGGGACAATTTCTTTAATAGATAATATTCCACAAGGTTCCATATTTACGTTCAAATTACCTATCCTAGAAATTGAAGCAACAAACAAATCAGAAATAGTAGAAGTATTGGAAGAAGATTTTGATGAAGATAATGAAAATACGGGACTGGTTACAGATAAACCAATTTTACTATTTGTAGATGATAATAAGGATCTTTGTGAATTCATTGTGGATAATCTTTGTGATAATTATTCAGTTATAACTGCTTATAATGGAAAAGAGGCAATGGAACAATTGAATATTTACGATGTTACCATCGTAGTAAGTGATGTAATGATGCCAGTTATGAGTGGAACTGAGCTTTGCAGACAGATAAAGACAAACATTTATTGGTCTCATATTCCGGTTATTTTGTTGACAGCACGTACTGCAGAAGAATATGTAATTGAAGGATTGGTATTGGGGGCAGATGATTATGTCACCAAACCATTCAATTTAAACTTATTAAAACTACGCATCAATAAATTTATTGAATGGACAGAAAAATCTCATCAAACATTTAGGCATAAGTTGGATGTTTCACCAAGTGAAATTACTATTACATCACTTGATGAGAAGCTTATAGAAAAGGCTATCAAAGTGGTTGAAGAACATATAAGCGATACTGAATTTTCTGTTGAAACATTAGGTGAAGCTATAGGTCTTAGCCGTGGTCATCTATATAAGAAGCTAATGATTATTACTGGGAAAGGACCTTCTCAATTTATCCGCACAATCCGATTGAAACGTGGGCGTCAGCTTCTTGAAAAAAGCCAATTGCAGATTTCTGAAATAGCTTATGAGGTTGGTTTCAATTCTCCTAAAATATTTAGAAAGAACTTTCGTGAAGAGTTTGGTTTATCACCATCAGAATATTTACGTACCTACAAACTAATGAAATAACACATCAATGCACCCAATGCAGTACATAACGCACCGTGATTCTAAAGGGGATGTTATACTTTTATCGCACTATTCTTAATGATTGTTCAATTTTGACGAACATTAATATACCCTGAAATTATCAATTTAAGCGAATACTTTTATGGATGTGTGTACAATCTATTCATTGTTTATATCGTATCATCTCATTATCAAAATAATATTTATTCCATAATTAAAATAATATTATTCTTAAAAATCCAAATAGCTTCACCATTTTGTCCTTTTAATTGTGCTGAGAACATAATTTATTTTTGCTTAAATATATAATATTCATGTCGATCTCAACAAGGTTTGTTCGCCATTTCAGAAGACTATGTATGGAATCTTTTTCGGAGAAATTAATTGTGGAGAAGATGGTGACCTGTATGCAGAAATGGTAAAAAACTCTTCCTTTTTTCGGCAATATTTTTTAGAAAATTATAATCAATAGACAATTATAAATTTATTTAATTGTCTTTTACTTCAATTTAATTTGACTAACTAATACTCTAATTCATTATGAAAAGTCTAATTAATTTTATTCTTGTTGCGCTTTTTCTTGCATCATCAGTTTCTTCCTTTTCTCAATCCGCCAATACGTCGGATTTTTCCCAACTTATTTATTCCCGATTTGAAAGGCAAATAACTAATTTTCCGCAAGAAAAACTGTATGTTCAAACTGATAAACCCTATTACAGTGCAGGCGAAGAAATTTGGTTTAAGGCTTTTTTAGTAAATGAAACTACGCTGGAACCAAATGCCTTGAGCCAATTTGTTTATGTGGAGCTGATTAATAAAATGGACTCGGTGTTGTATCGGGTAAAAATCAAAAAAGATTCAACAGGTTTTGCCGGTCATATAAAACTAAAGCCCGAAGTTCCTAACGGAACCTACTCGTTGCGGGCTTATACGTATTGGATGCAGAATGTAGGAACAGATTTTTTCTTCTCTAAAAATATTTTAATCGGGAATAAAATTGATGACCGCATAACCAGCAAAATAACTTATGGAACAGCTGTTGATGGCTTGATTCCGGCAACTCTCACATTTATTGATGCAGTACAAAATCCAATAGCCGGAAAAAGAGTTGATATCAAACAAAACTGGGATAGTGCTAAAAAGAAAAAGTTTTCGATGATAACCGCCAAAGACGGCACTGTAAAGTGGCATCTAGAAATTGACCCGAAAGATGATTCCAAAAAAGACATACAGGTTTCGATGTACGAAGAGAAGTATGAAACCACTATTTCACTTCCTGAGTTTAGTTCTGATTTTGATGTGCAGTTCTTTCCCGAAAGCGGAAATTTGTTGGATAATGTCTTACAATGTGTAGGTTTTAAGGCTATTGGCAAGGATGGATTGTCTGTGGACATAGCAGGAAAAGTCTTTACCGATAAAAATGAGGAGATTTGTGAGTTGTCCACTTTGATTAATGGAATGGGAAAATTCTCGATAAAAACCCAGCCTAATGAAGGTTATTATGCCTTGGTTAAGCGAGCAAATGGTATTGAAAAAAGAGTAGAACTTCCAAAAACTCAAACTGCCGGTGCCGCAATTCAGTTGGTTTATAATCGAGGGGAAATTTTATATAAAGTCACCAATCAGACCAGGATTCCGAATGAATCACTGTATTTGCTTTTACATTCCCGAGGAAGAGTGTTTGTGGTGCAGCCTCTTAAAAACCTTGAAGGTCAAATTTCCGAATCGATGCTCCCTAGGGGAATAGTTTCACTTTCTGTTATCGATTCGTTGGGAAATACCTATTGCGAACGTTTGAGTTTTGTCAGAAACTTTAATTTCCCGACTGTTTCCATGCAAAGCGATAAACCTGTTTATTCCAAACGGGAGCTGGTGAATCTGGATTTCAACGTTCTTTCGCAGCAGGGAAATCCGGTGAAAGGAGACTTTGCAATTAGTGTTACAGACAAACAAACCGTCAGGCAGGATTCGTTGGCGGATAATATTATCAGTAATCTGTTGTTGACTTCAGATATTAAAGGCTATGTAGAAGAACCCGAAACCTATTTTGTGGACAATAAAGCAGCCACCAGAGAAAAAACCGATGTATTGATGCTGACTCAGGGCTGGCGGCGGTTCAATACCGCTGATATTGTAAAAGCCTCGTACCAACTACCTAAATTCTATCTGGAAGCGGGGCAAGTGCTTTCAGGAAAAGTAATGAACTTGTTTAATAAACCATCCAGAAAATGTGGAATAATTATGATTCCATCCTATAATTCCAGTATAAAATTAGCTAAAACTGATAGCTTGGGGCGTTATTCCATTGATGGGATTCAATTTCCGGATAGTTCATCATTTATACTGAAAGCTAAAAAGAAAAAAACGCTGGGAGACGTAGAGATAATTCCTGATTCCGATGTTTTCCCTAAGCCCACCGTTTATATTCCAACGCCTTTAAAATCCAATGTGGCTACGGTAGAGCAGGATGAATACTTCAAACAAAGCAAGGAGAAGTACTTTACAGAGGGAGGCATGCGGGTTGTTAACCTGGGTGAAGTTACCGTGAAAGCTGCAAAGAAAGAGCCTAATTTCATCGATTCTTTTTATCCTCCGGGATTTGAGGATGCCTTGATAACATCAAAAAAATTGAAGCAATTTCCGGGTCAAAATGTCTTACAGATTTTACCAATAATGGCATCCGGTATTTCTATCCTTGAAAATCAAAAAAAACAAGATGGAACATTTGGAACTCTAGTTTGGATAGATGGAAAACTGTCCGATTTAAAGGTTTTTGTTGATGGAAATTTGTGGGTAGGAGGGATAGATGATTTAAAGTTTTTTAACTCTGATGAAGTGGAGTCTATTTCTGTGTTTAGGGGAAGTGCAATTTTAATTACGCGCAAGAAATGGGAGGATAGAAAATCACAAACGCCTATAAGTATAACGAAGGTTACTCCATTAGGATTTCAAAAACCGGCAGAGTTTTATGTACCAAAATATAATGTTGACAGCATTAGGTTGAGTGATAAAGCTGATTTACGTACTACCATTTATTGGAATCCAGAACTGGAAACAGATGATAATGGAAACGTGCACGTAAGCTTCTACACGGCCGATAAAGCCAATAATTATTCGGTTGTTATGGAGGGAATTACAACCGGTGGCGAAATTTGCCGATATGTAGGCATGTTGAAAAGAGAAAATAAATAATAGAAAACATATCAAAAGAGAGTTCAATGCTCCACCTTGTTTGCACAAAGTGGTTAGTTCTAATCTGAGCTAGCGGGGAGTTGACCTGAATATTATAACACTTTCTAAATCTTATATTTAGTGATAGCACGACTGTAAGTCGTGCTATCACTTTTTTTTACCAAACCCTTCCCCCTTCGGGTACTTCCCTTAAAAGGGAAGATGTACAGTGTGCGGATATTTGCTTCTTGATGAAATTTGTGTGCTGATTTTAATTCGGGTTTCGCGACTTCCAAGTCGCGTTCTTTCTTCTATGTTTTTTTTATACCGCGACTTGGAAGTCGCGAAACCCCTGTAAGATGACGTGTACAGCAAGTAGGGTTGTTTTTACAGTCTCCTAACGAAAAATACCTTGGTAAATAATATTTTGTATCCGGTAGAACGAAAATTGTCCCCGGTATATTGAAAATTGTACGAGGTAAAAAAGTAAAAGTACCCGGTAAATAATATTTTGTCCCCGGTATATTGAAAATTATTCGAGGTAAAAAAGTACAAGTATCAGGTAAATAATATTTTGTATCCGGTAAATTGAAAATTGTACGAGGAAAAAAAGTAAAAGTCCCCGGTAAATAATATTTTGTCCCTGGTATATTGAAAATTATTCGAGGTAAAAAAGTAAAAGTATCGGGTAAATAATATTTTGTATCCGGTAGATTGAAAATTGTCCTCGTACAATTCGTTAAATATCGGGAAGAATAATATGGAATACACTCGCTGGCGTACTGTGTGCTGTGAGAAAAGATTCATCTTTTCGTAACTGCTAATAAGATGGTGGATATGACCCACCAGAGTCGGCTTACAGGAGCAGGCTCTAAACAACTGTTTTAGTGCATAGAGAGTGATTTCTATGTGCGAAGCGAAAACAGAAAAGGGCAACAAATAGTTGCTCATGTATGGATAAAAGAGATGAGCGAAAGCGAACCTTACGATGAAGCATCGAGAAAACAGTACCCACTATCAAAAGCCCATATTCTACGCTATGTGTGATAAGTATAGCAGCTACCTGATTTACTGGCTATGCGGTAGTCGTTGTTAAGGAGGCATGACTTTTATCCGGGCTTATTGGCGGAACACAGGAAGCCTCATATCAATGCTAAAGGGAAACCTCAAGTCGTGAAAAGCAAGACGATTACCAATGTGATATGAGGTGGCGGATGAACCTGTAGTAGTGAAGATAGTTCTGTAATGGAACAGGAGCAAAGGGGTTCAATCATACAGTTTTCAACTTAAATACAACTCACAACAATGAGAATGATGTTTGAAGAGAAAGCAAGACCATTACCGATTACGGGAAAGATGGTGCAAGATGCTTTCAAGAAGGTGCGAGCCAACCAAGGCGGTGCAGGAATAGATAAAGTAAGCCTTACTCAGTTTGAGGAAAAGCTCTCAGAAAATCTGTACAAGATTTGGAATCGCTTGTCTTCTGGAAGTTATTATCCACCAGCAGTAAAAGAACATGAAATCAAGAAAGACAATGGTAAAACAAGGAAGCTTGGTATTCCAACGGTAGGTGACAGGATTGCGCAACAGGTTATCAAAGATTACTTAGAGCCACGACTGGAAGCCGTATTCCACGACAATTCGCTACAGACCTTTAAAAAGTGCATATCAAGCCTTGGCAAGTGTTAGTGAAAATGTGCGTAAATACGCATGGGTAATAGACCTTGATATTACAGCCTTTTTCGATAATGTAGCACATGACAAAATGATGTTAGCTTTGGAGAGGCATGTAAAAGAGAAATGGATAAAGATGTATATCCGAAGGTGGTTGGAAGCCCCGATTGCAAAAGCAAATGGGAAATAATAGCAAGAGACGGAAAAGGCACTCCGCAAGGCGGAGTAATCAGTCCCTTGTTAGCCAATTTGTATCTTCATTATACATTTGACAAGTGGATGGAGCAACAGTTTTCAAGCTTGGCATTTGTACGTTATGCCGATGACATAGTGATACTTTGCCAAACGGAAAAGCAAGCTTGTTATGTTCTTGATAAAGTTCAGACCAGATTAACCGAATGTAACCTGTCAGTGCATCCCGAAAAGACATCTATTGTTTACTGTAAGGACTATCGAAGGATAGAGCAGAAAGGAAAGAAAACCAAATTTGATTTTCTGGGTTTCAGTTTTCGTCCAATGAGTTTGAAGTCGAACAGAGGTGGTATGTTTCTTGGGTATAGCTGTGAGATAAGCAAGAAATCCTACTCAAAAATAGTAGGAGAATTGCGAAACTCAAGGTTTAATAAGTGGGCAAAATCTTGGCAGGATATTGTAGATTTACTGAACGATAAGATACGCGGTTGGATACAGTACTATGATAAATATCAGCGTTGGACTCTTACCGATGTATTTCATCGTTTTCATAATCGGTTAGCTAAATGGATATGCAATTATTACAAGAAGTTCAATGGGAGTATAAGACGTGCTTATAAACATTTGAAGTATATAAGACTTCATTATCCTACGTTGTTTTATCATTGGGAAATTGGTTATCCCTTAGTTTAAGGTTGTATGATAAGAGCCGTATGATGGGAGACTATCACGTGCGGTTCTGTGAGAGGAATGGGGTGGAACTCCCGGTTCCTACTTGACTTTGTTCCCTCAGATGTTGCGCGAAGCGTCCCGCTTCGTTCAAGCTGAATGGAATACCCCAGAATTCCATATTTTATTTAACGTGAGTTCGACATAAAGATTTAAATAGTATGATTTGGTTGTGGATAATTCAAATTTGTTTTTAGAATAGTACCCGCTCTTTACACAAGAGTAGGAAACATATTTAGAATTATAAATATATCTGGTTAGCGAAACAAAGAATTTTATAATGCTAAAATATATAAACTAAATGCTGCCGTATTTGACTAAAGTGGACTGAAGATATGAGTTTTAATAATAAATTATGATGGATATTCACTAATCACTACTTGATTGTATTCTAACGTGTCCCAAAAGATAGTTTATAAACAGAATTGGGTGCAAAAGCAATACATTAGAACCTACTGCAGTCTCGTGCACTTATATATTACTAATGGATAGAATACTATAGGGTTAATTATCAAAGGTAATTCCCGTTAATAGATATAAATGTGATGATTGCAACAAGTTTGGTCGTTTTCTGATACAAAATGACCCTATAGTATAATGAAACTTATGATACATTTGCTGCTGTTATCTTTTGTCTATAAGAATAAATAAAACAAAAGGCGGCATATAATGCTGGTCTCGGGTGTGAATGGATATATATAGAATTGGCAGCACTCGCGCCAAGAAAACTTACAAGGTAAATATCTTGGAGTTAGCTTATAAAAACCTTCAAGTATCAAATAATTTCTAACTTTAAATTAAATTAAATTATGACTGAAAATCACGTGATTCAATGTGTTCAAAGGGCGACAAAACGTTTTTTGTACAAGTGCGTAATCATCGCAGCAATGCTCTGTTCCTTTGGACTTGTATCGGCTCAAAATTCCGATGGAAAAGTTACGGGCACAGTATTGGCCGATTCAAACGGCGAGCCACTTATTGGTGTTAACATTTTGGTGAAAGGTTCACAGCAAGGCACCATAACCGACTTAAATGGTGTTTTTACTGTAAAAGCCAAAATCGGCGAAACGCTTAAAGTGAGTTATATCGGCTACGCAGGCCAAGATGTAAAAGTAACTGGAGGTAAATTAATCATTCATTTGAAAGAAAGCGAAAAATCGCTGGACGAAGTGGTGGTAATTGGGTATGGAAAACAGAAAAGAAAAGACGTAACGGGTTCTATATCTTCCATAACGGGTAAAGACCTACTCAAAACCCAACCGACTACTTTCGACCAAGCCTTGCAGGGAAAAGTTGCAGGTGTTTTGGTGCAACAAGTATCGGGTCAACCCGGTGGTGGTGTATCTATTCAGATACATGGTATATCTTCTATAAGTAGTACCAATGCGCCTCTCTATGTTATAGATGGTGTTATTATTCCTAATCCCTCTAACCCTGACCCTGACGGCTCCCACACTACTGGTACTAATCCACTAAGTTCGATCAATCCTTCTGAAATAGAAACAATTGATGTATTGAAAGATGCTTCTGCCACTGCCATTTATGGTGCACAGGCAACCAATGGTGTTATTGTAATTACTACTAAAAGAGGTAGTGTATCTGCTCCTCAAATAACTTATGATGGTTATATCGGCTATCAGCAGATGCCAAGTAAGCTTAAAACAGTAAATTTACAGCAGCTTGCATCATTACTAAACGACAGAGCCGTGGCTTGGGGTTTTGATGCCAGACCAGAGTTTGCCAATCCTAAATATTTAGGAGCTGGTACCGATTGGCAAAACGAATTGTTCCGCAATGCACCTATGAGCAGTCATTCGATTACTGTAAACGGTGGCGATAAGAAAACTCAATATATGCTTTCACTCGGTTATTTCGACCAACAGGGCATTGCTCTCGGCTCCGATTTTCAACGATATTCTGTACGCTTAAATTTGGACAATAAGACAACGAGTTGGCTTAAAACAGGAACCAGCCTTCAATTGGCAAATGTTGTTGAAAATGTAACTTCAAGTAGTTCAAGTGTAATTTCAAATGCTTTAAACTTAACCCCCGATGTTCCGGTAAAAAATACTGATGGTACCTGGGGAGGTATTTCTAATACTGCCGGATGGGTTCAGGCTGAGCCAAACCCGGTTGCTTTGGCTCTTATTAATACAGATACGAAATATAGATATCAGGCATTTGGCAATGTATATGCCGAAATACAATTTACACCGGATTTAACACTGAGGAATGAGGTTTCGGGAAATTTTGATTTTAACACCGAAAAACAGTTTACTCCTCAAACGACTTTTGGAACTTATACTACTCCAAACCCAACTACGGGTTCGTTTAGTTACAATCAAAATATTACTACCGTGGTACGAAATTATCTTACTTATGGTCATGCTTTTAATAAAAATACCCTTAATGTTTTATTAGGTCACGAAGCACAATTAAATACTTCTGCAAGTGTGAGTGGTTCTCGGTCAACTTTCCCTTCTAATAGTGTGCAGTCTATTTCCAGCGGCGATCCTACTACTGCTAAAAATGGTGGTGGTTTTGGCGATGGTGCTTCTGAATCCTATTTCGGTCGTATCAATTTTAATCTTCAAGACAAATATTTATTTACGGTTAATGTGCGTGGAGATGGTTCTGCAAATTTTTCCGATGGCAATAAGTGGGTAACTACATCTTCCGGTGCATTAGCCTGGAAAATAAAGAATGAGAAGTTTTTGGAAAAGGTAAAAGCTATTGATGACTTAAAGTTGCGCCTTGGCTATGGCTTAACCAATAATCAGGGTATCCCTTCAAATACTTATATAACCCAGCTTACAACAGTTGCTAATGGTTTATCCGGTATTGCACAGTTTCAAGCCAATTTGGCCAATCCTTATGTACGATGGGAAAATACAAATAATGCTAATGTTGGGTTGGATGGTTCTTTGTTTAACTGGAAAATAGATTTTTCAATCGATGTTTATGACCGTGTAACAGATGGCCTTTTATTAAAACTGCCACTTCCTATGTATTCTGGTACATCCACAGGTTATTCGCCGGGCTCAATGGCAGCACCTTATGTAAATGTCGGATCAATCAGCAATAGGGGATTTGATATTAGAATAGGAACAACTAATATTGAAACTAAGAATTTTAGATGGAAAACAGATTTTACCATCTCGCATAATGAAAATAAAGTATTGAGTTTAGGTTCTGGTGGCGATGCAGCCAACCTTTCCCAAACAGATTATAACACAGGCTATGTAGTCGAAAAAACTGTAGTAGGCCAACCTATTGGAGAATTTTATGGCTATATTTATGACGGTGTATTTGCAACTGCCAACGATTTTAAAACTCATGCTTTGCCTGTTGATCAAAACGGTGTAAAACGGCCAATTTCAAAATTAGGTGGTGGTATATGGTATGGAGACCGTATGTACAAAGACTTAAATGGCGATGGTATTATTGACTCAAGAGACCAAACTTACCTGGGTTCTCCTTACCCAACAATGCAATTTGGGTTCAATAACACATTTACCTATAAAGCCTTTGACTTAAATATTTTCTTTACCGGAAGTGTTGGAAACAAAGTGTATAATCAATTGCCTATTAAGCAAGATAACCCTCAAAATAACACCAACTATTTTATAGGGGTATTAAACTATGCCCGTACTGCGTTGATTAATCCTACTGGCGATGCTAGTAATGTAAACAATGTTTATGTTACCAACCCCAATACAACCATTGTTGGGCTAAGAAACGATAATACCAATGAAAATCTGCGTCCTTCAAATTTGTCTATCGAAGATGGCTCATTTATACGGTGTAAAAACATCACATTAGGCTACACAATTCCTGAAAATTTGATGGCGAAAGTAGGTATGCATTCACTTAGATTATATTTTAATGTGTCCAATGCATTTATAATCACAAAGTATACCGGTATGGATCCTGAAATTGGTTCTTGGAATCCGCTTCAGTCAGGTTGGGATAGTGGGTATTATCCTCAATCAAGGGTATTCACATTTGGCCTGAATTTAAAATTAACTAAATAAAAATACTACTATTTATGAAATCAATAAATAAAATAATCATCCTCTTGCTATTGCTTGCAGCTATAGCCGGATGTAGTACGAGTTTTTTGGATCGTCCGTCCCAATCACAGATAAGTGCCAATAATTTTTATCAAACCACTACCGATATAAGATTGGCTACTGCCAGTCTTTACGGAGGCTCTCCATGGTGGCAATGGCATCAAGGAGCATTTTTACCCCTTGGAGATATTTTAAGCGGTAATGGGAGAGTATCATATTATACTGATGCAATTCAGCTTTTAACACGTACAATTACTGCTTCAAACGGTATTATGATAAGTGCATGGACGGGTTTATACAATGAAATTGGCCAATGCAATACCACTATTAACGGTATAAAACAAAATGCTCCTGCTACTGTTTCACCAACAGATATAAATGCTGCGATTGGCGAAGCCAGGTTTCTGCGTGGAGTAGCTTATTATAATTTGGCAGTGATGTGGGGAGCAGTGCCCATTGTTGAGGATAATAGCGCACTAATAAAAAATCCGCTACTCAAACGTAATATTGTTACCGATGTGTATAAGTTTATAACCAAAGATTTAACTTTTGCTGCACAAAATCTTCCCATTAGAGATGTTGCAGGGAGAGTAACTACATGGTCTGCTCAAGGTATGCTGTCTAAAGTATATTTGACAATGGCTGGGTTGGGTCAAACCGATGGTACGCGCAATCAAGCATATTTAGATAGTGCTAAGTTGTATGCAGGGAATGTATGTAAAAATAGTGGTATAGAGCTATATACAAGTTATTATAATCTATTTAGCCCAAAGTTTAACGATGTGCCGGAAGATTTATTTGCCCTTCAATGGGCACCTGGTACGGGCTATGGTTTTGGTAATACGCTGAATAACTATGCGCCTAGCACGTCTATTATGCCACATAAAGGAGGAGCATGGTCTATTATAGCACCTACCATTGACCTGTATGGGGTGTATACCCCTCAAGATTCTATAAGACGTAAAGCCACTATAATGCTTAACGGCGATTACTTTTCTGAATTAAACGCTGCCGGCGGTGGTTATACGGCAACTGGCGTATGTATGAAAAAACATATTATTGGTAATGAGGTAGATAACAATGCGCCTCTCATGGATTTATGGTCATCGCCTGAACATGACGCCATTCTTCGTTTAGCCGATGTGTATTTAATTTATGCCGAAGCTATTTTGGGAAATAATGCAACCACTACCGATGCCGAT
>Ga0209123_1002518_pt1 | contig 15363 bp, 19 predicted proteins | sample BarGraIncu00431A_FD_184500 | JGI IMG/M metagenome (GOLD analysis project Ga0209123, IMG submission 184500) | Arctic peat soil microbial communities from Barrow, Alaska, USA - Barrow Graham LP Incubations 004-31A (SPAdes) (version 2) | ecosystem: Environmental > Terrestrial > Soil > Wetlands >...
CGCCGCTATTCCTCCCCGGCAGCGCCTGGCAGGCGTTCAGGAGCAGGTTGATGACCACCTGTCCCAGCTGCTGGCCGTGCCCGGAGATCGGGGGGAGGTGACAAGCGCGCCGGGATAAATTGAGGCTAAACATGGGATAAATGACCGCGCGAAAATACTTGGTATTACCAAGAAACTTTTGACGGATAGCTTCCGCCCACGGGCAGAACAGACAACTGCTACAGTTCAGGGACAGGCAGCCACACAGAGAAGAGGGAAGGAGCGGACAAAAGCCCCTCGTTACGATTCATAATAACTATTTTTTTGGTACAACTGTAATTTCAACCTTATGCGCCGCTTTAATATCTACGAACCGATATTTCATTAGTTCGGTCAGCTCAGGTAACAGCTTTGCGGCATACTCCTTCAACAAATCAATACTTCGGTGTTCAATAGCCCCAACCTGACTACAAGTTAGGCTAAGACCGTTTATATCCAAGGACGGAAAATCAGCGGCAAGGTCCACTATTCTGGTAGCCTCATTGACCAATTCACCTTGCAATTGTTTTTTGAAAGTATCAAGCTCAGGTTCAAGAGCCTCGACAATCTCTCGGTAGTCGCGTTTCTTTTCACCATACCAACTTAAGATCTTAGCCATTCGTTACCCCACATTAAATTTTTTGTCGATGAGACCATTGTCTTCGGAATTACTCGTCAGGGTATATACACGTATTTATCAAGATCCCAAGGTCTGGCGGAGTACACCTCCCTGAATATAATTTTCCAAAACGATGCCAACAACAAGCCCCTTCATATCGAACCTCACCCCACTTGTCGAGGCATTTACCTTGCTATCGCTATTATTCGTGATATTGAGAGTGACGCTGGGCGCGCTCGCCGCGTAGGATCCACCCCCAGAGGCCAAGTTACGGATAACATCAGCCTGAGCCGCTGGTAATACCATCTCCTTGGCGTGTGCCTGGATGATTGGGTTGAGCCCGCCAGGGATGTCCATACCATTTGCGGCACTGAACTTGGGCATCAGGCTATAGGTAGGCAGAGCTGAGGATGGCGTGTAGCCGCTGCCCAAGGTCGCCGCCGATCCGAACGAGTTGGTAGGAGTACTAAAAATGTTCTGCAACATACTCCCCGCTGCGGCTGCCAGCGGCCCGGTTATGCTCTGTTGGATAACGATGCGCACCATGTCAGAAATGATCGAATCGGCGAAGCTCTTGAAATCCAGCTTCCCCTTGACAACGAAGTTGGTAAGCGCGTCCTCCATCCCTTTAAAAAAGTTGGTGACCGAACCGCTCACCTGAGCCCCGATATTCTGCGCCAGAGTGGCATAGTCGTGCAGGGCCGTGATGGCCCCTCCCATGGCGGTGTGATCGTTCAGGATCTTATGCTGTGCAAGGAGCTTCTCGTTGATGCTATCAATCTGGGTGATAGCCTGATCTCTTTGCTTTTTCTCGTCAGGCTCATTCCCCTGGTGAAGCGCAACAAGCCCCTGCTCAAGGGTAAGCTGCTGGTTTAAAAGATCAATCCGCTGCTTTGCCGCATCGCCCGGCGCGATTTGGTTATATTTCTCGGCAGTATCAATCAGGGCCAATTGGTGACTGATTTCGGCCAGGGTAAAACCAGCACGCTCAGTTGCAGCTTTTTCCATGGCATCTTGAGATTTTTTCTGATCGAGCGCCTCCTGCGCCCAGTAGGCAGCCTCGGCACCGGCCGTGCCATTAATCGCCTCGGCGATCAGCTTCTGGCGGTCCACGCTGCTTTCATCGAGCCCCTTCTGCACCAATGCCGCGGCTTCGTACTGCCCCTGCATGTCGAGCAGCTGGGCCTGAATGCTCTGGTAACCGCGCAACTGGTCATCGGTCATCTTGTGGGTTTCGTCGGCATCGGTCAGCTTAGCGAGAGTCAGTTGGCCCTGGGCCTCGGTAACTGCCTTGGTGGCTTCTTCAGTCTTTTTATAAGCTTCGTTGACGTCCTTGCCTGCCGACTTGCCCGAGGGGTTCTTGGCTTGCGCAGCCAGGGCGGTCTTCTCAGCAGCCTGCGCAAGTATCAGGGCGTTCTGTTTTGCGTCTAGTTCCGCCTGTAGCGCATCCTCATTGAGCTTGTGCTTGGCAGCAAGGTAGGTCTGGAGATCAGTAAGACCCCACTCGTAGGACTCTTTGTTAAGTTCCTCCGCCTTGGCATTTGCGGCTTTTATCACTTCAGCCTTCGCCTCGCCAGCCGCTTTGAGGTATTCGAGATAGGCGGCATGTGCGACCTTTTCCCGCTCGGCAAACTTATCGTCGTCCTCCATTTCCTCAGGGGCTGGCGGTTGTTTGGTGTCAGGAACCTTAAGGGTATTGATACCCAATTCCTTCTGCATGGCAGGGCCAGGCACTCTACCGCCCTCTTTGTAGGCAAATAGTGCTTTTTGTTTAACTTCGTCCCAGGCCTTAGCGGCATCAGCGGCGCGTTTTAACTCCTTATTGTAGGCGGCCTCACCGGTTACGTTCAGCCCCGTATATTCATTAACGATTGCGTCGAGTGCTGATATCGCCGACTTGCTGGCAATATAGGTCCCTGCCCCAACTGCCACAGCCCAGGCCGCAGGGTTAAGAGCCATACTCGCGGCTATAGCCGTCGTTAGTCCATCGAAAGCCAGCGCTAGCGAGGCGACAGCCGGCACAGCATAAGATGCGACAGCGACTGCCAGGGCCGTTATCATACCTGGTGATTGCGCTAAAAGGCCAACAATCGTGGTAATTGTTTCGGCTGTGCCCCGGATCAAGGTCAACGCATCACTGAATAAAGGAATCACTGAAACCTGGAGTATTCCTCCCATGACTTGAAGGGCTTCTCCTGTTGCCTTAACGGTTGTACGAACGGCCTCCCATCCGGTCTGAACACTGTTCTTGATTATATCCGCGTGCGATTTCAGGTATTCATTGATTTCCAAGGTGAGGCTAACTATATCCGTGAATGCTTCCTGCATAGCGCCGCGTTGGATGATGTTTACTGTTGTTTCAAAGGAAGTCTTGACCGCAGACCAAGTTCCGGCGATGTCTTTAGACGCTGGCCCAAACCCGGCGAGGACCTTGTTCATCTGCTCCAGGAAATCGCCTGCCTGCTTATGTTGCTCTACCCAGGTTTTCAGGTCTCCGCCTACCATGGCGCTGATCGCGCTGCCGAGGCGGGAGTGAGCGCTAGCCTGCCCCTGCATTAACAGCATGATTTCGGACTGGAGCATTACCTCATTTTGGCCGCCCTGGGAGAACACGGCAGCAGCATTCGCGAGGTTCTTGAAACCCTCTACCTGAGCGGCATTATTCGTGTCAATGGCGACGCCCGACTTCGCGAGCTCCAGGTTTATCCTCTGCAAGCCTTTAATGCTAAGAGAAGTAGATGGTTCTATCTTGAGAAGCGCCTCGTTGGTCTGAAGGGCATAATCGCGGGTTTGCCGGTACGTTTCTGCGATGTTGCCAGATGCTGTGCCATTGGCAATTTGCAGAGAGGTGAGGATCGCACTCATCTGTATGACTGACAAATTGAATTCGTCAATAGCTTCAACACTAGACTTGATCTCTCCAACGACTGCGGCAAGAGAGAAGCCAATACCGAGACCTGCTAGCGCACCCAAAGCGGCGGTAACTGCGCCTGATAAAAAATCAGCAGTTTCAGCAGCCGCAGCCATACCAGCTCGAATAGTGACAAAAGACGAGTTGCTACCATTTGCCGCTTGTGCCGCGCTCTTGTTGACCCCGTCGATAGCCGAAGAGACCCGTACAACTTCAGCAATCGCCTTTGATCCATCCCCGGTAAATTCGATGCCAACCTTATTATTATCCATCATCCACCTCTTTGATATGAAGCCTTCTCCAGTCGATGTCCTGGAGAAGGCCCAATATCAGCTATGCCGCTACAATATCCCCGTCCGGCTAGCCGACTACGATATTCTTCTGAACGCCTCGGAAGTCAGTGGCAACGGCGCTATACTCATGCATGATCTTGTACTGAATTTGGTCATTGATAAAGAACTGACCGAAATTGGGGTTATCTGCGATGAACATTTCCGGTTCCTGCTGGCCGTTCATAAAAGCAAGCTCAACACATTCGCAGTCGGACATGTCGGCAAGCCCGAGGAAATCGGAAGCATCGGTCATGAGCGGATTTACAAAGATATTTTCGTTGTTGGCACCAAAAAAGTGAAAAAAGGGATTACCACTGGTAACGCCGGAGATCAGGAAGTTGGGGGTCTGATTCAAGGTGATCGCCGCCCCCCACAGAGCCTCTGGTATAACCAGGTTCTTTAGCCTCAACCCTAGCACCGCTCCGCTGGATGGTTCCGTCTGGTTGTACATGCGGGTTTTCATAGCCAGGACTGCGGCCATTCCAAAAACCGTAGAATCCAGATTCGCGTGGTCGGCGTGGAACATTGCCTTGTTATCACCCTTATAGACAGCATTGCTAATGATGGGCGCCCACACCGTTTTAGCTAGAGTTCTGCGGGCAGCTCTGGGCAGACGCTTGCGGATGGTGTCGATTGCCCTGATGTCGTCGTTGATGATCATCTTACGACTGATTGTGATGATTCCGCCCTTCTGGCCCAGGACGTAGTCAACTTTTTCATCGGAGAGCGTGCCGAGGTCGGAATATCCAGGAGTGTTTACTTCCGGGTTCACGTCCGGGAGATCTCCGTAGTAGGCAATCCTTACGGATTCGATCGTACGGAAGTCGCGAGCATTACGGATGTTCTGGCCCACTACCAGGGAGATCCCGAAGTCGCCAATTTCCTGGTAGTCCGAGATCATCCTGCGGTAAAGGGTATTCCCCAAAACGTACGCGAAAGTTGAGGAATCGAAGCCGGCTGCACGCAGCTGGCGTAGATGATTCTGGTCATCGAGATAGCCGCGAACATCGGTGTCGCCGGTGATTTCGGTATATGCAGCACGCAAGCTGCGGAAAGAAGCCACCTGCTTTGCTTCATCCTTGACAGGGAGTCCGAACATCTTATCACAGGCAGCTTGCAGCTTTTCAGTCGGTTCTATAATTACCCTGGTGCCCCCCATCCCGACGACGTTGCCAGAGCCAGTAAGTTCGTCGAGCATGTGTTTCTCCGCCCGAATTGCGGCGGCCAGGAGAGGTTCGTCAAGTAACTGGTCCTTGAATTGATTCTTGAGCTTATTTTGCACCGGAACAGGTAACCCTGAGGTCGACAAGGTAGCATTTAGCACTACTTTGGAGGCAGCCATATGCAACAAAGTTTCGTCCATCTTTTTCCCCTTTTGAAATGTCCGCTCAAGGCGGGTTTTAATGCTTCATGATGGGCCACCAAGTTATTTGGTGGGCGGTTCCCTAGGCTGAAGCTCGTGAATGGAACTATTTTTATCGGTGGCCAACTCGGATTCTTTCCCTTTTCTTATTAGACCTGCGATTGTTGAATTTCTTAAAAGCTTTGCAGCCCCATTCGCGAAACAAAAATGTTGATCAGTGAAGATCTCTTTGCAAAGATTCATCCCGTTGTAAGTTGAGAGCCCTATCAGCTGGCGTGCCACTGCCTCCGGAATCCTGAATTGCATGAAGACCTGGCCGGATGACATTGTGAGCCTATAGGTTATTGTCAGTCTATTCTGGATATTTGCCCCCCTCACTTCAACAAGCGTAAAACACGTTATTCCAGCCTTGTACGTCGCAACGGTAGTGTTACCTAACCTCAGACGCTTTTCGTTGTTATATGTTTTCTTCACGAACAGGCTCACGCTGCACCTTCCTCATCCAGAATTTTTTCCAGCCTGACTATGGTTGCCTGAACTTCAAGAGCTTGGACCTTCAGGAGTTTAAGCCTGGACTTCAACTCTCCCAGTAGTTCGCTTGTCATTCCAGATACCGGAGCTTCTGGGAGCACCAGTATGAGCGGGAATTGCTTGCCCCCCCCATTACCCCGGTTAGGGCGGCAAGGCCACAGCTCCTTTTTGGCACGCATAAGCACTCCGGGCTTAGATGAGGGAATCCCAGGTAATCTTAGATTAGCAATCTCCTGTGCAGTTCCCCAAGTCTTTGGCGCGGTCACTGGTTTTGACCTCCCTTTTTGTCTTTATTTTCTTCCAAGCCATTGCGGAGGAAATTATCATTTCTTCTGATGAAATCTGCTAGTTCTGTATATGCAACACGCCTTTGCGTCCCCAGGACCAGGGTGATAAGACAATCAGGACGCCTTAACTGACCTTCCAGATCCCGCTCGTACTTGTTGACCAAACGCCAAAAAGTAGTCTTTCCGATACCAAGGATGGTCAATACCTCGCCGGAGCGGTAGTTACTCTGTACTGGTAATCCAACTAAAGCCAAAGTTTCATTGAGCCTTCGTATCGCTAAGGCATTCTGCTTTTCAACTGTCGGCATTTTCCCTCCTGGAGCTTCTTAGGTATTCATCATTCCGCCTAACGAAGTCCACTAGCTCAAGATAGGCGACCCTGCGGCTCCTCCCCAGGATAAAAGTTTTCAGACAGTCAGGGCGGTGTAACTTACCCTCCGAGTCGAGTTCATATTTGCTGGTTAGGCGCCAGAAGGTTCTATCAACAATTCCAAGCAGGCTACAAACTTCACCAGGGCTATAACTGCCCCGGATCGGTAGCCCGAGTACTGCAATCGATGCCTTTATGGCCCGCTCTGCCTGGAGAGCGATTTGTACCTGGTAATCCATGCTGACTCCCTCTATCAAGAAAACTTTGATTCATCCACCCTGCTGCCGATTCCATTGGTATTCTGGCGAAGTCCTGTGGCCACAGGTAAAACACCGGTAAACGTCATCATCGTGCCGCTCAGGAGAATTCACCATATACCCTCTGCATTTTGGGCAGCGACCCATGAACCTCGCATATCGCCTGGAGACTTTCGACTTAGGTCTTCGTTCAACTATCAACTCCTCAGGGTCATCCTCCAGGAGTGATAAGAGCTCACGCTGAAAGGCACTCATCTCGCTCCCGGCCTGGTTGCCTGCCACCATATCGCAGTCCAGGATCTCTTGCAGAGCTTCTGCAAGAGCTGTAGTCATTACAGCTTCCGGCTCTGGGTCACTGAAAAAGACAACCGGCTCTTTATACTCCAGGTCTCGGCGTCGTTCCTCCAAGCCGCCGCACCCCCGACACCTGGATTCAGCGTGAATCTTCCTATATTCTTCACAATGAGCGGGGGTCACTCGGAGACCTTGTCGGTTGCAGTACATAGCATTTTCAGAAAGCCACTCTTCAGGTGATATCATCATGTGCATGGATTCCTCACCCTCCGACTTGTTCATGCTTAATCAGTTCCGCCCTTAGTCCAAACGGAACCAAACATGTTAGAAACATTACTATAGGGATAAAATCTAGTCCGTTGAACCATTCAAACTAAAAAGCCCCCTCCGATATCCGGAGGGGGCTTTTTAGTTTGAATGGAAAATTACTCTTGCACCAAAGAGGTGTCAATTAGAAAAGTTGTTGCTGTGCATCCTGCTCCTGCTTTTCTTTTACAAGTTTATAAATGTAACGCTCCGACAAACCAGTGATCAACGCCAGCCTACGGTGATTGTGCTTATTGAAATGCTTATGGACATAGCGGATTTTGACAGGCAGTAGCAGCTTATGTGGGGTGGCGAGATAGACCGCGACCGAGGGAAAGGCCGCTGCAAGCTTGATGGTATTCTCCAGTCCAATGACAGCGGCTATCAATCGGTAGTTTTCTGTTAAATCCGTTTCTGGGTTAAGTTCTGTCAACCATTCCATGTTATCCATTTATCCCTCCACTACAAAAGCTATACTCCCTAATTACGATAAAAAATAACCACCCAGCTACAACTACACCCACTCAAAAGGCTTGTGAATACGGATGTATTCATTAATTCTGAAATCGGCGTATGACACACACCGCCAATCCACCCCATGCGCCTTTTTCATGCCATTCTCGAATAATTTCTTAAGGCCTTCAATGGCAAGATATGCCTCCTGAGATGTCCGGATACGGCCACCCTTGACTTTCATCCTCTTCTCAAGGAAAAGACCCAAGCCGTTTTCCACTCGCCACGGGATCAGTGCGGCGAGTTGGCTTACCTTCTCAATTTCACCGGTAGTTGCCAGACCGATAACTTTACTATCGGTCCGACTGATCGGTGGCCGTGTCCTTCTCATCGGCGCGGCCTGCTCCCGCTTTTCTTTCCCCTTACACTTTCCAGGAATCAGCATGAAGCCCTTACCCTCCATCTCCCCGATAAACTCACTCGCCTGGTTGAAGCTGAGCTTTGTGCAGGACCTCACCCCATAGCGTTCCTCAAGCATATCCCGATAAGTCTCGTCATCGATCAGAAGTTTCCCCTGGGCCATCTTTATGACGGCCTTCTGCTTGGCATTGATAGGAACATCTCGGAACTTGCAATTGCCATTCTGTTTCATCGCGCCTCCTCATGACCTTTTCGAGAAACTGCCCTTCACGGTGTTAACCACCAATTTAGCGTTTCCAGCCATCAAGCATGCAAATACGCCCAATCCCATGCAAAAAACGTTTTACCTAGTTCATGAACTAATGTGGGGGCCTTTACGTTCACATCTTGAAGCAAGGTTCAGATACTTATGCAGCCTTCCGTTGTTTTTGTCACACCGGGCGAGCAGGATTGTCCGGAGCGAGGTTTCCAAGAAGGTGGTCATTGACCTCACCAAATTTCTCCTCAATCATAAAAAAGAATATTTTGTAGGCCGAGGACTTCCCTGGACGATAAGGTGGTTGTCCCGGCTTCATCAACGATTGCCATAATCGAGGTATTGATAAATGCGAGCATGGATATAGCTGTTGCCATTTCATCGGATGCATTGTAGTTTTCCATTAAATGTCTCCTTAATGCTAACGATACGATTCCAAATGCTAATCAAATTACAGAAGAGCCTTCAGGTTTACAGCCGGCAGCCGTTCAACACACGGTATGCGAAACCTGCCACCCGATCAGCAGCACGGCGCCGCGCCGCTCTCACTTCCCACTGTGACCGAAGAGTTTCATATAGCCTCATTATCGTTTTCATGCCGGACCCCCTTATGCATTTTGAGTTTGATAAACGCCCTGGGCAAGTGATTCGATCCTATTAGAAAGATGTTCAAAACAAAGTTGAAGGCCTTGTTTAAAGGGCTCCGGATGGGCAAACTCACTATTCACCAACTCTTTGCTGGCATGCCCAAGAAAGGCAACAATAAAGCCTATTTCTTCTATCTGATCGGCCAGGTCACAGAGATCTATCTTTTCCGTTTTACCATTCGGCATTAGACGGCCTCCCTAGTCTCTGCTGATAAATCGTTACGCCTGCCAAGCACTGATTTAAGCACATCACGACCGCTAACCGCCGCCGCTACCTTGCTACGGGTCAGAGAACGGGGAAGGACAGTCTGTTTATCGGATGAAATCACACGCACGTCTTCGATGGACACCTGTTCACGGCCGGCTGCAATCGCCTCGTTCAAGACGGCAATGCAGAGTTCCTGGAGTTCCAGAAAGTTAGTTGCCTGAGGCATCGTGGCGAGCGCTTCGATGGCTGTGGGCTCAAAATGCTTCCCCAATGTAGCCTTTACATACCTGGCAGCCTCATCTGTGGTTAGACCTTGCATGCGTACGCAGTCGGTGCGTAGCCGCACCTCGGAGACTCCCGCACGCCCCATGGGGTCGCTCTGGCCAACCAATACCACTGTAAAGAGCTCGGATTCACCCAGCCAGGTCATCTCTCGAAGCGTTTTAAGGCTCTTAAGTGTGGCACCGTGCAGGCGCTGTGCCTCCTCGATGACCAGGACTACCTTTCCCCTTCGGCTCACCTCACCGATAATAGGCCGCAGCTGCCTGCTCCGCGTCTCGCCGCCCCCCTTGGGTTTCTCATCGCAAAGGTCAAGTATCATAGCCCTCTCAATGTCGGAAATGGACACCCGTTCCTTCTCAGCCTTCTGTACGGTCACAATGCGCACACCAATCTTCGCCAGCGCGGCCTTGACCGCCTCCGATTTACCGATGCCGCGCTCACCTACGATGCTCACCATGGCATGCGATTCCACCGCCATGGCAAGAATTTTTCGTACTCTAATGCTGTCCCCGGTCTCAAACCGCGCTTTTTTAAGCGGGTCGACCTTGTAACCGAGGTTGACAAACATCTCCAATCTGGTCATACTCATAGCGTTTTCTCCCCTGTAGTTGGGGGCGGTTGCCGCCGCCCCCTGTTGTTCCCTCACAATGCTTCTCTTCCCGATTCAGCCTCTAAGAATAATACCTCCGCAGCCAGGCCCTCTACGAACCTCCGGGATAATCCGTTCTCACTAATGAGTTCTGCTACCTCACGGTACTCTTCACCTCTGATAAAGACTCCTGACAAACTCATGAAATCCCCCATAGCCTCTGGTATTGAAGGATAGATATCCCAGTTGCGAGAGTTTTCAAGTGGGTTTTCAATCTTCCGGACTTCCTTTACCCGAGTCGGAATCTTAAGGACGTTCTTAGACTGCTTTTTTACTACCTTGTCCATATGTTGCTCGGTATAGAGAAGCATCTCTACCCCCTCCATCTGCGCCGCAGCCTTGCGAGTCTGCTGGTAGCCGGTCTCCTTATTCCCATGGAATTCTCCTAGTTTGTTAGGCCGGAAATCATCCACCTCATACTTTTTGCCGTCTGACTTGTCTATCACCACCATCTTGTCATCAAATACGCCCTGGAGAACCCATACTTTCGCATCATGGAGCCCCTTCACTTCGTAAATCTCGGAATCGACAGAGAAACATCCAGCCTGGTTCACATCTCGTTGCCAACGTCTGACTATGGACTTGAGAGCATTCTCCGGGATAACAACCATACCTCCGTGCAAGCTGATCCTTTCCCATGCTTGCTTTTTGGTAATCCTGCGCTCATACCGGTGACGGTTTGAATTGTAGCGTTCCACCCACCGGTAAAATCGCTCCATCAGTTCTGACATTGTAATGGTAAATTTCTTCCAGTCAGACACCATAAAGTACGGCTTCTCAAAGCTCTTCCAGATCTTCGACCAGCTCACTTCTATTTTACCGTGGGCCTCCTTCTCACCTGGAATGGAAGGGTCGATGTCGATACTGAGACGTTCAAAGAAATCCTTTACCCCCGGATTTTTCATCATAGGACCATGGTCCCCTTTGATCTTTTCCGGCAGGCCAAGGTTCTCCCATGCCCAGCACATAAAATCGATGTTGTCAGCGGCAGTCTCTCCCGTTGCCGCGATCATCCGCCCTCTAAAGACTCCCGAGTGGTCATCAACCACTCCGTAATACCAAGGCCTAAGACTATCTACCGGGATCGGTTTGTTCTTGTAGTCCCGGTGTCCCTTATGGAGTCGAAGTAGGTAGTCTCCATCAGGCAGCCTCTCTGCAACGTAGAAGCAGTCGGAGGTAGAGGCATCAACATGGTGCAACTCATTTGGCCGTTCTGCTTGAAAACGCTCAACCCTACGGCGCTTTGGGTTGATCCCTAGTTCTCTCATCACACGATCGAAAGTCCCAACAGGGGTCTCCCAAAACTCCGGTCCGATCTTTCCGTTCAAGATCGCGTTTTCCTTGGCATCGCGAGTAGGGATAATTCCACGATGCTCTGGAGCACTATATTTGAACATGGCCACGATACGGGTGGCATCTTCAAGTCCCGGTATTTTGCGATCTCCCTTCTTGCGCTCCTGCGCAGTTGGAAGAATACGGTAAATTGTCTTCTTGGAGACTCCCGTCAGCGTCGCCCAATGCGAAACGATATTCCCTTTATAGCCGTGAGGCGTCTTCTCCCAGTCGTCAATGATCATACGGATTACAGATGGATCCAAATCTCGCGCTGCGGCCATGGCTAGTCTCCGTAAAGGTTATGCTCGGCATCGAAACGGTCACGTAGATCCTTAAGCGTCATCTCGGCTTCGGTTATGAGCGAATCAATCTGTGCCGTCAGCTTCCTATCCTCTTTCATGCGTGGATCGAGAATGAACTTAGCGATGGTATTGCAATAGGAGTTACCATCCTTGTTAAGCTCCGTCATCTGATTCACGCTCCAACTGCGATCCTTTGTCTCAGGGTCGTAAACTTTAAGCCTTTGGACCTCTTTTACCGCAAGCTCTTTTTCCATCATCAGAGCCTTGGTCTCCTCGCGAACAATTGCATCTTTGTTCTTTTCGAGCTTCCCAACCCTCACCGTAAGCTTTGCATTTGCCTCCAGGATGCGCTCTATTGCGGTGTGAAGCTCGTCAGTGTGATCAGCGTCAATAGGGATTATCTTACCTTCGATTGTGATAGCGCCGTCTTCGGTTTGGATAAAGCCGTCTTGAGCAAGTTGCCGGAGTTTACGTAAATCATGATAGCCGACCCCGAAAGCGCCGACCGTCGTCGTAAATGCTTCACCAAAAACGGCAAGGTTCTTCAGATCCTCTTCGATTTTCTGCCTGGACGAACCGATGTATTTACAGAAGTTCTCCCACGTCCCGACATTTGGAAGGTCCTTGTAGATTTTTGTTTCCTTTACCTGCTGGACCCAAAGTAAACCGCCGATATTGGCGAAATCGGCCATCATCTTTACAGCCTGAATACGCCCGATTATCTCGTGACACTTGGCTGTCTGCTCATTTCTTGCAGCCTGCTCAGCAGTAGACCGTTCCGCTGCGTCTCTATCATTTTGCAATGTGGCGACCTCAATCGCTACAGTCCGCTGCTGCCGTCCAATAGTGCCCAGGTTGACCTTCTCATCTTTTGGCATCTCACCCCTCCAAATTTGTAAAATTTTCCTACCGGTACTATCCCATGTCCGGGACAGCAACCACGGACTGCGTATTTTTCTTAGAATTTGCCAGTATCACCATATTTTCAGGCTATTAAAATTCGTTCAAATTTGCTAAGGTCAGCCGTTCAGTGGTCCTTTCTCTGACACCTTTTCCCGGGCAGTGGACTGTCCCTCGGACCAAAGTTCCTTGACAGTGCTTCCCAACTCTTTAGCAATGATTTTCCGTAGGTGAGGGGATACAACGCGGCCAAAAACAACGTGGTTGATTGCGCTGCGGTCAACGCCCGCTTTTCGGGCAATCCCTGCCTGTGAAACTCCCAGATCAACCATCAGCTTCTTAATTTTTTTTGCTGTACTGTTCATTTGGGCTCCTCTTTTTCTGTATTGCGAAGGTTTCCGAAACTGCGGAAGGCATATCGGATGTCCTTCGACCTAATAACCTATATTTTTTTGCCTACACCCCTAAACATGGTGAGATGTAATCTAAGGCTTATTTTATAAGCCGTCAACTTATTTTTAAGGCTTGAGCTGTTTTTTTTCGTTTTAAGCTTAACCGGGAGGGTGAGCCAGGGGGCTCGCGGGGAGAGTGAAATGAATTTTGATGAAGTTTGGGAGCGACTCACCAACATTCTAAGGTGGCGCAAGTTAGGAGAAATGGCCGAATTTTTGGGGATAACCTCACAATCGGTTTCCGGGGCAAGAAATAGAGGAACATTCCCTATCGAATGGGCGTTTAAGATCGGTCAAGAGTTTGGGCTAAGTACCGAATGGATACTTACTGGGGTCGGAATTGGGGGACCGGAGCCATCATTAAATGAAGATTTTTTGGTGCGAGTAGTCTTTGCAGTTGAAACAATTCTTAAGCAAAGAGGCCTCAGCCTGTCTTTTTGGCAAAAAATTAGGATTTACATTTATATTTACGAAAACTCTCTTATGAGTACTGGTGACATTGATCCAGAAATCATAAAAAGGGTTATCTCACTAGCCACAACTAATGCTTCTATTGTCGATGAAGATAGCAAAATAATTGATCTTGTTGAGGAATTAGCTTCGGAAGCGTCTACAGATAATGAGAAGGTCAAGATATGCGACGACTGGCTCAGAAAAATATCTAAAAGGTATCATGGGCCGGGATTCTTGGCATCACTTGTGGATAAAGGGAAAATCATAGATTGGCTTGAATCGGAACTGAAAAAGCAACAAGCAAAATCTAAGGAATAGATGTACGTCGACGCCAAAAGCGCCGAGCCTCGGCGGTAATACTTGGGGCTAAACCATTACCTTTATATCCTTTGTAGCTTAATATTCAAACAATTAAGTTACTTATCTGCTCGACATGGCAGCAGATAGCTCTTTGATTAGCCAAGAAAACCGCCGACGTCGGCGGTTTAAGTGCCAGCACGGAGGTGATTTATCTATAGGGTGTTAGGTTCACTTTTGGTAATATTTATCTTTTTTATCTCTTTGGCTGAGGCCCGTAACCGGTCTGATACCTATATTGATAAAGAAGGCGTGCGGCGCACAGTCAAGAGTCATAAAATATACAGAGATTACAGAGCAGTGAGGGAGTTTAAGAAGAAGAACCCAAAACCGAATGATGGGCATGCTTACGATGACCATGTCAAACCACTGAGGCGAGGAGGAGCCGACAAGCCCTCTAATATGCAATGGATCAGAACCGAGGAACACCGCTGCAAGAGCGGGAAGGATTGATCCAGGTTTCCCTTTTTAGTGAGGTGCAAAATGGGTGGGTACCTTGATTTTTATATAATGCGTGGCTGGTATGATAATCTCCCTCAAGACATCCGGGATTATCTCTACAAATCATGCGGATATGGGGTAAATACAAGCTCCGATAGGCTATTGACAGGTGACGTCTACCGCCTCCAGTCCGCTACATCCTTCCTCTGTGGCCATGCGTTCAACGCACTTCACGACCGACACCATGCCGCATGCGATGCTTTTATGGAAAAGGCGCTCTGCCTTTGCCTATCTGATGACGATAAGGAGATCTTTACAACCTTCTCAGCACGAATTGCGCAGGAGAGGCCAAATTATCCAGACCAGAAAGAAATTGATCGGTATGTACCTATAGTTTTCGACTTGATCAAGAGCCACCCTGGCATCCTGCAAGCACATCTCAAAAAACATTTCCCTGCACATCTTGAGGTCACTATTGGCCGGGCATATTGGGTAATCTGTCAAAGTGGAAAGGTTCGGAGAGAAAAGAAAGGGAGTTCCTTCCAGCTATATATTGTTAAGCCTGAGGACGCCACGATTTAGGTAAGTTTCAAACTGTCTATATGCATACGGGCCAAGGATCGTAACTTTCGAGTTGATCCGATTCTCCATAAATGTTTCCGATTTCTCCCTCGTCACCTTCATCAAGATTTGTTTGATGCCGGGTCAATTGATCCTCGTGTAAAGCAAATGCCAACCATCCGCGCGGACATTTATCCCAATTCCACTATGTTAAGTATCCCACCCCCCTTGTGTGCTCCGCCAGCTCGAGGTGGAAGTTGTCGGTGAATTTAATCAGCTCGTGGTCCATGAGGGAGACCGCCGAACGCGCCACCTGGTTCACATCCACTTCGTGTTTTTGCTGGGTGCGCTCCTGGCGG
>Ga0209123_1002519_pt1 | contig 15360 bp, 10 predicted proteins | sample BarGraIncu00431A_FD_184500 | JGI IMG/M metagenome (GOLD analysis project Ga0209123, IMG submission 184500) | Arctic peat soil microbial communities from Barrow, Alaska, USA - Barrow Graham LP Incubations 004-31A (SPAdes) (version 2) | ecosystem: Environmental > Terrestrial > Soil > Wetlands >...
TCTCGACTGAATTTTATGATGTGTTCGGTCAGAAAGGACATCCGATCCGAGTGACCATTTCTGAAATGGGGCCCCTGCTGATGGGACGTATGCTGGGCCTTTCCGATGTGCAGAGGGCCGTGCTCTCGATGGTTTTCCGGATTGCGGACGACCGCAAGCTTCTTCTTCTTGACATGAAAGATCTTCGTCTGATGCTGCAGTATGTCGGTGACAATGCCGGCGAATTCACGCTTTCCTACGGAAATGTCAGCAAAGTTACGATCGGTGCGATTCAAAGAAACCTTGCCCTTTTACAGGATCAGGGTGCTGATTCCTTTTTCGGTGAGCCTGCGTTTTCGATCAGTGACTGGATCCGTACGGACAGTACCGGCCGCGGCTTCATCAACGTTCTTTCGGCGACGACGCTATTCACGCAGCCGCTCTTATATTCCACCTTCCTGCTGTGGCTTTTGTCTGAGCTTTTCGAGACACTGCCTGAGGCGGGCGATCTCGACAAGCCAAAAATGGTCTTCTTTTTTGATGAAGCACATCTTCTTTTCAACGACGCACCTCCCTTTCTGATTGATCGTGTCGAGCAGGTCATGAAGCTGATCCGTTCAAAAGGGGTCGGTGTCTATTTCATTTCACAGAGCCCTGCCGATATTCCGGAAGGCGTTCTCGCCCAGCTTGGCAACCGAGTCCAACACGCCCTTCGCGCATATACACCGGCTGAGCAGAAGAACATTCACGCAGCTGCGCAGGCTTTCCGTGTGAACCCGGCTTTTGATACCGAAGCGGCCCTGACTGAGTTAGGCGTCGGTGAAGCACTTGTCTCTTTTCTAGATGAAAAAGGAGTGCCCGGTATTGTAGAAAGGGCATATATCCTTCCGCCGCAGAGTTATATCGGACCAGCCGGAGATGCAAATATCGAAGCTTGCGTGAAAACATCTGCCCTGTACGGCAAATATGAGCAGATGCTTGACCGCGAGTCCGCATATGAGATGCTGATGATGAAATACGACGAGCAGAAAAAGCAGGAAGAGGCCGCCTCACAGTCAGATGCCGCTGAAATGTCCTCCAAACGAAGTTCTTCAGCAGGAAGTGCTCAGCCTGCAGTAAGAAAGCCGGCAGCCGCTCCCCGCAAGCGACAATCAACGGCAGAAAAAGCCGTCTCCTCAGCGCTCAATTCGGCAGGCCGGGAGATCGGCAGAAGTCTGGTCAGGGGCCTTCTTGGGGGATTCCTGAAATAAATTAAATCCCGTGCTAAAAATCACTGGCATTTGGCAATACCTTATTGACGAACACATCAGCAATTTCAGGATCAAATTGTGTCCCGGAACATCTCCGGATTTCTATTGCTGCCTCGACTTTACTGAATCCTTTTCGATAGCTTCTGTCGCGGGTCATCGCATCGTAAGCATCTGCTACTGCGATGATTCTGGCTTCCACTGCAATTTCTTCACCCTTGAGTCCGTTTGGATATCCCTTCCCGTCCCATTTCTCGTGATGTTCCAGAATAAACTGGGCCAATTCGGCAAACTCATTGGTTGCACTCAGGATGCGCCATCCCGTCTCAGGGTGTTTCTTTATTTCTTCCCACTCACTGTTGTCCAGTTTTCCGGGTTTGTTGAGTATTTTTTCGTCAACTCCGATTTTCCCGATATCATGCACAAGTCCCGCCATGGTGATCAGACTGATATCGTCCTTTTTTAAATTCATATTAGTGGCAATCGCCTGGCAGATTTGACTTACTCTCTTTGAATGCAGGGATTCCCTGTTACTTTTTTCAAATAGAGTATTAATGATAATGTCGATCGTGTTACTTCTCATACTTGACCGCTCGGAGACCTTGTGTCTGTACATATGGTTTTCCGCGTTAGCCAGCACTTCAAAAACAGTCTGTTCCTCCTTATCCTTTGTATCATATCCGAAGGTAATGGACAGGGCAACGTTGCCAACTTTTTCGTTGGATGCCCTGTTTTGTATACCGTTAATAATTTGTGTTGCTGCAGCGGCATCCGTTTTAGGAAAAACAAGAGCAAACTCATCTCCGCCGATTCTGGCGATCAGATCATCTTTCCTGCATTCTTTTTTTATAATTTCAGATGCTTTTATAAGCAGCTCATCACCTACAAAATGTCCGAACGAATCATTAATCAGCTTCAATCCGTTTATGTCACCCATTGCAATAGTTATTGGAAGATTGCTCTTTATATCTATTTCCTTAAACTGTTCTTCAAAATAACCGCGACTGTACAGACCGGTAAGCTGGTCATGACTGCTGAGAAACACCAGTTCGTCCTGTACGTTTTTGCTGTCTGTAACATCCTTTACAAATCCCAGGTAACGGTGATCGGTAAGTTTTACCGCATCGATTGTCCACCACCGGATTGAACCATTATGATGCACATACGGCAGCAATCCATTCACAGACCCCTTGGCTAAAAGCAGCTCAAATAGATCCCTGCCCTCTGCCCAAAACTCTTTGGCTGTCAGATCTTTGAATGACATTGTCAGCAGCTGTTCCTTGCTGTAGCCGGTTATTGCACATGCAGCCTTATTGACTTCTATGTAACTGCCATTTTCATCATTGACAAAAATTCCATCAGGCGCACTATCCACATAACTTCTATATTTATTCTCGCTTTCCTGAAGTGCTTTCTCCGCCTTTTTGCGTTCTGTAATATCCGTAAACGTACATGCAAATTGATTAGGTGCCGGTTGGTACGCACTGACTTCAAAATATTTGTCCAACGATGCAGAAAAATTTTCAAAATTGGCAGGTTCCCCGGTTAATGCAACCCGCTTGTATGTCTCGATCCAATAGAGTTCCGTCTCAGGAAGAATTTCCAGTACGGTCCTGCCGACAATGTTTCCTGCCTTGAGTCCTGTCATCCTCTCGAAAGCCGGATTGACAGACAGATAACGGTAATCAAACGGTTTTCCGTGTTCGTCGCAGATGATCTCATGAAGAGCGAATCCATCAACCATTTCGTGGAACAGCGACTCATATTTACGGTTTGCTTTGTACTCTGCCGTGATGTCTTCCATAATGACATAGACTTGAAACGGCTTGCTTTCTCCGGGTCGGAATAAAGGAGTAGCATGTAAGGAAAGCCAAACATGATCCTTTTTTTGCGGTTGAAATACACCCATTATGAAAGGTCCGAACGGTTTACCTGTCCGAAGGGCAATCATCGCCGGATGGTCTGATCCGGAAACCGGGGATCCATCTTCGTTTATTGTTTTCCATGATTGATCCATTGCGGTTTTCCCGTGCATTGTGTCAATCGAAATCCCAAGAATCCGTTCTGCAGCCGGATTTGCAAAAATGACACTGCCATTGGCATCCTGATAGATAACGCCCTGCGACATGGTCTCAAAAAGACGGCGGTACTTATTCTCACTCTCACGAAGTTCTTCCTGTATGACTTTTGATGCATTTATATCAACCAATCCGCCATAGAGTTCCAGCCGGCCAGGCATATCCGGATCAGAAATACACTCAGCAGAAGATCTGATCCAAATATACTGACCGTTTTTGTGCCGGATGCGCAGTTCACACGAACTCCTTGTTCCCGCGGACAGACAATTAACATTCGCTTCAAATATTGATATGTCTTCCTCATGAACCAGAAACTCCCAGCATCCGTCCGCCATAATCTGTTCACAGGTGTAGCCGGTAATTTCACTGGTCGCGCCTGCTATCCAGCTAAGAGAATAAGGACCGCCATCCATGGCTATGCACGAATAGGAAATATCTGAAGAAATCGCAGAGATATGTTTGAATCTTTTTTCGCTGGCCAAAAGAGCATCTGCCGCTAACTTACGTTCAGTGATATCCTGCAGGATACAATGAGTCTGCTTAAATTCCCCGTTAGAATCATACCCAATCCGCCCGTCAAATGCGATAAATACTTTCCTGCCGTTTTTACATATCATTTCAAACTCACTGTGGATGAAGCCCTGCGCTTTGAAAATCGGGAATCGTATACGGAATCCATCCTGATATGCCGGCGAAAGAAAATCACCGAACCACTTTCCTATTACTTCATCACGGTCGTAACCAAGGGTATCCAACCATTGCTGATTCACCTCAATAAAGCACCCGTTTATATCGAGCGACTGGTATCCCAGAGGCGCTTTGTTGAAAAGCAGCTGGAATCTCTCTTCACTTTGAAGTAATGATTCTTCGCTTTTCTTTCTGGCTTCATTCTCTTTTTTCAAGTCTTCAATAACCTGAAGGGTCTTTATATGCTCTATCTTCAATTCATTCGTTTTTTCTTCAACAAGGAAATCAAGGTCTTTCTTTGGATCTGATACATTTGTAGTTACACGGACGTTAGGAAAAGACTCCTTAATCAGAGTCTCTATATGAATAAGATTATCCTGGCTGTCATCAATAAACAGAATTTTAATCTCTTTATTTTCCATCCGGTACCTCACTGATCGCATTGATAATTTCATTGGATGCAGTATGTCCGTTGCTGATTTGAAAGAATGGAGCTGTTGATTCTGCTCTGATTTTATAAAAATCCTAATATATAATTCCTATAACACAACTCTATTCCAAATTACAATAAATGGCAATCATTTTTGCCCGGGCTTTCCTCAAGGCCGGCCTGAACCCATTTGCATAAAATCCTGTCGACCTGCTTGAAAGTCTCTGCCTGCATGGCTTCTGCCTTAAAGATGGAAGCGTGGCTCTGCCCTCGGAAATAGCAGGCAAGCTGCGTACGCATTTCACGAACAGCCAAAGATTCCCCGAGCTTTTCACTGAGTCCCGTAAGATGCCTTCGGATCATATCCGCCCGTTCCCGGGCGGTCGGCTGCAGCGGTACTTCTTCTCCGCTCAGGGCTGCTTTAATTTCCGCGAATATCCAGGGATTGCCCTGGGCGGCGCGGCCGATCATAACCCCGTCCACACCTGTCCCGTCAAGCATCCTACGCGCACTTTCACCGTCTTTGACATCGCCGTTTCCGAAAACAGGAATCCCTGATCCGGCAAGAACCTGCGCGACCCGGGCAATACAATCCCAGTCAGCATTTCCCAGGTACAGCTGCTCCCTGGTCCGTCCGTGGACGGTAACAGCGGCAGCCCCAAAATCCCGGCACAACTCTGCAAATACAACTGCATTAGCCTGGATTTCGTTCCAGCCCTTGCGAAACTTCACAGTCACTGGCACACTATAGGTCGATGCCGCGCGCACACTGGTCTCCAGAATGGATGCAGCAAGCGGCAGATCAAGCATCAGTGCCGAACCGGCCCCCGTCTTTACGACTTTTGACACCGGACAGCCCATATTTATATCTATGAAGGAAGCCTTTCCCAGAAGCGGGTGTTCCAGAATCAACGGAATCGCCTCTGCAAAATCTCTGGCTTCATATCCGAAGAGCTGAATCGCAACCGGACCTTCCTTTGCCGGATCAATTTCCAGATAACGGAAAGACCTCTCAAGGGAAGGATTGTAGCGGATGCCGCGTGCACTGACAAGCTCGGTGCAGACGAGCGAGGCACCCTGTTCATGGCAAAGCGTACGGAAAGTCACATCGCTGGTACCCGCCATCGGGGCAAGAGCAACATTTCCGTGCAAAGTGCGGCCTCCAATTGTTACGTTTTTCCATTTTTTTGTATTCATAAAAATATTATACCGTTTTTTTATGGAAATCGCGCCTTGACTTGCCAATCCAAAACAAGGTATAAATATATATACAATAAAGGGGTAGAACTACTGATGCTTACATGGATACAAGGAAATGACTTACGGGTCCTTGACTGGACCTATACTCACACCAGAACGCGCATCGGCAATATTGTGATGCCCGTATTATCGATATCCGGAAATTTCGGCTTCATCTGGTTCTGCATCACCGGGTTCATGTTTTTTTCCAGAGTCAGTACAAAAGCTGCATATGCTACTTTTTGGTCGCTGTTTTTCAGCGCGCTGCTTGGAAATATTGTTTTGAAGAATCTGATACGCCGCCCGCGTCCGTTTACCGTAAAGGAAGGCTACAATACACTCATTGACCACCCGATGGACTTTTCCTTCCCGTCGGGTCACACCTGTTCCTCTTTTGCCGCCGCAGCATCCATATGCTATTTCTGGCCGCTGTACGGCGTCCTGGCCATTCTTCTGGCATGCGGTATTTCGATGTCAAGAATCTATCTTTGCGTACACTTCCTGTCAGATGTCGTATTCAGCGTCTTACTGGGCGTGTCCGTCGCCTTCGCCGTTCATGTGCTGATCAATATGCACCTTTTATAATAAAAATCGGGAAAGGCGAGTCAGCCTTCCTGTTTACAAAATCACACACGATAACCGTGCAGGTCTTCGGGTCAAATGTCTTCACAAGTTCCAGAATCGCATCGCGTTCCGAATATCCGTTCGGTCCGCCGAAATAGAGCGACAGGCACATGATTCCGCTGTTCTTCAAAAGGGCAAGTCCCTTGGTAATGGCTTCGCAGCTCGTATCGGCTACGGTAAAAAGCTGCCGGTTGCCGCCCGGCAAATACCCGAAATTGAACACGATACAGTCGACAGAATCCGGCTGGGCATATTTATCCATATTGCTGTGGCTGTCCAGAATGACAGTGCCGATTTCGTCGAGCCCCCGCTCCTTCAGGCGATCGCGCGTACTCTGGACGGCAGCCTCCTGGATGTCAAAAGAAAGCACGCGTCCCGTCGGGCCTACAAGTTCGCAAAGAAGGGCCGTATCCTGTCCGCGCCCCGCTGTTGCATCAATACATAAATCACCGGGTTTCACGCGCAGGCGTGCAAATCCATGAGCAAGAGTCAAAGTGTTGATACTATCCATATTTATATAATCCTTCTGCAAATATACTTATGCCCTTATTGCACGGGCTTTTTTGTCCTCTTCTGCCGCTTTACTATAACCGTAGCTGCCATTATACAACACGGCGGCCTTTACGTTAGCAGTAAATTTCAGACGGGGACCCTGCAGCCGGCAAAATTAATTCAGTACACCGATTCACAACACCTGTTGAATTGCCTTTATCCCTTGTCTTTTCCGGGCTGTAAAGATATAATGATTCACGCATCGTCTGTAATATTCGACTGCAGCAACCGGCATCCGACACAATGTGCTTCGATCGTTCAACGGATAGGACAGCAGTTTCCGGTACTGCTGATACGGGTTCGATTCCTGTTCGAAGCGCCAGCGTCAAAAGCCCCTTATCACGCCGTACGAACATGTCCTCGGAGTTCTGACGAACTCCTGCGGAACTACGGCTGGATAAGGGACTTTTTCCTTTTCGGGCTGTACCGGTAGTTTATTAGACGCTTCCGGCAGTGGTTGCCCGGATTTTTTTTATGATCGACTGATACAAGCAGAAAGGGATGCAGCGATCCGGAATGCCGCCGGGTACTCGGAAGCACAGTCGAAAACTGTGCTACAATTATGCTTGATACATTCATTTGAAGGAGAACAAATATGCATTTTTTACATCTTACATTCATGGTCAGGGACGTGGAGAAATCCATACAATTTTATGAGAGCTTTGTCGGACTTAAGATTCAGAAAAAATTCAGACACGGAGCGGGTGATGTTGTTTTCCTCGCCGATCAGGACGGAGCTACGCAGATTGAGCTCGTTTGTGTGCCATCTCCCGTTAAAGTTGAGACAAAGGGTATGACCGTTTGCTTCGAGACCCCGGATCTGGACAACGTCTATAAGAAGGCGCAGGAAAGCAGTCTTAATCCTTCCGATATTCGAAATCCGGACCCTGAAAACCGCTATTTCTATGTCTACGATCCCGATGAAATTTCCATCGAGTTCAAACAGAAGGTTCGCTGAAATCAGAGGCATTCGTTAAATGGTGTAAACTAGATATATTTTTATTTAATTGTTGCGGGGAACTAAATCGTTTATCCGCGGAATCAGTGAAGGCCGTGAAAAAATTATTTATCCCATGAAACTTGAAAGCATCGATTCGCCAACTGCTAAAAAGAATTTCACACCAGTGTGGTCAGCCATTAAAGAACTCTTTACTGCACACGCTATTTCCTGATACCGCAGCTTTGCTATATTCATAACCAATTTTTTGTTTTGCTTTTCATTCTCGGATTTTAGAGCTCTTATTTATGTACATTTGATCTTCAGCATGATTGAATATATCTTGAATTTTTTCGTCCTCATTATTTTTGGTTTTATAACCAAAGGCGATAGAAACATCAATATTGCCAACTTGTTCCTTTAAAGACAGTTCATTAATACGTTCTATGATTTGCTCTGCTTCAAAAGCATCTGTTTTAGGTAATATAATTACAAATTCATCCCCCCGATTCTGGCAATAATATCATCAGCTCGGCATCCGTTTTTTATCACTTCTGCAGCTTTTCTAAGAAGCTCATCTCCCAAGGCATGTCCAAGAGAATCATTGATACTTTTTAATCCGTTTACATCACCCATAACAATAGTCAACGGAAGGTTTCTTTGACTATCAAGCCTCTTTAACTCTTCTTCATAAAATCTGCGATTATAAAGCCCTGTCAGCTGGTCGTGATAACTTATATAGATGATTTGTTCTTCAGTTCTTTTTCTTTTTTCAATATTGCGGATTACACCTATACTTTCTATATCCCCCTCAGAATTGTATCGATAGCTTCTAGATACTTCAACCCAAATAAGATCTCCGTTTTTACAAGGCTGTTGACCTTCAGTGATATAGTATTTGGGTTCTTTAGGATTTTCCATAAACTCTTTTACATTTTTTTCCACCTCATTACGTGCAATCACTAATGCTTCCGGGGTTAGTCTTTCTTCCAATCTTTCATTCATTGCTTCTTCTGCTGTAAATCCACGCAATTTTAATACGGAAGGACTAATATAAGCGAATTTATTTTTTGTTATATTAAAAACCGAAATGACATCAGAAATATTCTCCGCTATAAGCCTATATTTTTTCTCACTTTCCCGCAATGCATCTTCTGCCTGCTTGCGTTCTGTAACATCGCGGAAAACTAAAATCACTCCGCGTATATTCCCATTTTCATCCCGAATAGGTGCGGCACTATCTTCAATAGGTCGCTCCATACCATCTTTCGAAATCAATATGGTATGGTTGGCTAATTCAAGTGTCTTTCCGCTTTCCAGTACATTTTTTACTGTATTTTCGCCCTTTTTTCTGGAAATCTCGTTAATTATCTCAAAGGCTTCTGCAAAAGGTCTTCCAACGGCGGTATCACCAAGCCAACCCGTGAGATTCTTTGCAATTTCATTAAGCATAATAACATTTCCGTTAGAATCAGTACTGATAACGCCATCTCCAATAGATTGCAGGGTTATTCTCAGGTGTTCTTTTTCTAAAGCTAAAAGTTTTCTGCTAGTTTTCAATTCTTGATTTTCCTTGCTCAATTTCTCGCCTAAATAATAAAGGACTCCCGCCCCTATTATCAAAATCAAGCCACGAAAGATTTGATCAATCACCGGTCTGTCAAGTTCCATGAACTCAAGGATATTGAAATATACAGCAAATGCTGCGGCTAACGGTACTGTGTAGCGGTAATACCAGATCCCCGTCATTATGACTGGGATATAAAACAGGCTCGTATAAACAGTATCTGAGCCTTCAAACCTATCGTTAATATACAATGATACCAGGCATATGATTAACGAGATTGCGGCAATTATTATAACCCTCTTATTCTTCTTAATATTCATCTTCAAACTCCTATAGTTTTCCGTTAGAAATGTCCCCCAGATGGGATTCAAGTGTCTAAGGTATTTGCTGCAGTTTCTTATAATTCATTTAAATTAAAGTTCATTACTGCGTCTCCCCACAGTTTTCAAATCGTTTACGGCCAGGTTACCATAGTCAGATGTCTAACTTTCAGACCGCTTGATTTTATCTTGAATTATGCTTTCGCTGCCAATGAAGCACTACAAAATAAATCTTATAAGAAGGAATATAACTATTATTTTCTTCGTTTTTTCATCCCAAATGCTGCTTTCGTTTTCACTGATATTTTGAAATAATAGACTCATAATCTACCTCCTCGATTATCACTTCTCGATAGGGGCTCTTCATTGTCATTTTACCTCATTATCCGGTCGTAAAGCTGATAATTATTTCGTTAATGCCGCTTATTTTAGAGAGAATACTTGCTTCATTGCCTCCCCCCATATATTGGCAAATGGGAGACCGGCCGGCACTTCTCTCGATTTTTGCTGAACTGATATTCAAGTCCAAGTTCCTGTTGATTATTCAATAATTTGCTGACTATCTTAGTTCGATTCCTGTTCGAAGCGCCAAAATCAAAAAGGCCCATTTCCCGGCGTTCGGACAAGTCCTCGGATCGCAAAGCGATCCTGCGGAACTCCGGCGGGAAATGGGCTTTTTCTCTTTTCGGGAACTCCGGCTGGAAACGGGTCTTTTTCCAATAAATTCAACACGAAATTTAACATAAAATTTCAGTAGCTGTATGTTATAGCTCCGCCAAACTATTTTGCACCTAGAGAGCCAAATTGCGGATCGCGGCAAACCGGAGCGATCGCGCTAGTTAAGAGCAATTAATTCAAACATCCAGAAAGATCAAATTACTGCCAAAGTCAGAATACATCTTACGGATGTTCGAAAATACAAACTAACTAATTATTGTAAGGGCTATGTACAGCGGCATCAGCCAGTGAGAAATGGACAAACACACTAGGGTATCCAGAAATAACATGGTATTGCTTCACCGGCACGCTAAGTCTCAGGGTTGGCTTATCCTTGTGAACCTGATTTGGCGTCATATAACTCCAGTGCACTGAAATCTAAATATGGGTGGTCTTCGCGATTAACTTCGTGGCTCTATTGGATTAATACGGCGACTCAAACTCATTAAAAGGGTTACTGGACTCGAAGTTAAGAACAATGTGGTTAGTATAATAAACTGGACACAAAGATAAGAGAAAAGAACATTTTAGGGCGGTGTTAGTGTGCTATAATTTTTAATAACGTTGTGATCATTCTCTTTTTTCGAGGGATGAACATATTCGCGGGATCACCAAAGTTAGGAGAATACGCTTGTGAACTTCAAAAGTTTCCTGAAACTAGTCGAAATACAAACCAAAACAGCCAGCGTCATCTCTTTCCTGCTTGGCAGTGTCTATGTATATTATAGATTTAAACAATTTGATCCTGCCAACTTCTTTATCATGTTTGCTTCATTACTGTGTATTGATATGGCTACAACGGCCATCAACAATTATATGGATTTCAAAAAAGCTAATATAAAGAGCGGTTTTGGTTACGAGAAACACAACGCTATCGTCCGGGACAACCTCAAAGAGTCAACAGTTGTATTTATAATTATCGTACTTTTACTGCTGGCCGCAGGTCTTGGGCTCGTACTTGTTTTAAGGACCAATATCGTAGTTTTGCTGGTAGGCGCATTGTCGTTTGCCATCGGCATCTTATATTCTTTGGGACCGATACCCATTTCCAGAACACCGTTCGGCGAGGTTTTCTCAGGGAGCTTTATGGGACTGATCATCCCGTTTTTGGCGGTCTATATTCATGTTTATGATCAGAATCTTCTGAATATCAGCCTGACTTCCGGCCAATTGACGATCAGCGCCAATCTGATTGAGATTGTATATATTCTGTTGATTTCCTGGACGGCAGCGGCCGGGATTGCCAATATCATGCTGGCCAACAACATTTGCGATATGGATGAAGACCTTGCAAACTTTCGTTATACCCTGCCCATTTATATCGGCAAGAAAAACGCCCTGAATGTTTTCAGGGCGCTGTATTATTCCGGATATTTGGCTGTTGCTTTTCTGGTAGTGATGCGGATTCTGCCAATATTGTCAGCACTGACAATATTGACTTTGGTGGTTGTGCAGAAAAATATTCGACAATTCTTCAGACTGCAGAGCAAGAAAGACACGTTTGTTCTGGCTGTAAACAATTTTTCGTTGATGAGTATTGTGTTGATTTTGACCTTAGCTGTCGCAGTGATCTTCAACATGATTTTCGCTTGAAGCCTTTTCGATTTGGCACAGATAATTATTACAGGGATGGCGTTCCAAAATCGAGTAGTTTGATAACGTGATAATTCAGCGGAATGCCATCAACGGGTATACCGAAAAATGCTAGCATTGCCAATAGAAACACTATGCACAGCAGCAGATCAAGCCACTTTTTCCTGATCAATGCGCGTAGTATTAACCCGGCATGGAGGATCAGGCCAACGATGCCAATCATCGCCGGAAAGTTGGGGATCGGACAAATAATGAACAGATTGTAATTATGGTAGAACTGGGCAAAAGTTGATCTTATGCCGCTGATGGGCAACAAGGCAATGACAAACAGCAATAATGGAAAAATGATATCCAGATATAGCAGCCATTCCCAGCCTTGATCCATTTTCAACTTATTCAACTTACCCGTTCCGGCTTTGATCTTCTCCGTCAACTTCATCGTTTCGCCTCCTCCGTTTTGAATGAAATATTTTAACTGCCTGCCGAAGTAGTTTCTGTCCATGATGCGCCGGCGCTTTTCAGATATTGTTTCATACCATCGGTTGTTTTGATGCTGCCATCAGTAAATATCCACATAACTTCGACATGATTCAAAGTCTTAGCATAGGCCAGGCCCTGCTCATAAGGAAGAATGAAAAATGTTGTGGACAGGAAGTCGGCAAACCCGGAGTCTGGGGTGACTACAGATACTGAACTGAAATAAGTGGCTGGCATGAGTGTTGCAGGATCGATAATATGGTGATATCGTTTTCCGTCGACGGTATAGAAACGCTGATAATCTCCGCTTGTCACGACCGATTGATCTGCCAGATAGATCGTTTCTATGATATCAGCAACATTTCCGCCTTGCTCATAGTCGGGATTCTCGATGCCAATGCTCCATTTGCTGCGAACACCGTCAGCCGGTTGGTTAATCGCCCTGACATTGCCGCCGCTGCTGATGATGAAGGATTGCCAACCGGCATTTTTCAGTTCCTGTGCGACAATCTCGGTCGCAAAACCTTTGGCTACTGCACCGACATCCAGTAACATATCGGGATCTGCCAAAAATACGGTCTGATTCTCCTTATCCAAAATGATCTGACTGCTATCTATATGCTTTGCAGATAAATTCAATTCTTCCATAGTCGGCAATTGGACCTGGTCAGGATTGAGCAGGCCTTCTGCCCTATAATTGTGCCAGACTGCAAGTACTGAACCCAGCGCAATATTGACAGCGACCGGTGACTTGGTTTGCCAGTCTAAAATGGATTGGATCAGGTTATATAGATCCGGGGCAACCTTGACTGCCGATATACCTGCCCGGTCATTGATTGTCTTAATATTATTGATGCCGGGATAGTCATTATACATATCATATAGCTGATTTAACTCAAGAAACTTCTGTTCACCCTGTTTGGTCCAACGGTCGAATTCGTCCTGACTTGAGCTGTATCCCATAATGGTGATAATAGTATCGAATGTGCCCCAACAATCATAACTGTATTTTTGCATTCCATTGGACTTGGTGCTGCATCCGGGTATGGTCAGTAAAAAAGCCAGGATCAGGCTTGATAAGGATAAAGATTTCAAAAGGGAATACAAGGTTTTAGTTTTCTTACGAATCATTCGCTTCAATGGGAACTCCTGTTATTTTGTTGCCGGGATGACTGCATGGTTCCTCAAAAAGCGAATCCCCCCGGCATCTGCCGGGGGGATTCGCAAGTGAGAAACAATCAATTTACTTGGTAGCGTCCGCTATAGCTTTGGCAGCGATCGTGATGAAGTCATCAATCTTGAGAGTAGCGCTGGAAACCAAGTCCGGTTCAGCAGAAATGTTTCCGCCTTCTGCTGCACTGACTGCGACTTTCATACCTTTGATTTGGTCAGCGGTTTTGCCGATCATCCATTTTTGAATAGCGTCGACCTCTTCAAACCATTCCCGACCGATTTTGGAAGCTTTGATCATACCATAGTCTGCACCTTTTTCACGCTTGGACTGGACAGCTGCGGTTTTGTCTGTTGTGATAACGCCCTTATCATCAAAGTTGATTGCAGTCTGTGCAACATCAATCTTGATATCAATAACTTTGCCGGCAGCATCAACCATCACAGCACACATCGTCGTATCAGCCTGTGCTTTACCAATCAGCTTACCATCCGTACCAGCTGCCAGATCTGTTGAAGACGCAATGGAGGTCAGCTGTGCCAGACCGAGTTTGTTTGCAGAGCTTCCGGCAGAAGAACAACCAGCCAGGAAAAGAAGAAGAACTATGGTGATAACAAAAATCTTTTTCATAAAATACCCTCCTCGTAAATAGCTTTATAGTAACCATTATATCTTTTCAGTTCACATTTCACAAGAATGCATAATGTCGAATCTGACAGGGGAAAAGCATGACAGGACGCAAAGAATTCAATTTTCATAAAATATACTAATATAAAGAATCGGTAATCCGGGTTAATAATACCTTGCCTGCACTGTCTGGAAATCCTGAAAGAAGCATGTGACAACGGGCAAGATGAGCTTCCAACAAGACTCTGGCTTTTTCAACCGAACCCAATTCACGAGCCCAACGGACTAACTGCATAACCCCCTGATCGGTTCGTTCACCCTGAAGGAAATGCTCCAGCAGTCGGTTATAATCGGCATTTGCGGCTGATATCAGAATGGGTAAAGTAATAATTCCTTCGACCAGATCCCGGCCAGTCGGCTTGCCGGCTGTAGCCCTGGACTCATCCAGATCAATCAAATCATCACGAATTTGAAAGGCAGCACCCAACCGCATACCATAATGCCATAGTCGTTTTTGTTCATGTTCCGTTAATCCGCCACTGGACGCGCCAGACAGGCAGGCCGCCGCGAAAAGAACGCCGGTTTTGCCCATGATGCGTTTCAGATAAGCCCGATAACTTGGAATCTGATTACGACCAAGGTACTGTGCAACATCACCTGTACATATCTGTTCAACCACATCAGCAAATTTAGACAGTTCCCGTATCGGTAAGCCGGTGGTTGACAGAATCTTCAGTGACCGAGCCAGCAGAAAATCACCGACATAAATTGCAATATGGTTGCCGTGACTGGCGTGGAGTGTTGTTCTTCCCCGACGTGTATCGGAATCGTCAATGACATCATCATGCACCAGTGTTGCGGTATGAATCACTTCAATGGCCGCTGCCAGAGGCAATGTCCTGTCACGGTCGTATTGGCCGACCATGGCCGATGCGATAGTCAGAGCCGGTCGCAAGCGTTTGCCGTCACCGAGCACCATTTCACGTGCTGCCTCCTGAATGAATCCCGGACTCCTGAATGATTCGTCCAGATAATTCTCGAAGACGTCCAATTCGGCCGCCAGAGTGGGCATGGATTCCCAATTGCTTCTATTCATATTGTTTCCTAACTGCTTT
>Ga0209123_1002520_pt1 | contig 15351 bp, 10 predicted proteins | sample BarGraIncu00431A_FD_184500 | JGI IMG/M metagenome (GOLD analysis project Ga0209123, IMG submission 184500) | Arctic peat soil microbial communities from Barrow, Alaska, USA - Barrow Graham LP Incubations 004-31A (SPAdes) (version 2) | ecosystem: Environmental > Terrestrial > Soil > Wetlands >...
CGAAGAGGCAAGAGAGCTGAGAAGAAAAAAAAGATTACGGGCCAGTGCTCAGGGCATCAACTCGGAAAACACTGGCATTCCACTAACTCAAGCGGCCTGAAAGTCCATTTCCGACTGAGGCAAAACAGTGTTCCCCTGCGCCAACAATTGGATAGTAGGCTAGCTGAAGGCATCTAACAGTATATGCAAGCATCTAATGTTATATGCATGCATCTAATATTATATGCTTTTCCAAAAAGCTGTACCTTTTTTACCTTGCCGCGCTGAATGAATCACAAATCCTCTTCTAGGCGCGAGGGGAACCGGATCGAGGGGTATGCCCATGAAATCATTCTACCCGCCTGCATCTTATCGCTTAATTCAACCTATTTGAAATGCCTCGTTTTGATCTGATCACCCATCAATCTAATGACCCCTGAAGGGTCAGAGCTCCACTTTCAACTTTGTACATAGTGAAGCTCTGACCCCACTGCACTGACCCCACTGCACTCTGCTTGATCAGGCCGGGGGCTCTAACTGCTTCAAACTGCGAACCCATTCTGGTTAAACATCGATAGCTAAATTTGACTATCCCTGTCGTTCTTACCACTTGCGCATAATTAAAAGCGTCCCAGATATACTCTCGATTATTTGTGAAGTCAAACGCTCAATCATGCTTCCCCGGACTGGCTTGCTACCTCAGTGAACACCGGGACGCTGTGGAAAAGAGGTCCTGGTACCATTTGTACTTTTTTGCACCGTCCCGACCACCTTCCTCTCTCCGCCCTCTAAACCAACATGGGACGAGTTACCGAGTCCAGCTTAAGTCGTCGCATGGATCTTCCTTTCGGCGACCAGCTCAAAAGGGTATTGAGGTATTTGGGAACCCTTTGCGGGTTGGCGAGAACCATTACTGCTTCAGCGCCAATATGACCAGTTTAGAAAAAAACGATTTCAGTTTTATTGCGAAATTTTTCAAATCAGCACCAACTTTTAAAACTTTCAGGATATCTGTTTTAGTTTCGGCCATAATTACTAAATTTTTTCTAAAACTGTAACGGTTCTCAGCAAAACTGTTTCAGTTTTCGCCAGAAAAAATATTTTTCGGCGGAAACTACAACGGTTTTCAGCAAAACCATTTTAGTTTCGGATATGTTTTCAAAAGTTTGGTGAAAACTGAAACAGTTTTCACCAAAACTATTTTAGTTTCGGCCAAGTTTACGTAAATTAGGCCTAAACTGTTACGGTTTTCGGCTAAACTGTTTCAGTTTTGGCCAGAAAAAATATTTTTCGGCGGAAACTACAACAGTTCTCAGCAAAACTGTTTTAGTTTTGGTCAGAAAAAAATTTTTCCCGCGGAAACTGTAACAGTTTCTAGGAAAACTGTTTTAGTTTTCGCTAGAAAAAATATTTTTCGGCAGAAACTGAAATAGTTTTTGAAAGAATGTAAAAAGTTTCGCGGGAAACAAAGTATTTCGGCCAAAATGGTAGGAACTTGGGAGATTGCTACCTCCAGCCAGAATTTTCAGTTTTTCCGGCAAAACCTGATAATTGCGTTTTCGGGGGCTTGGGTTGGGTCGGGTCGGGAGGGGACACGGAGAAGAGGGTTTTCCTCGGAGGAAAGAAGTTTTGGCGGGAACGCCTTTGAAGGCTGGCGGCTGGATCTTTCGACCCAACCGCCTTCTGTGTGCGGTAGCGGTATATTTACTAGAGAACGATGATGCTCGCCGGCGTGCACCATGCCCCGACCCCTCCCCCCTCATGGTAGCGCGTCCTGAAGTAAAGCCTCTTGGTCGGCTCGAACCCCCGCAGCTCGAATCGAGACCTGTTGTAGATTCCTTCGCTCACCCTGTGCCAGGAAGACTCGTTGTCGGGGGTCTCCGTCATCATCAATTCGGTACTGGCGTCGTTTTTAGCCCGCTTCAGGTTTACGAGGAGGGCTCCCGAAATACCGTCGAGGTGTTTCAGCGTGAGACCTGGAATCAGGTCAAGCAGATGAATCTTCCCTTTGCTTGCCTTGGGCGCCTTAAAGTCGTAGCCGCCGTGCTGCAGCATGCTCGGATCCTTGTGGTGGTCCGCAAACAGAATGATGTGATAGGAATTGCGGTCGAGCGCCCGGATGCCAACCTCCATCAGGGTCTTCTGTTCCGCCATCCTGTTTTCATCGTGGCCGGCAGCTGCATTCCGTGCCGCACTAAGTGCCTCCGCGATTTCCCTTAAACCTGGCGGCAGCGTCACATAGTCGGCCACAGGTCCCTGAAACGCGACGTGGGTCTCCCCCTTCTCGGCTGCATTGTTGATAAAAACGATGAGGTCGTTGACCGTGCTTTCCTGGTAGGATCGTTCGTATGGATCTGAGAATAGTGGTGTCATCCTGCACTCCTTGCCAAACTTGAGTGGCGAAACGTGAAAGAATACTAATAATACGAAGTTAGGCTGTCAAGTCCAGGCGGCAAAAGTCTCTCGCCCCCCACGCGCAAAACTAAGGGTCACCCGCTCAGATGGCCACGTGCAGCCACAAAACGGTCCCCGAAAAACTGCCACAGGTTTATAATTAAGTAATGGGGTGAACAAAATCCCAAGCTAGGATAAGGTAAAAGGAGGCGGAAAACATGAGAGTATTGATGGTGTTGACGTCGCATGACATACTCGGCGCTACCGGCCGCAAGACCGGGTTCTGGCTGGAGGAATTTGCGGCGCCGTATTTCGTTTTCAGAGATGCCGGAGTCGAACTGACGCTCGCCTCCCCGAAAGGCGGGCAGCCTCCGATTGATCCGGTGAGTGATCTGCCGGAAAATCAGACCGAGGCCATGATCCGTTTCAAGAAGGATGAGACAGCACAGCGAGCACTCGCTCATACCCTGCGGCTTTTCGATGTGAAAGCCGAGGATTTCGATACAGTCTTCTACCCGGGTGGGCACGGCCCCATGTGGGACCTGGCCGAGGACCCGGTCTCGATTGCGTTGATCGAGGCTTTCTACAAATCAGGCAAACCGATAGCTTTCGTCTGCCACGCCCCTGGTGTCCTCCGTCACGTAACCTACAAGGGTGAGCCTCTGGTAAATGGGAAGCGTGTAACCGGCTTTACCAACGAAGAGGAGGAAGAGGTACAGCTCACCAAGGTGGTACCATTTCTCGTCGAAGATGAGTTAAAACGGCTGGGTGCCGTCTTTGGAAAAGTTCCCAATTGGCAGCCCTTTTCCATCATTGATGGCCGCCTGATCACCGGGCAGAATCCCGCGTCGTCGACAGCTGCAGCTCGTGCGCTGCTCAGCCTATTTGGCGTTGCTGAAGTGGAAAAGGCGGCTGCGTAAGTTCGCACAGTTAGCCGGCGAAGAAAAAGAGTGGCAGGTCTGGACCTTGATTCAGATCTGACTCCTGTGGAGCGGTAGAGCCCGATCGGCACCCGAAAAGCAGAGAAGAACCACAAAGGCATCTAGCTGTGTTGGCTAGATGCCTTCCATTGTTTTGGGCCCTTGAGGGTGAAAGACACTATTTAAAGGGGTTCTTCCGCAGAATTTATGGGCCTCGCGATGGGTCCGGCACTTGGTCCAAATTTGCCTTACTCAAAAATGCCAAAGCCGCAATGGTAGGTGGCAGCGCTACTTGGAAAAACGTTCCGAGGCTTGAGTAATCTGGTCGATGAGACGATGCTGCCGAAGAGCGTCCTCAAAACTGGTGGCTTCTGTCGAGTTGGTTTCCTTGTCCTGTGCGTATGCGGCGTAGAGGTAAGCCACGTCCTGAACGCTCGCATCAAGGTGGGACACGGGTAATGACGCATATTCGGCCGGGATCGGCAAGGATACGAAAGCATCTGCGCCCTTGTTCATTCCAGCAATCGCGTTGTCTTCCGCATTCTCAAAGCCGCGCGCGTTGGTGATGCGCAAGGCACCTTCCGTGCCCGTGATGTCGATTTGAAGGCCCGTGCGGTGTACTTGTCCGCCTTCGAGTTGCAGCGAGAAAAGACCGCCTCCCGACAGCGTGCCGATTGCCATAACCTCATTTGCGCTCGCATAGGGAATCTTTTCGCCAGTCTCCGCGATGGTTGTCACTGGAAATTGATTCTCCATGACCGCAGTGAGCTTGTCGGGGAAGCCGGCACCATGAAACAACATGTCCTGAAAATGGCCACCGTATATCGACAGGACGTGGGTGAAGTTGGCAGCATCGAGAGCCCACTTGGCAAATTCTGGCATCACCTCGCCAAAAGCGTCCACACCGACCGACATGCGGACTGCCCGAATCGTCCCCACGTATCCTTGTTTCACCAGATCATGCCAGTATCTGGAGCTGGGCGAGAAGCGGCGCTGAAGGCCGATTACATGTTTAACGCCTTTGGCTTTGGCCTGGGCAAGGATCTCCTCGGATTCGGCCGTGCTCGTCGAGAGTGGCCATTCTGTGTAGACATCTTTGCCGGCGGCGATTGCCGCTTTCGCGAGCCGGCCATGTTCGGGGGTGGGGGCCAACACCACGACCAAATCGACATTGGGGTGCGCCATCAACTCCTCGGCCTCGCCGAACACATGTTCAATGCCGAACTGTTTGGCGTACTTCTGCGCCTTCTCTTTGCTGCGGCTCGCTAATCCGATGATTTGAAACCCCTCCAGCGACTGAAGTGCCGGGATATGACCGTATCTCGCCCAGCCGCCGGAACCGATGATGCCTACGCGAATTGTTTTGCTCATGATGTTTTTCCTTCCTTGATCTGATGTTGGATTGAACTTGCGCTGCTGATGTACTTAATAACATACTACTTCAGACAATTGGGCGTTTTTTAGCCCTACTGTTCCATTTTCTTTAACCAGTACAGCCCTACACCTAGGGTATACCTCAAGATTCTTCCTGACAGATCACCTCACCTTTTCCCCAGACAGTTCCACACAGACCTTACTCTTTTGAGCAAGATCTCTTGCGCCCGTGTTTGTAGTGGAAACTCCACAAAAGGAAGCCTTTTGGTCCAAAAACTTTATAACGAACAACTTTGACAAATTTTTCACGCCGGAATTTGAGGCAGTCAAACTGGGATCCTGAGCGGATATCCTGAAAATCAACACTCTGACAGTGCCATCGTTACTTATATGCCATTCGGCTTTCTCACTTCCGATGTTAGGAAAATTTCCGAATTGATTATTATAAACAACAATGCTTTCGGTTGAATAAACCTTATCGTCAGACATCAGATCAAGCCAAGACCTTTCATCTGATGCCACGGAAAATAACCGCCACCCTTTCGGAGCTGGACACTCTTGAACTGACAGCTCCTTATCAACATAGCGGTCATTTATTATTTTTGATGGCGTGAAACAATCTGAAGATTTTAAAGATGTATAGATAACATTCGAAAAGCCCAAACTGTTTGAGACAAAGCACACCATGGCAAAAGATAAAGTCACCAGGACGACTACAGAGTTTTTAATGATCATCTGAACCTCCGCGGACTATTTCACTTTTTATTTGTCCAGAAGCTTTCCATTCCATGATTTTCTCCTTGCTAACCTCAAAATGCATGGCATCTTCAATCCGGTATCCAGCCCCCCAAAGCCAACCGTGGCATCGGCAAAGTCTACCAGAGGCCGCTTGCAATGCTAATTTTTCAATAATTCTTCAGCCCGCCTTCTATCGTCCTCTTGGGAGGAGCCAGGGTCAGTTCTCCACTTTCAACTTCGGCATACTGAGATTAACAAAAAAGGACCTAGGCAATTAAGCCTAAGTCCCTATAATGTTGCAGTTCCGGGGACAGGATTTGGATATGACTTTCGGGTTATGAACCGACGAACTACCTGACAGCTTCACCCCGGGTATCTTATAAATCCTGCCTTCAAGTGGACAGGCACCTGCGGAGTCAGTCCCCCCATGACTCATCGGGCGCGGTAATAGCAACCATCAAACCTCCCCCCAATCCTTTGCTGTGGGCTAGCAAGGCGGCCTCAGGGCTTTGCCATTTTTCTTCCCACCGAGGTGCGCCCGTGTGAGATCCCTTGCGACGAACCCGCTGCATGCGACTTCTGACGGCAATCCGACGCAGTAGATTCATAACGGTCACGACCGTTTTTCTTCGCCGTGTAGAGCGCGTCATCTGCGCGCTTTATCATGCAGCTGGGGTCGACCTCTCCGGCTTCCGATACCGACACCCCGAGGCTCAGTGTCACCGGTACGTTTATGCCCCCGACATAGAAGGGTTCATCCCTGACCAGGGCCCAGATTTTGCGAGCCACGCCGCAACAGTGGCTCAACCCCGAACCGGGAAGGATGACCACAAACTCATCTCCACCGAAACGCCCCAGCGCATCGTAGACCCTAAGGGAGGACGAAATCCGCTCGGCGAACTGCTGCAAAAGAACATCACCGGCAAGATGACCATAGCTGTCGTTGATCTGCTTGAACCTGTCAATGTCGATCATGATGCATCCGACCTGCCCCTCTGCCAGACCCCGTTTTCTGCCGCGAATTGCCATGGCAAATTCCTTTCTGATCAGCATTTCGATTTGCCTTTTGTTGTAAAGGCCGGTCAACGGGTCGGTAATCGCCTGGGTGGTGAGTTCTTTTTGCATTTTCCTTATTTTGCGCGTCCCCTTACGAATCATGAGAAACGATGGAACGAAAACTAAAAGCTGGGCAAACGCGACAATGAGGACTGACCAGATGACCGCCAAGTCTGTCTGATCCCGGTATTTCGTCACGTCGATGTAGGTCTCAAAGCAGCCGAGCACCTGGTTATTTTTGTCCTTGATGGGAACATAGGTTTCCACCACGTCGACGTCAAACCTCTTTTCGTTGGCGAGATCGAGAACTTCGAACTTCCTTTCGACGTGGGAATCATACTGGCCTCGGAGTGCGCGTTTCAGCCTCGGGTTGCCTCTGTCAATTTGCCCTATGATCTTTGAGTCGGTGCTGTAAACGATTCGAGCCTCGGCCGTGTATATTTTTATTTTGTTAATATTGAATGGTCTGAGGAATCTCCTGAGATGTCGATCCAGCCTGGGTAGGTCCTCACTCCTGATATCAGGATAAGAACGACCGTTGCCCAGTACAGCCATTGAGGGCCCCATATCCAAAAGCAAAGCATTACAGACATGTATCGCGTCGTCCTCCGCGTTACTGATGATGTAGCGCTGCAGAACTTCACGAAAACCTGATCCGGTAAGAAAGAGGATGACGACGAGAGAAACGATGGTAGTTGCAAGGAAAAGACGCAAAAGGGCATCCGGGTGGTTCTTGGTATCCAGCCTCAGCAACCGGGATATTTTCATCACAAACTCCTGTCACTGTGTCCGCAGCCATGGCTACGTTTTTTTCACCTGCGTCGTAGCGCCCAGGTGAATGGCTCAAACTCATCCGGGTACGCATGACCGGGTTTAGCACCCAACATGCCAAGGCGCGCCTGGGGGGCTTGAGCAGATAAATGCTCTATGAAAGCAGCCGCTTGGAGAATGCGTGGCGCTAAGCAGTCAGGAGGAAGGCTGCCAGCATATCGTCGACTTCGGCAGTATCCGTCATATTTGGCGGCAGTGCAGAGAGGGCCACCATGCCGGCGCGGACGTTAATAAGTTTGGTGTACTCCGCGGCTTCTGAGAGCCGACGATAGTTTAAAAAGCAGAGGCCCAAGCGGGCGGATACCAGATCCGCCCCTGGGCTACCAGCACTGAAAGGGCCGGTTCACCGGCTTTTTGCCGTTTGCAATGACCTAACCGGATACTGCGGGGTTACGCCTCACGGGGGACAGGCACCTGCGGAGCCGGTCCCCCGTCGACTCATTGGGCGCGGTAATAGTAGCGGTTCAAATCGAAGAGCCCGCCCTGCACCGGCTCCTCTTCATTGAAGCGCTTTTGAAACCAGTCGTAGGTCTCCCATAACCGTGCATCGGACCGGTTCACACCGTATTTCGCCATCCGTGCCAGATTCCTGGGACTCTCGTCATAGTGCTCCAGCAAATCGATGAAATCGGGCAGCTCACTCTCCTTTACATCAAAGAAGTAATTCGGGTAGGACCCGATGAGACCATTGATGAAGTCGGCGCTGTCCTTGGCCGGGTCCAGACGGGCGTCCTCTTTGACCAGGAAGGCGACATTGTCGTGCCAGCGGTTGATCACCATGGAAAAGGCGACATCGCGCCCCTTCTCGCGCCGGATCCTCACATAGGCGAGGTTGGAATTGCTGCCGTTTGCCATGGCGAAGAACGGTGCACCGGGCCTTGACAGGTGGCGAAAGGCCCGCAGGTAGTCGTCGTTGGTTTCATAGCGCTCCGGCTGGCCGCAGGGCTTCTCCCCCGCCCGCAGGTAATTCACCCTGTCAAAGGCAATCCCCGTTGCCGGCAGCAGTTCGCGGTCCACGACATGCTCAACGAACTCGCGCTTCGGGTCGCTCGTCGTGAAGGATATTTTGGCCGGCAATTGGGAGAGATAGTAATCGATCTTCTTCGGTTTAACGCCCTTGTACCACGACTGGATCATGGGCTCCCGGACCTCCGGGGGAAGAAAATCAAGGAAGTTACTTTCCCCTTCCAGGCGCAGCGCGTCCATGTAGAGCCGGGTCGACAACTGGTGGCCCGCCGTGCCGTAGATGTCAAAACCTGCAACCAGGGCATAATAGATGCGTTCCAGCATCGGGTAGTCGATGACCCACATGGTCTTGGGCAGGTTGCCCAGCGGGCCCTTGTGCACCGAGGCGCTTTCATAATGCCGATAGATGGTCAAAAGCGGCGCATCGGCGGCGCGGTTACCCTTCCAGATGGATTCATAGCCCAGTCCCGCGTAGTTCAACGAGGTGTAGAGATCCTGCCGGGCCCGGTAATACTCCAGCGACGCCTTGCGATGCTGGTCCTGGTATGCCTTATAGACGCCCATATCGCTCCCCATCTCGATCGGCATGCGCATCTTGTCGCTGTACTGCTTCAAAAACCCGGGATTGGCGACGCTTAAGTCATGGTCCGGATCCAGGAACATGACCCAGGTCTGGTCGTCGATGACGTTGAGGGCAACCTGCCCCTTGCAGACCGGACCGTGGATGAAGGTCATGACAATGTAATGGGAATTATCCAGCAGGAATTGATAGCGCGAGCGTGGCGGGATCTGCTCGAAAGTCAGAAACGGGTTGGCGCTCAGTTTGGTGTCATAGCCCATCTGATGCGGCGGCTGCAGCCACTGAGGCTTGATGAACAGCTCGTTGAAGCGCCGCAGTTGCGCGTCGTCGAAGCTGAAGACCATGTGCGTCTTGTGGACGATGGTGGAGTGGACCTTGCGAAAGCGATAAAAGACGCGAGGAGTGCCGGGATCGTCATAGGGCCGCACGGTCGCCACCAGGTGAAGCGGCGTCCCAGGCGCAGTCCTGGAGCGCACCAGTTCGTAAAACTCATTGGTCGGGGTGCCGAACTTTATATGGGCCAGGAAGAGGTGTTCGTAGAGATAGCGCGCCGTCATGGCATGCTTGGGGTCGTCCTGGTTCAAAAAGGCTTCCCACTGCCGAACGGCCAGCAGGTCGCCTGGCTTGGGCGCCGTCAGCGCCGCCTGCTCGGCAGGGTCCGGTCCCTTGGCGCCCTGGACCAGCCAGCCGGCGATGATGTCGAACTCGTCCTGCTTGAGCGGGGGGAAACCGAAGGGCATGCCGTTATTCGGGTGCTTTTCCAGGTAGCCGCCCAGCTCCTGGGCGTTTTCCGTACAGGTCAGGTTCTCTGCCTCGGGCTGGTATTCTCCGGTGCTTTTCGGGTTTTTCATCTTGTGGGACAGCAACTGAAGCATGATCGAGTTATTGAGTCCCTGAGACACGCTGGAGTCGGTAACGCTAAAGAATTTTTTGTCGCGCCACTGCACAGTGGACTGGGCATCGGTGAAGAGGCGCGACGGCTCCATGGAACTCAGGCGGTAGGCATTGTAAATGGTCTTCTTGGTGGCCCCGCGGTCGAGACCTTCAAAGGAATCCATTTTGAGCTGACAGGGCGAGTTGTAACAGGAGTGGCAAACCGTGCAGCGCTTGTCAAGGAGCGGTTTGACCTCCTCCTGGTAATGGATGGTCCTGGACGGCATGTTGAACGCGACAGGCGGGAGAGCTTTGGCGGCACAACCGGCCAACCAAAGGGTCAGCAGCAGACCGGGAATGCAGATGGCTTTCACGAATTGGTTCACCTCTTCTAAATAGTCGAATGGCCGCTAATATCTCGGCAGTTCACGTTCCTGGGAATGGATCCGGCTGTATCCCCCCTGTGGAACAGGGGGGAAGGCTCGCGTAGCGAGACAGGGGGGTCTTTAGCCCGGGCAAATCACCCCCCTGCCTCTCTACGTTCGGCTTCCCCCTATTTCATAGGGGGGATAAAGCACCGCACTTGCACCGAATCTTCTTAACTTAACGGCAGTGCCCCTTGAAGGAGAGGGAGTTACTTCTGCGGATGATTAGCATCAAGGAACCTGGGCCAATCAGGCAGCAATCGCGTCAGATCGACGCGGCGTGAGCGGTCCCTGAGGCTGATCATTTCTTCATGTCGTTGATCGTGTCCTTGATTTTGTCCCCGGCTTTTTCCAGCTGATGTCCGGCCTGGTCAGCAGACTTGTCAATTTCCTTGCCGGCACGCTCCGCCGGACCTTCCTTATGGCATCCGACCACTCCTGTGAATAACGCGCCTAACACCATTACTGCAACGATTCTTCTGGCTACTTTCATCTGGTGCGCCTCCCTTTAGCTATCGGAACTTTCCCTCAAACGAGGGTCACGGTTGAATTGCCAGTTGCAGTCAGTCATCTGCCCCAGGCACCCGACCCTTTAGCAAGTACCCTGCCAAGGCGGAGCACCAGGACGACAGTCACGGGAACCAGTGCGGATCGGGTAAATTCCCGCCCGGAATCACGGCGGCGAGGCCGATGGAACACGCGCACGGAGCACCGGTTCGCCACCCGGCAGCCGCTGCAACCCTCAGCCGCACCCTGCATATATGGCAGTTACGTCACACCTGACGGATTTTACTGAGGGGCATGACCACTTCGGCAACCTCCGTTTTCACTTTACCCCGCTATAATTAGCAACTTGCACCCGTTGCCGGCTCAGGGCTCCCGTGGCACATATATTGCCATCAATTATCCCTGCAGCACCTCCGCACCGGCGTATTTTCTGGTGAAGCCTGCGCAGCTAACGTGCCTGGAAAGGCACAGAGCCCCCTACCGGAGGTAGTAATTATGAAATGCACCGCGAAGGACAAAGTGGAAGGGACGTTTCACGAAGCAAAGGCAAGGAAATGGCTCGGTAACAGGTAAGGCAAAGTTGGCAGGGGAAGCTTCCGGTGCCAGGATAGCAGGCAAACAGAAAAAGATCGCTCAGGCCGCAAAGGTTTTGGGAAATGACCATCGAGTCACGAGTAAAAACACTACTTCAAGTTCGGGGGATTTATGAAACGTAAACTAAAAGTGATTTACCTTGGTACCTTCTGCTTTTTCATGACGGGATGCTCTGCTGTCATGGGAAACCTTCCCACCATATCGGCGGGTCTGACTGGCTGCCCGCCAGCCACGATTGCCATTCACGACGAACAAGTGGGTTACTACAATGACACCTGGACGGCTACCTGCCAGGGCAGGACCTTTTACTGTACCAGGCAGGTAAAGGGAAACACTACCTGCACGGAGGCTCTACTACAAAATAAATAGTTTATTTGTTTGTCAGTAAAATCAGAAAAGTCGGGACTGAATGTTTAGTGGCCGAAAGAGCCGCTCATAACCGAGCGGCTCTGCTGTTTCTGCGGTCGCCGCCTTCCCAGTGCACCCCGCCAGCTTCGCAGCGCACCTCACCGCCGTCACGATGATCGCTAACGCCGCTTCGATGCCCGTCATCCCTCCACCAGCATCCCGACAGCACAGATGCGGCCAACAGTCGCGCTCCAGATAAAACGATTCGTGTTCGCATTGGTAGTTTCCAGGAAACCAGCCAGCAACTTCCCCATGGGCCCTGTAGCCGCCAAATGTGGCGGGACCAGGCTGCCACAGATATTGGTAATGCGTTGCCTGTTCGTGCCGATAAAGTGGGAAAGGCCATTGCCCAAGGGACCGGCCAAAGATTCGTCTGGCTCGTTTTTACACATAAATCGATGCGAATTGCACCATTCTCATTGGATTACCGGCACAAGGCATACTTCTGCTGGCGCGTACTTCCTTTGAGCGGGAAAGCTCGCCCCCCCGCAGATGCAGGTGTGATCCCGTACCCCCCCCACACAACAGTCCATCACATATGACGGTTATGCCAAATGTGACGGTCCTGCATGACGGCTTTCCCTGGGCAGTACAGCCTATTTCCATTTTTACCGCGCAATATTGAACCTTTGCTTTAAGCATTTGCGGCAGCTTCTCACTGGCACGTTAGTTGCGAATTCACAGTGAGCGGGAACAGAAGCGGTGATCGCCAATGCTGTCTCTTGGCGGAAGGCAGGAGCCCCCGCGTGAATCTAGCTGAGCGGATTACACTTGCAACTTTTAATTAGCATAGTAACATATTCAAAATGACTGACATCCTGACACCGTTTTGCCAGAGGCAAGGACGACATACAGACTGAGGAATTTGTTAGGTAGGACACCGTTGTAAGCTTGCGTGGAACAGTCGCTCTTTGAAACTTCCCAGATGCCATGAAAGCTTTGAGAACTCGTTTGATCCGCCAAATCAGTGCCCGAAATTCCATCCAAAGCTTTTCCTAACTACCCCCTCAGGGAAGCGTAAGAGAATAACAAGGGCGGTAATCTGGGTGTTCATCAATCCGCGGTAACAAGGACCTAGCGTCCGATTCGTTTCGGAAGAATCCTGCGCCACCAAAGGACAGGTTTCCAGACGCAGGGGGCTGCATCGAGCCGGAGCAGCAACCTTGAGTCTACTGAGATTGCAGAAGGAGAGGTAAATGGTACCAGGGGTATCACGGGTGCTGGTCACGGGCGGAACCGGATTTGTAGGGAGCCACCTGGTCGAGCGCCTGCTCGCGGACGGTTACGCGGTAACCTGCCTGGTGCGGGACCTCGGATGTTTGCGCTGGCTGAAAGGCCTGCAGGTGGATCTCGTGGAGGGCGACTGCACCAAGCCCGCATCTCTTGCCGACGCCGTGCAAGGGGTCTCGGTCGTCTTCCATTGCGCCGGGCTTACCAAGGCGAGACACGCCCGCGACTATTACTCCGTGAACCACCTGGGTACGGAGAATCTATTGGCGGCCTGTGCCCGGAACAGTTCCGGCCTGGAAAAATTCATCCTGGTCTCCAGCCAGGCCGCAGCAGGTCCCAGCCGGGACGGAGAGCCGGTTAGCGAAGCCGACGCTCCGCGTCCCGTGTCCGATTACGGCAGCAGCAAACTGCTGGCGGAAGAAGCCGTGCTTGCCTGCCAGGACATCTTTCCGGTCGTGATTCTCCGCCCGCCCTGCGTCTACGGGCCACGAGACGCGGATGTGTTCGAGCTGTTTCGCTGGGCCGGGCGCGGCTTGACGGTCGAGATCAGCGGAGGCGAGCGCTATCTCAACCTCTGCTACGTCGCAGACCTGACCGCGGCGCTCCTTTTAGCGGCCGAGTTGCCCACCAAGAGCGGCAGCGTTTATTTTATTGCGGAAAAGAGGTCCTACTCGTGGTCGGAATTCGGGACCCTGCTGTTCTCCAGCGGTGGCGTGACCGGGCGCAGGGTAAAAATCCCTTACGGGGCCGCCTGGCTGCTCGGTCTCGCGTCCGAAATCGGAAGCCTCATCACTGGCAGGCCCGCTCTTGCCGGCAGGCAGAAGGTGCGAGAGGCCGCTCAACGCTATTGGCTGTGCGACGTAAGCAAAATCGATCATGACCTCCGCTTCCGGGCGGAACACCCACTTCAGAAAGGACTTGAACTCACATGGCAATGGTACAGAAAAAACAATTGGATCTAGCTGAGGCGCCGCGCCCTCTAGAAGTCATTGAGACCAAAAGGCAGGATGTCTTCGAAAAGTGCGGGAAGTTCACCAAGGCGAAAGAGGCTATGGCCGCCGGGGTGTACCCCTATTTCCACGTCGTGGAGTCGGAGCAAAACCCCGAGGTGGTTGTCGAGGGGCGCAAGATGATCATGCTCGGGTCCAACAACTACCTGGGGCTCACCAGCCATCCCAAGGTGAAGGAAGCAGCGATCGAGGCAATTAGAAGGTTCGGCACCGGCTGCGCGGGCACCCGCCTTTTGAACGGGAACCTGGAAATCCACATGAAACTCGAGGAAAAGCTTGCCACGTTCTTTCGCAAGGAAGCGGCCCTCACCTTTGCCACGGGATATCAGACCAACCTCGGAATCATCACCTCCCTGGTCGGCAAGCACGATGTGGTCATCATCGACAGGCTCGATCACGCCAGCATCATCGACGCCTGCCGGCTCTCCTATGCCGAGGTCAGAAAGTTCAAGCACAACGACATGGAGAACCTGGAATACGTCCTGAAGGACTGCGGCAGCCGCGGCAAGCTGGTGGTGGTGGACGGCATCTACTCCATGGAGGGTGATATCGCGCCGCTTCCCGAGATAGTCAAGCTTTGCAAGAAGTACGGGGCGCGGGTCATGGTGGACGATGCCCACGGAGTGGGCGTGCTCGGCAAGACCGGGCGCGGCACGGTGGAGCATTTCGGGCTGGAGCAGGAAGTCGACATCATCATGGGCACCTACAGCAAGTCGCTGGCCTCCATCGGCGGCTTCCTGGTGGCCAGCGAAGAGGTGATCCACTACATAAAGCACACCTCGCGCCCCCTTATTTTCTCCGCCAGCCCGCCGCCGGCGTCGGCCGCGGCGGTCATCGCAGCGCTCGACATCATCGAGCAGGAACCGGAAAGAAGGGAGCGGCTCTGGCACAACACCAGGAAGATGCTGCAGGCCTTCAAAAGCATGGGCTTTGACACGGGGAACGCCGAAACGCCCATCGTCCCGATCGTCATGGGCAGCCAGGAGCGCACCTTCATGATGTGGAGAGCGCTCTTCGACGCGGGGGTCTACGTGAATTCCGTCATGCCGCCGGCCACCGCACCCGACAGATGCCTCATCCGCACCAGTTACATGGCAACCCACACGGACGAGATGCTCGACCGGGCGCTCGAGGTGATCCGGGAAACGGCAAGAAAACTGGGCGTCATCTCTTAGGCGCATGCATAAAAAGGGGACTGTCCCGAATGGCGCTAGTTTAAGCTTTTCTGGTATCTGTTCCGATGAGGGACCTCTTTCATTTCATGTCTTGGTGCAGTCAGAAGCTGAAAAGTTTTGGGCCGCCGCTTGGTGCATCGAGGTCCACTACGTCCCGGCCGCTGCCTGATTGGTCTATTGGTCATTGCCTCGTATAGATCTCCAATCAGCCTGAAACATTCAGCCTTGCTGACCTTCACCTGATTTAAGTGTGGTTCCCAATTGCGAAGAGCTTGCACGCTCCCCTTGAAA
>Ga0209123_1002521_pt1 | contig 15339 bp, 6 predicted proteins | sample BarGraIncu00431A_FD_184500 | JGI IMG/M metagenome (GOLD analysis project Ga0209123, IMG submission 184500) | Arctic peat soil microbial communities from Barrow, Alaska, USA - Barrow Graham LP Incubations 004-31A (SPAdes) (version 2) | ecosystem: Environmental > Terrestrial > Soil > Wetlands >...
TTGAAGAAATTGGGTTTCCTGTAGCCACCCATGCTACCGACGTGCCTGAAAGAATGCTCGATTTCAGGCGTTTTGTTTCAGATGAAATCAACCAATTGCTTTTAAAAGTCATTGACAAGGTAAATACCAATGCCCCCAATGCATTGCTTAATACCAATGCCTGGTATTACAGCCCCTTGAAATATTTTGACTATTCACAGATTGCTTATTCAGGAAAGATGACCCGTGAGGGTTGCGGATTTTATCCCGGAACTTCATTAACGACCAATTGGGGTGTAATGAATGCCTTGTTTGGAATCTCTCGTATACAATTTGAAAGCACATACCCCTTCTGGTGCAGCGAATTTACAACCATGACCGCTGTTCCTAACGCTATCAGAAAGCAGGCTTATTCCACATTAATGTATGGTAACCAAATGGTTTGCGGATGGACATGGCAAAGTATGCATGCCGGTGAAGAGCAGTATTTGGAAGGAATCATAGACTGGGATGGAATACCTAACCGCAAATACGATGAATACAAGAAGATTGCAACGGAATTTAAAAAAATTGAAAAGTTCTTCCCCTATCAGCTTCAGGCTGAAGTTGGTCTGGCATTTTCATTTCCTAGCCAGATTGCAAGCAGCTATTTCCCCGAACAACAGGATAACCAGCTACAAGCCTGTTTTAATTTGTTCTATTGGCGCAACATGGATGCCCGGATTGTTGAAATTAGCAGAAGTATACTGAATTATAAATTGTTGTTCATTCCTGGTATCTCTGTAATGGATGAACTAACAGCCAATAAAATCCTAGATTTTGTAAATAATGGAGGAACTGTTGTCATGACAAGTAATTCGGCCATTGTTGATGAAACAGGACAGGTTTTTGCTACTACACGTCCGGGCAGATTAAACGATGTTTTTGGCATACGTATAGGCAGCTACGAAGAAACAGAAGCGCTTAATGAGCTATCAAGGAAGTCATATAAGGGCAAAAAGATTGAGTTTACTTTTGCAGGGAAAGCTATTGATACAGAATCGGCAAGGTTTGATATTATAGAGCCCAAAGGGGCTGAAGCTATTGGCAGCATAACTAGTTTGGATAAGGATTATCCGATAATGACAGTTAATAAATATGGCAAAGGAAAGGCAATATATGTTGGTCTCCCGGCAAATGCTGATGTTCTTAATCCTTTGCTTGATCAACTGATCAATGAACTTTCAATAAAAAAAGGTCCAGATGTTCCTACGGGAGTAATGGCAAGGCAAATAGATAAAAACCATTTCCTATATCTGAATGTAAGCGGTGAAACAAAAGAAATTCAGATGAAAGGCAACTCACGAAGCATACTTTTTGATAAAGATTACAAAGGCAACTTTACAATTGCACCTTATGAACCTGAATTCGTGGAAATTAAGTAATTTGTATAAGCCATCGAAAAATGAATTATAGATTAAAAAGGATGGTAACTGTTGGGAGCATGGCCATTGTAATGTTGATTTCCTCCATCGAGGGCAACACTCAAAGCCAACTGCCCCCCGATAGCTATCGGGGAGCTATCGGGACAAAAGTCTCAGGACAAAGAGCCAAATTGTCTTTTGATTTTAACTGGCAGTTCCATCTCGGTGACATTGCTATGAAGAAAGTAGTAAAAGTTGGTGGTCAGGGTGGCTTGACTGATATTAATATAAAAATCACACCTAAGGACGAACCCAATCTTGATTATACAAATGTAGAAAGTACCAATATTTACAATCCCAACGATTGGAAAGAAGTAAATCTCCCGCACGATTGGGCTGTTGAAGGCACATTTGTGCACGACCCTCCCGAGTACTCGGGATCGGGAGGCAGCCAACCAGCCGGAAACGGCTATTTGCCCATAGGAATTGGTTTTTATCGAAAAGAATTTGAAATCCCCGAAACAGATAAAGGGAGAAAAATATCCATTGAGTTTGATGGAATCTTCCGTAATAGCACAGTTTGGGTCAATGGGCACCTTTTAGGAAACCACCAAAGTGGATATACGCCATCAAACTATGACCTGACCGACGTTCTGCGTTATGGTAATGAAGGCAGAAATGTCATTTTAGTAAAGGTGGATGCAACTCAGCCCGAAGGCTGGTGGTATGAAGGCTGTGGCATTTACAGGCATGTATGGCTTATCAAAACCAACAGGCTCCATGTCGACAGGTTTGGCACTTATGTTACAACGCCCGCGGTTTCAGATGCAGAAGCGACAATAAGTATTAAAACAACATTGAAAAATGAGTACAAAACAGCTAAAAGCGTTACCCTTGTTTCAAAAATAGTAGACAAAAAAGGGCATGTATTCGATACCAAGACTTCTACTCTGACAATCTTCCCATTTGACCAGACTGAAGTATCTCAGACAGGCACAATTAAAAAACCTTTGCTTTGGTCGCCCGAAGCACCAATCCTTTATAAAGTACTTACCGAAGTTACTGAAAATGATAATCTAGTTGATACTTACGAAACTACATTTGGCGTGCGGACTGTTGAAATCAACCGCAATGGCGTCTTCCTCAACGGAAAGCTTTATCCGGTTAAAGGAACCTGCAACCATCAGGATTTTGCAGGAATTGGCGTTGCCCTTCCAGATAAAATAAATGGATGCAAACTTAAGCTGCTCAAAGACATGGGAAGCAATGGTTATCGTTGTTCCCATCATCCTCCCACACCGGAATTGCTGGATATGTGCGATAGCATGGGGTTGCTGGTACTGGACGAGAACCGTTTTTTATCAAGCAGTGAAGAAGGGTTAAAAGATTTAACAACCATGCTATACAGGGACAGAAATCATCCCTCGGTATTTATGTGGAGCATGGAGAATGAAGAAGCAATACAGGGGACTGTAATGGGGGCCAGGATTCTGGAAACAATGGTTGAAACAACTCACAAAATTGACCCTTCACGTAAAGTTACAGCCGCTATGAACCATGCCCGTAACGATGGCGGATATAGCGATATGCTGGATGTCGTGGGCTATAATTACGGAGACAAAGGACTGGCGTATGTAAAAGACCATGAGAAGTACTCAAACCGGGTACAGTTTTGTACCGAAACAACAAGTTTCGTTTCTACACGGGGTGAGTATGAAACCAATTGGAATAAAGGCTATACATCTAACTCAATTATAGTGAAACCCGACTGGGGGCCATATCCGGGAGAGGATTGGGCCGATATCGTAAAGTATCCATACCTCGGTGGCCTTTTCGTTTGGACAGGGTTCGATTACCGGGGCGAACCCACGCCATTTACATGGCCTTGTGTATCTTCCCATTTCGGATTTATGGATATTTGCGGGTTTCCAAAAGATGGATATTATGCATATAAAGCAGCATGGACCAATGAACCGGTGGTTCATATTTTCCCGCACTGGAACTGGCAAGGGAAAGAAGGGGATAGCATCAAAGTGCATTGTTATACAAATTGTGAGGAAGTTGAGTTGTTCCTTAATGGCAAAAGCATAGGAAAGCAAAAGGCAGCCTCCTATAAGAAACTTATATGGGAGCTTGTATATAAACCCGGAAAACTGGAAGCCAGAGGTTTCAAAGGAGGAAAAGTAATTACCCGGGATATAGTTGAAACAACCACTACAGCTTCTCAATTAGCTATGAACAGCGATGTTAATACCCTAAAAGCCGATGGCTGCGATGTGGCTGTTGTTAAGGTTGCTATAAAAGATGACAAAGGAAGGGTTGTACCAACTGCCAACAACCTGGTGAAATTTTCAATTGAAGGGCCGGGTAGAATAATAGGAACAGGAAATGGCAATCCAACCAGTCATGAACCCGATAAGGCAAGTCAGCGTATGGCTTTCAATGGTTATTGCTTAGTACTTGTTCAAACAAATAAGCAATCTGGTGAAATAAAGTTAAAGGCTTCATCTGAAACGCTTAAAGATGCTGAAGTTCATTTAAAAGCTGAATAATTTTGGAAAAGAATATTTTAAACGATGAGATACTTAATTTTTATAATGAACTTACTGTGGTCGATGTGTTTGTTTTCGCAAACAAGCTTCTTTGTTTCTTCCAAAGGCAATGATGCTGACCCCGGAATAAAAGCCAAGCCTTTTGCCTCCATAAACAGGGCATTGTCCGAAGCACGTAAAACGTCAGGGAAAGTTGTGATAAATCTTTTCGAAGGCAATTATTATTTGAACCAGCCAATAGTTTTCACCCCCGATGATTCCCGTAAAGAGGACGAAATTCTTACAATAACAAATTTTGCAAATCAAGAAGTTATTATTAGCGGAGGGGTTGTATTAAATGTGAAGTGGAAAGAGTACAAAAACGGTATCTGGCAAACGAATGTGGGACAAGACCTGTTTTTCGACCAATTGTTTGTCAACGGGCAACTACTGCGGATGGCACGGTATCCGAATTATGACCCTTTTGCCCATTTTCTGGGCGGAACTTCGGAAGATGCATTAAGCAAGGAACGGGTTGCCAGCTGGGCTTCACCTGAAGGAGGCTATGTACACGCTTTGCATCAAAATGAATGGGGCGATTTTCATTACATCATTACAGGAAAAAACGACGAAGGCGAACTTACTCTCGAAGGCGGCTGGCAAAATAACCGCCGCATGGGAATGCACAAAAAATACCGCTTTGTAGAGAATATTTTCGAAGAACTGGATACTGTTAATGAATGGTTTTACGATAATAAAACAAGGACATTGTATTATTACCCGCCTAAAGGTATGAACCTTAAAACGGCGAGGTTCGAAACCCCGCAAATTGCTCATCTATTTGAATTTAAAGGTTCAGAAGCAAACCCTGTAAAGAATATCAAAATTGAAGGGCTTACTCTTACGCAAACATTGCGAACCTTCATGCAAAACAAAGAGCCTTTGCTGCGCAGCGACTGGACCATTTACCGCGGGGGCGCTGTGCTTTACGACGGTGCGGTAAGTTGCTCTCTCAAAAATTGTACGCTCAATAATATAGGTGGCAACGCAATTTTTTTCAATAACTACAACCGCGATTGCGAGGTGTCGGAATGTTTGATTTCAGAAATCGGAGCCAGTGCTGTCTGCTTCGTTGGCGATCCGAAAGCCGTGCGTTCACCTAGTTTTGAATACCACAAGTTTGTTCCCTTAGCACAAATCGACCGTAACCCTGGACCCAAAACAAATAACTACCCTGCAGAATGTAAAGTATTTGATAACCTGATATTTAATCTGGGCTTGGTGGAAAAACAATCAGCAGGTGTGGAATTGTCTATGTGCCAAAGTATTACAGTGAGCCACAATACCATTTACGATGTTCCCCGTGCCGGGATAAACGTGAGCGAGGGAACATGGGGCGGTCATATTATCGAATATAATGATGTGTTCAATACTGTAAAAGAAAGCGGCGACCACGGTTCGTTCAACTCTTGGGGGCGCGATCGTTACTGGCACCCGAACAAGGCGACACTCGATTCAATTGTAGCAACTAACTTTGACTTGACCATGCTCGATGTAATAAAACCTATAATCCTTCGCAACAATCGTTTTCGTTGCGATCATGGTTGGGACATAGACCTCGATGATGGTTCGAGCAATTACAAGATATACAACAACCTATGTTTGAATGGCGGTTTAAAACTTCGTGAAGGCGTAAACCGCGTTGTCGAAAATAACATCATGGTCAACAATTCTTTCCATCCGCATGTGTGGTTTAGCAACAGTAACGATGTATTTCGCCGCAATGTCGTTTCAACCGGATACCTGCCTATCTTGGTCCAGGTTTGGGGAAAGGAGGTTGATTACAATGCTTTTCCTGATTCTGTTTCACTTAAAACTGCCCGTGACAGGGGGACGGATAAAAATTCGGTATGTGGCGATTTGAATTTTGTCAATCCACAGGAAGGTGATTTTCGGTTGAAAGATGGTTCGTTTGCTTTTGCTGTCGGATTTAAAAACTTTGCAATGGATAGTTTTGGCGTTGTTTCGCCAAGGTTGAAAGAATTGGCCAAAAAAGTTTCGCTACCTGCTGTTATTGCGCTCAACAAAGTAATCGACAACGAAATAATTGACTTCATGGGGGCAAAAGTGAAAAACATCAGTACACTTGGCGAACGTTCAGCAACAGGTATGGACGATACCAGGGGCGTGTTGGTTAATGAAGTTGCCACTGGATCGGGAATGTCGAAATATTTGAAAGCCAATGATGTAATCTTGTCGCTTAATCAGAAGAAAACCAGCAATCTACGTGATTTGCTCGAAGCCCGCATGTCGGTTATCGGGACAAATACCGAAGTTGTTGTTTTCCGAAATCAGAAAGAAGAAAAAATACAGGTTGTATTGGAGAATAATAAATAACAATTGACTAATTATCATTAGGTTAAGCCTATATATAAAAACGGAGTTATATTAACACTATCAATTCAAACGTAAACCATTATGATTAAAATACTTTTGTGGGGAATCATCTTTTCTTCTATTGTGATTAATGTTTCCTTTGCCCAGACCAAGGCTCCTGCTCCTTTTGGCCCTGTTCCAACAGAAAATCAGTTGAGATGGCAGGAAATGGAATATTACTCCTTTGTTCATTTTTCATTAAACACATATACTGATCAGTCGTGGGGATTTGGAAATGAAGATGTAAAGCTGTTTAATCCTAAAGAGGCAGATTGCCGCCAGTGGGCGCGAATTTGTAAAGAAGCAGGTATGAAAGGAATTATCATTACCGTTAAACATCATTGTGGTTTCTGTCTTTGGCCTTCTAAATACACGGAATATTCTGTAAAAAATGCCCCATGGAAAAATGGCAAGGGTGATATGGTTCGCGAAATGTCCGACGCCTGTAAAGAATATGGCCTGAAATTGGGAATCTATTTGTCTCCCTGGGACAGGAATAGCAAGGACTATGGGAAACCGGAATACATTACCTATTTTCGTAATCAGCTTACAGAATTGCTTACCAATTATGGCCCAATATTCGAAGTGTGGTTTGATGGCGCCAATGGAGGTGACGGATATTATGGCGGTGCCAATGAATCCCGCACCATTGACCGGACAACCTATTATGACTGGAAGAATACCTATACAATGATCCGCAAATTACAGCCCAATTGTTTGATTTGGAATGATGGAGGTGATAGAGGCGATCTTCGTTGGGTTGGAACCGAAGAAGGTTATGTCGGCGAAACAAACTGGAGTTTGTTGAACGCCACAGGTGATGTTCCTTGGAAACTATTGCATTATGGCCTGGAAAACGGGAATGCCTGGGTACCTGCCGAAGTAAATACTTCCATCAGACCTGAGTGGTTCTACCATCCAAATGAAGACTCCAAAGTAAAAACAGTACCTGAATTAATGGATATTTATTATCATTCAATAGGACGTAACGGCTCATTGTTGCTCAACTTCCCCATTATGCCCAATGGCCTGATCCATCCAAATGATGAAAAAGCAGCCATTGAATTTGCCAAAGTTGTGAAGGAATCTTTTGCAGTAAATCTTGCTGAAAAATCAAAAGCAGAAGCTTCCAATGTTCGTGGAAATGCAAAGGAATTTGCAGTTGCCATGGCAATAGATAACAATAAAGACACCTATTGGGCTACCGATGATGACATTACAAAAGCTTCATTAACCATAGATTTTGATAAACCAACTTTGTTCAATCGTTTTCTGGTACAGGAAACTATTCGTTTGGGACAACGTGTGAAAGCTTTCACCGTTGAAGCCCTTGTAGATGGAAACTGGAAAGAATTGGCAAAAGCAACCACTATCGGCTATAAACGTATCCTTCGTTTCCCCAGTGTAAAAGCAACGAAGGTTCGTATCAATATCACCGATTCGAAAAGTTGCCCAGTCATTTCCAATATCGGGATTTACAATGCACCGGTAATACTGAATGCACCCACCTTTACCAGAAACCAACAGGGAGAAGTTACCTTGACTATAAATGATATCGGCCCGATTTTTTACTATACCATAGACGGGAGCGAGCCTTCTACGAAATCAATGGTTTACACAACGCCTTTCCCCGCTGATGGAAAAGTTGAGGTAAAAGCAATTGCCTACGATCCTGCTATGGGGAAAAGTAGCCCGATAGGGTTTGAAAAATTCGATGTTTCAAAAAAAGATTGGAAAATAGTCGGGATAAATGATGAAAAGGCAAACACAATTTTAGACGGAAACACTTCTACCGTTTGGCACCAAGGTGGTGACAAAAAAATGCCGATTGATTTAGTGATCGATCTTGGAAACAAACACAATGTTTGTGGCTTCAAATACCTGCCAGACCAGAATAAATGGAGTTCAGGTATCATTTCCAATTACCGGTTTTATATTTCAGAGGATACTATCGATTGGAAACTGGTTGATGAAGGTGAATTCTCCAATATCAAAAACAACCCGGTGTGGCAAATTAAGAATTTTCCAACCTTCAATGCTCGTTACATTAAACTAAAAGCTATAAAAAATACCTCAGGAGATAATGTGGCAGGGTATGCCGAAGTGGATGTGATTACAAACTAAAAAACTACTAAAATATTAACGACCATTTATTCAATTTGTTATGAAAAAACATTTCACCTTAATTCTTCCATTTAATAGAAGGTTTCTTTTTGTAATACTTGTTTGCGGACTTTTAATGTCTGCATCAATGAAGGCACAGTTGCCAACGGCACAGCATATTGCAAGCAAGATGAAAGTTGGCTGGAACCTTGGCAACACGCTTGAGGCCATTGGCGGAGAAACTGCATGGGGGGCTGCTTACACGAGCCAAAAATTAATTGATTCATCAAAAGCTGCTGGTTTCAATACTGTTAGACTGCCGGTAGCATGGTTTAGCCATTCAGATACTGTTACAAGTGTAATTGATAAAGCGTGGATTGCACGTGTAAAAGCGGTCGTAGATTATTGCATAAATGACAGCATGTATGTAATCATTAATGCCCACTGGGATAAAGGCTGGTTGGAAAACAGGGTAAACTCAGCAAATAAGGCTACAGTCAATAAAAGGCAGCAAGCCTATTGGACCCAAATAGCCAACTATTTCAAAGATTACGATGAGCATCTGCTTTTTGCAGGAGCCAATGAACCTAATGTGGCTGATGCTGCAGGTATGTCTGTTTTGTTATCTTATCACCAAACCTTTATTGATGCCGTTCGGGCAACAGGTGGAAATAACAGTTCCCGAACCCTCATTATTCAGGGGCCATCAACAGATATTGATAAAACCAATCAATTGATGAACACCATGCCTACTGACCAGATTGAAAACCGCTTGATGGCGGAAGTTCATTATTATACCCCATGGAATTTTTGTGGAATGAATAAAGACGAAAGCTGGGGCAAAATGTTTTATTATTGGGGTAAAGGCAATCATTCGACCACCGATCTTACCCGTAATGCTACATGGGGCGAAGAAAGCGAAATGGATAAATTATTGGGCTTGATGAAAACTAAGTTTGTTGATAAAGGAATTCCTGTAATTATCGGAGAGTTTGGAGCTTTCAGAAAGAAACTCAGCCCTCCTTCTGATCAGTTGCTTCACAATGCTTCAATAGAATATTATTATAGGTATTTTACGAAATCTGCAATGTACAAAGGGATGATCACTTTTTGTTGGGATACTCCCGGGGGATTGTTTGACCGCAGTAAAGCAACGATAATTGATAGGGACATTCTGAATGCAATCATGCTGGGAGCAAAAGATGTAACTACTGAAACTGCTTTTTTGAAAGATAATGCCATTGAAATCTATCCAAATCCATTTAAGTCAACAATTAGTCTGAAGATAGACAATCCTGAAACTATTGATCGCATTACGGTTTTCGATAGGTTGGGCCATCAGGTTGAAACTGTTGAGCATTCTGCAGTTAAGAACCTATTAGATTTAGGATCTTCATTGAAACCCGATATGTACATTGTTCAGGTCAATGAGATCAATTGGACAAAATCGTTTAAAGTACTTAAATTGAAATAGGTATCAACCGATAAACCAACCCATAGTGTTTTAAAAATAAGAGATAAATAAAACTAGTAATACCAATAGAATGATTATGAAACTTCACTTGAATAGAAAATATTTTTTACTCGCATTACTTTCTTTCATAGGAATGAATGCAGCATGGACGCAGGACATTATAGTAACTGTCAATGCCACTCAAGGTAAGCGGGCCGTATCTCCAAACATCTATGGACGAAATGAAGGCTTTGACCTCACCACACAATTTTATAAAGATGCGGGCTTGCGCTTCGCACGGGTTGGTGGAGGTAATAACATGTCAGCTTATAACTGGCGTCAAAAACTTACTGTTCACCCCGACTGGTTTAATAACGTTTATGGTGCTGATTGGGATGCTAGCGCAAAAAAAATTAATGACAACTTTCCCAACATGCAGGGCATGTTTGCCTTTCAGTTACTGGGCAGAGCGGCTTCCAGCGGCCAAAACAACTTCCCTGACTGGACCTACATGCAGGCCCACCCTGGGTGGAATGGTTATGGTCAAAATTTAGCAGGTGGTGGAACACCCGATCCAAAAGCAGGGAATAAGGCACTCGTTGACGGGAACATTGATTTGTTTTCTAAGCCTTGGCCAGCCGACTCTTCGGTGGCTATTCTTGATCATTGGTTTGGCCCCAAGGGTAAAGGGTTTAACAAAGACCAATTCCAATATTGGAGTATGGACAATGAGGTAGATGTTTGGAATGGCACACATGATTGGGCTATGCCAACGTTAATATCTGCCTCTGCATTTATGGATCGCTTTATAGAATTAGCGAAAAAGGCGAGAGCTATCTATCCTGGTATCAAGATCTGCGGACCTGTAACAACCTCCGAATGGCAATGGTATAAATGGTCTAACGAGAGTATTGTAATAGATGGAAAGTACTATTGCTGGTTTGAATATTTCATTAAGCGATGCGCCGATGAGGAAAAAGCATCGGGTATCAGGGTGCTTGATGTATTTGATATTCACCATTACCCTTATGCACCCACGGATAATGATGCCCTCCAAAACCACCGTATTTTCTACGACAAGAATTACAATTACCCGGGAGCAAATGGATTGTACTCAATAAACGGAGGTTGGGATACTTCATCAAAAAAGGAATACGTTTTCCAACGCGTCAACGATTGGCTGACAAAGCATTTTGGGGCCAACAATGGCATTACGCTTGGTCTAAGCGAATGGAGTCCCGGACCTAACGAACCCAACCTTGCTTCGGTTATTTATGCTACCCACCTTGGAACTTTTGCCAACAATGGGGTCGAATACTTTACGCCCTGGTCATGGTTTACCGGCATGTGGGAAACGATGCACCTCTATAGCCGATATGCTAAAAACTACAGTGTTTCAAGCACTTCTTCACTCGAAAATACCGTTTCGGCCTATACCACAGTGAATGTTGCGGTTGATTCAATGACCGTTATTATTGTGAATCGAGATATGAGTGCCGCTCGTAATGTGACGGTAAATCTCAATGGATTTTCAGTATCCGATGGAAGTTACAAGACATTGCAGTTGGCTTCGTTGCCGGCAGGTGAGACTTTTAAATCACATATTAACAATGCCTTGAAGGCAAATTCTGTAACTGTAAATTCAAATTCATTGTCCATCTCCGTACCTGCCCTTTCGACCACTGCAGTTCTACTGAAATCAATTACAACTGGAATTTCGGAATATAAAAAACAGATTGATGAAATTGAGATATTCCCAAATCCGGCAAACAATCAGTTAAGGATTAGGATTAACAGCTCACAAGCTTACAATTCTCCATTACACGAAAGCCGGTTTTATACCCTGTTAAATTCATTTGGTCAGACAATATCAGTTGGAAACTTACAACCTGAACCCAACGAGCATACAATTAACACAAGTAATTTGCCGGGAGGATTATATTTTATTAGGATAGGAAGTGAAATGCAGAAATTTATAATTCAACATTGAAAAACTTGCAGGACATATGAATGTAAGGCATTTAACTTAACAAGCATTGATAGCATAATGATTGGAAATAATTCAACCACCCAAAAGATGATCTTTAATAAATAAACCATTGACATTAAGAATATTATAAAAACCGATAATACATAATCGAATCACATATTCAGGGGTAAGTTTGAATGAGACTCAATCTGAAACTGCATTAAACTATCATTGCATAAAACTACATTTGCAATCTGATTAATGATACTAGTGGCGTGTCAATATTGAAATGACGTATGACGATTCAATAATAATTGTTTTACATTTATTATTGAATCTATTTTCTCCTTTTACTTTATTTTCCAATCCGTTAACCCAGCCTAGGATGGGAGGTGCATTCCTGAGGTAAAGATATCCAAAGTGTCATTTTATGATTGACATATTACCAGCCATGTAGCTGAATGGTACATGGGCAAAACATCTGTTTCTGCTGAATGTTATTGGAAACTTATTCATTGGTTATTGGAAGGCAATTCGATGGTTGTTAGAACACAGTAGAAGGACCTTCGAACGACCTTCGAAGGACCTTCGAATAGCCTTCGAACGATCCTCAGGGAAATCACCTCATCTAATATTAAATCACCATAGTAGAAAGATATAATATTTATGGTAAAAAGGTTACTGGCAAAGAAGGGTATGTTTTATGTTTCATGTCAACTTAGTCGCAAATAAAAACATGGTTGTAATTTGATATGCAGAACTTTAATCTCAATTAATTGTCGTATTAAAGAATACTAGTGTCAAACGATGGACTAGCCAGAACTTGAAACTTAGAACTTGAAACTTGAAACTTTTTGAAGGTGAGCCCCGAGGCCTCGGGGTTAAAACTGATCGAGCAGGGCGAGCATCAACAGCAGGATTTTAAGTATTGCATCAGCGACTCAAAAAAGATTGCCCGTTCGTTGGTAGCTTTTGCCAATACCGACGGGGGACGCTTACTTATTGGCGTGAAGGACAACGGTCACATTGCCGGGGTGCGCTCCGAGGAGGAATACTACATGGTGGAGGCGGCAGCAAGAATCTATTCGAAACCAATAATCCCCTTTACAACACGTCAACATTTTATCGAAAGCAAGACAGTGCTTGAAGTTAAGATTGAACGCAGCGCCGGCAAACCTCACTTCGCCGTTGATGAGAAGGGTAAATGGTGGGCCTATTTCAGGAAGGATGATGAAAACCGACTGGCCAACAAGGTGATGCTGGAGGTATGGAAGAATCAAAAAAGTGTGGATGGAATACTGATTAACTATTCGGACGCTGAGAAAATACTGTTGGATTATCTTCCCGAGTACTCGGGACAAATATGCACGCATTGCCCATATACCCTACAAGCAGGCCGAACAGATTATCATCAATTTCATCCCGAGTACTCGGGATCGATATTCTGAAAGATTATCTGGACGACAATCGTATCGACTATGCTATCAATGAAGAGTTTGACAGGGGGAAATGGGAGAAGAGAAGGTGAGAAAGTGAGAAGGTGAGAAAGTGAGAAGGTGAGAAAATGAGAAATAAAAGAAATAAGAAATAAGAAATATGCCCATCAACATTGGCCAGCGCGTAACTTTGAACTTTAAACTTTGAACTTTGAACTTTTATTGCATATATTTTTATATCTTGCACTTTGAAACTGCATGAGGATCAATCACTCTTTCAGTTTAAAAAATGGAATACAGAATAGTTTACGAATGTTTTATTGAATGGACAAAAACTAAATAACCTGAACCATGAACAAGGTATTATCCCACCTTCTGATTTTGACTTTGGCCTGCTTGTTTTTGAGTTGCAAGCCCAATAAAACTTTTACGGAAAGCGAACTTTCCCTTATTCCGCAACCACAGAATAGGTCGTTGGGAAAGTCTTCCTTCCGATTTAATAAAGGTACTAAACTGGTAACCGAAAGTATCGAACAGAAGCTGATTGCTGCCCAGTTTGCAGATCTGATAAAAAAATCAACAGGCTGGAAGTTGGATATTGTAGTAGGAGGTGATGATGGTTCAAACCAGGTTTATTTCAGAACTGAACAAATGATGGAGCCTGAAAGCTATACCCTGGAGGTATCTGAAAAGCACATCGAAATAAAGGCAGCTAAACCGGCTGGGTTCTTTTATGCCCTTCAAACATTGCGTCAATTGCTGCCCCCTGAAATTGAAAGCGCCAAAATGGAGAATGTGGATTGGCTGGTTCCGGTGATCAGTATTTCCGATCATCCTGCCTTCAAATGGCGGGGTTTTATGCTCGATGTATCGCGTCACTTTTTCCCCAAGGAAGATGTGCTCAGGATGATTGATAACCTGGCAATGCATAAAATCAACACCCTGCATCTGCATTTGGTCGATGATCAGGGATGGAGAATCGAAATCAAGAAATATCCAAGGCTAACAAGTATAGGTGCATGGCGTGTAGACCATGAGGACAAGCCATGGAACTCCCGTCCTAAGCAGCAAATGGGTGAACCTGCTACCTATGGAGGTTTTTATACCCAGGATGACATTCGTGAAATGGTTGCCTATGCACAAAGTCGCTTTATTACTATTGTACCAGAAATTGAAATGCCGGCCCATGTCACTTCAGCCTTGGCTGCCTATCCATACCTGTCATGCACAGGAGGACCATTTACAGTTTTGCCTGGAGGGGTTTGGCCCGTGACCGATATTTATTGTGCAGGAAAAGATTCGACCTTTCTGTTTCTGGAAGATGTTTTATCAGAAATTATTGATCTTTTTCCCTCCAAATACATTCATATAGGAGGTGATGAAGCCACCAAAGTACAATGGGAAAAATGTGTGTATTGTAAAAAACGACTCAAGACTGAAGGGTTGAAGGATATGAATGAATTGCAAAGTTATTTCATCAGGCGCATAGAAAAATTCATCCATTCAAAAGGTAGAGTATTGCTTGGATGGGATGAAATTCTCGAAGGAGGACTGCCAGCAGAAGCTACTGTGATGGGATGGCGAGGATATAAAGGAGGCATTGAAGCGGCCAATCAGGGGCATGATGTGGTGATGACTCCCACTGATGATTGTTATTTCGATTATTTGCAAGGACCAGCGAACCTGGAGCCACTAGGAATTGGTGGATATTTACCTTTAAGCAAGGTGTATGCTTTCAATCCAATACCCCCTGAGTTAAACGCTGAGGCAGCAAAACACATAATGGGGGGTCAGGCCAACCTCTGGACTGAATATGTTCCCAATATCAAACATGCCGAATACATGACTTTTCCGCGTATTGCAGCCTTGGCCGAAGCGCTTTGGAGTTCTGACAAAGTTCGCAATTGGGAAGGCTTTTCGCACAGGATTCAATTGTTTATGAAACGCTATGACATAGTAGGTATTAACTATGCGAAAAGCGCTTATGCGGTCACTTCAAAAGCAAAGATCAATCCTGATAAGAATCAAC
>Ga0209123_1002523_pt1 | contig 15322 bp, 10 predicted proteins | sample BarGraIncu00431A_FD_184500 | JGI IMG/M metagenome (GOLD analysis project Ga0209123, IMG submission 184500) | Arctic peat soil microbial communities from Barrow, Alaska, USA - Barrow Graham LP Incubations 004-31A (SPAdes) (version 2) | ecosystem: Environmental > Terrestrial > Soil > Wetlands >...
GTAAAGGCGTGGTATAGGTCAATGGTCGCATGGCGCATACTAGCATATCTCATTAGAACATGCAAACCTTATGTGGCTTGATTTGCTACATATTCTTCTACAAACAAGCTAAAACTAGCGCCATTCGATCCTGACACAGATTTTAAAAGTTTTACAGAATCGTGATTTGCGCCAGGTATACCTGGGTTTATTATTAACAATTTTGGACGCTTGCAACTGATTAGCCTAGGCATGCTAAATGCTGAACCTATACAAAGAGAGGAGCAGGCACGCAGCAGACAAGAGAGGAGGAAGCAAAATGAAAAAGAGAATAGTTATTCTATTGGCCGCCTGCATCGCGTATGCAGCATCGACAAACGTCGCATCGGCGGCGTTCATGCAAAATTGGAAACTTGACCTCGATGGTGCCGGGGGGGATCCGGCAACAACCATCAAGGAATTGGTAAACACCATCGGTAATGCCTTTATTGTGAACACGGCCACGAGTGCAACAAACTTCACCTTTAACGATAACGGTTTTTTCGTCGGCAATTCCCATGATTCTGGCGCGACCATCTCAAGAAACGAGGAGTTGACGGCGACCTTCCATGCCTCAGGGACCGGGACGTTCAACGGAAGCATTACGTTCGACCCGGGTGGGGTCCTGAAGCTTTACAGTGACCCGTCCTTTGACTACGGCACGGCAACGACAGGCGGCACGTTCTTTGGCGCCAATGATGGCACCTTGATCGCCCAGTTTGCTGTCGTGTCAGGCTCAGCCACCATTGGCACTAGCGGAGTACCCAACGGTCAGATCACTGTCAGCTTGCAGGCAGATAATGGTGCAACAGCAAACGCTGCCGGCTTGGTGAACGGTTTCCGGCCCGGCTTTTTCTTTGATTCGACTGGCAGGGACCTTTCCCTCTATCTCCAGCCGTTCGAAACCGTTTTCGGATTCTCCACGACCAACGCTTCCCAGTTACAGAACCCGATCGACCCCGATTTGAGTAGTGCACTTTCGGCCTCCGGCGGCTTGTCGGTCACCAACGTCGCACCCTTTAACCTCGTGGTGAGTAATAACGGCCAATTCCGTCTCAACGCTGTTGCAGTGCCGGAGTCGGGCACCTTGGCACTCATTGGCGCCGGACTTCTCAGCCTAACCATTTTCGGCAAGCGCCACATGAAAAAAGAAATCTAACAGAAAGGGTTCACAATAACCGACCTGTTTGGTCAATTGAATTAAAAAAGAAAAAAAGCTTTATCTGCTTCTTAACGTCATCGGTTAAGAAGCTTTTTTTTATTGTGGTTTTTGTTGACCTTCGACTTGAGCTATAGGGTCTCGTGGGTGCGGCCCAGTTGCGCATTTCGCGTCCCAGGGCGTACGTCGATCTTCCCCGGGTATCCGTTCACTTTGGAACTCTCCTCAGTCTCCCAATTCTCCCAATTCTCCCAATTCTCCCAATTCTCCCAATTCTCCCAATTCTCCCAATTCTCCCAATTCTCCCAATTCTCCCAATTCTCAAGTGAGGCTCGAATTCTTACCTCACGGCAAGAGACGTACGGCTGTTTAAAAAATGACCTTCAGGGGCTACCCTCCAGGGGCGCTGTGGCCTGGATGGGCCAGGAGCGGAGGATACTTACTGAGGGGTAGGCACCAGCTACCCGCTCTATCAGCCTAATGGTGGCAAGTAATTGGAAAAGTGTTTTATTTAGTGTCGGTATTAAATGTTCGCTGGTTTAGGGGGTGAGATTGCGTGTGACGCATCTAATGTGTAATTTAGTGTAAACAATAAACAAAAAGGTGCCCGTCTCATAACCCTGTTCTTTATTTTGTTTTCGAGTCAAACCTGGTCAAAATATAATACCCAATCATATCAGAGTGGTATCTAGCCTGGCTCACGGTACGGTACAAAAAATAAAAAATGAAACTTTATGCAAGTTAATACTTGACATTGTATACAATAGGATTAAATTAATTAGCAGGAGTCAAGATGTTTGATTATGGATAGCTCTTGTTCTATTCCTGGTCGCAGCGTTTTACTTTTATTCCGGTGCACACCGGCGTGACTCCTTTTCTCATCCCATAACAGCGTTGCAACGCTGCTTATCGAAATATCTAGAACCCATTGCCTTGCATATAAGAAAACGGCAGACAGCCATCTTCACGGCTCGTTTTTTGCCGCACCGACCACCCCGGCGGACCGGTACTCCGGCCGCAGAGGTGCGTCCGGCTATCGTGAAACAGACGCGAAAGAGGGAGGTGAAAAGTGCTGCACATCGTAGTATCTGCTTCAGATTGGGCCAGGATGGTTCCCCATCATCGCTGTTTTAATCGGAGGGATTTATGCAGACAGATGCTTTCAGCACGGTAAGTAAGCAGCTCGGTGGTATTTCCAGAAGGGATTTCATCAAGTTTTGCTCGGTGATGGCTGCCGCTCTCGGGCTTCCACTCGGGGCGGGGGAAAAGATCGCCGAAGCGGTCGTCGCGGCCAAACGCCCGCCGGTTATCTGGCTTTCCTTCCAGGAGTGCACCGGATGCGTGGAGTCGCTGTTGCGCTCCAGCCATCCGACCCTGGAGCATCTGATTCTCGATCTCATTTCGCTCGACTACTCAGAAACTCTCAGTGCAGCGGCGGGCCATCAGGCCGAGGCCGCCAAAGCTGCCTCCATACTGGAAAACAAAGGGAAGTTCATCCTGGTGGTGGACGGCGCCATTCCAACCAAGGACAAGGGAATCTACTGCAAGATCGGCGGGAAAACCGCCCTCGAGATCCTAAACGAGACCGCACCCCATGCCGGCGCGATCATCGCCATGGGCTCCTGCGCCTCCTGGGGCGGGGTCGCCGCTGCGGGCGTCAATCCGACCGAGGCCAAGGGAATCCCGGAACTGCTTCCGGGCAAAAAGGTCGTCAGTATCCCGGGATGTCCGCCCAACCCCTACAACCTGCTTTCCACGGTGCTTTACTTCCTCACCTTCAACAAGCTACCAGAACTCGATAGCAAGGGGCGGCCGAAGTTTGCCTACGGCCGCATCATTCACGAGAACTGCGAAAGAAGGCCGCATTTCGACGCCGGAAGGTTCGCGATGCAGTTCGGCGACGACATGCACCGTCAGGGCGGCTGCCTCTACAAACTCGGCTGCAAAGGACCGGAAACCTACGCCAACTGCTCCTCAGTCCTCTTCGGCGAGACGGGCGCCGGCACCTGGCCTGTCGGCATCGGGCACCCCTGCTTTGGCTGCACCGAGAAGGGAGTGGGCTTCGGCACCTCGCTCTACACCTTGGCCAACGTGAAAGGTCTGACCCCGCCGGTCTTCTTCAGCGAGGCGTTTCCCAACACCCCGGGTGTCTCGAGCGGCATCAAGTCGATGGCCATGGGCGCGAGCGGTCTGGTGGTGGGCGCGGCCGGCGCCGCCATGCTGACCGGGATGGGCAAGAAAGACGAAGGCGAACTGGGCAAGGGTCCGGAAAAAAAGGGGCCGGGCGCTCAGGATAGGGAGGGGTAGTCATGCCAATCAGCAGACGGGATCTCTTAAAAGGTGCCGCAAGTGGCGGATTACTCCTAGCCTCGGGTGTCCCCGCCTATGCCACCATGTCAACTACACTCCCACCTAACGCGGTGGGGCTCCTTTACGACGCCACGCTCTGCATCGGGTGCAAGTCATGCGTCGTCAACTGCAAGACCAAGAATTGCGAGCCCGGAGGGGCGCTCTACCAGGAAGGGATGACCAAGCCTCCCTATGAAACCAAGGGGCCGGGGAACTCCGGACAGTGGGACGAGACCCAGGAACTCACCGGCAAGACGCTCAGCGTCATCAAGGTCTACAAAAACGGTACCTGCCAGACCAAGGACGCCGAGGTGGACGGCTACGCCTTCTTTAAGCAGCAGTGCATGCACTGCATCACCCCGGCCTGCGCGTCGGTCTGCCCGGGGGGAGCCTTCAAAAAGGACCCCGATAACGGGTCGGTCTACTACATCGCCTCCAAGTGCATTGGCTGCCGCTACTGCCAGCTCGCCTGCCCCTTCGGGCTGCCGCGCTACGAGTGGGACGCGGCCTGGCCAGAGGTCAGGAAATGCCAGCTCTGCAGGCACCGGACCAAAAATGGTGGGATGACGGCCTGCGCCGAGTTCTGCCCCACCGGCGCCACGGTTTTCGGCAAGGTGACCGACCTGCGCGAGGAGGCCAAGCGCCGCCTCGCCTTGAAGCCGGGCGACGAGTACCAGTTTCCTATCCAGACTGTCAACTCCCGCGACCGGCATCCCCGCAAGGTCGCTAAGTACGTGCCCAAAGTGTACGGCCTTACCGAGGTCGGGGGAACCCAGAACATCCTACTCTCCGGGGTCTCCTTCGAGCATTTAGGCTTCAGGAAGTACCTTAAAAACCAGGCCCTTCCTGAGCTCACCTGGCACTACATCGCCAAGATCCCGTGGGTCTTTGCCGGCGTCTTCATCGGTGGCACCGCGATCTACAAGATCACGCACCGGAAGGAGGGTGACAAGTCATGATGGATCTTACCAGATACATAGGTCCCAAATATAACGACCTGGTTCAGAAGCTTTTGGACGATCGTCAGACCAAGCACCTAGGGATCAAGCTCATCACCCCCTTCACGGTGGTGCTGGTGCTGCTGATCGGCGCCGCTGCCGTCGTCGCCCTTTACCGGCTGGCCTTCGGCATCGGTGCGGCCTCCAACCTGAGCGACGAGTGGCCCTGGGGGCTCTGGATCAGCTTCGACGTCCTGGGCGGGGTCTGCATGGCCGCCGGCGGATTCCTGATCGCCGGCGCGGTTTACATCCTCAACTGGAAAAAATACTACTGCGTGGTGCGCCCGGCCATCCTGAACGCCTTCTTCGGCTATCTGCTGGCCGCCATCTCGATTTGCATGGACATTGGGCGCTCCGTGGTAATTTGGAAGGCCCTGATCTCGTCGCAGATCAACTCCATTATGTTCATTGTGGCCATCCATGTGGTGCTCTACACCTCGACGCTCGCCACCGAATCGAGTCCTATGTTCTTCGAGAAGGTGGGGTGGAACGGGGCGCTCAAGACAGTTTCCCGTTGCATGGTGGGGATCGTCCTCTTCGGCGTGCTACTGTCGCTGTTGCACCAGTCCTCCCTGGGGGCCGTCTACCTGATCGCCGAGGGCAAACTCTCTCCGATCTGGTACAGCAAGTGGATTCCTTACTGCTTCCTGCTGTCCGCCATCATGATGGGGCTCTCCATGGTCAGCTTCGAGACCATCCTGACCGGCAAGTTCTTCAACCATCCCCCGCCGCGCGAGGTGCTCTCCGGGTTGGGCCGCGGCGTCATGATCGTTGGGGTCACCTACCTCGCGCTGAAGATCTACATACTGCTGGAGACCCCCGGCCTGGTGGCAATGGTGTTCGACGGCAGTTTCCTGGGGAACCTGTTTCTGCTGGAGATGGCGGTGGGGGTCGTGCTTCCGATCGTCTTCCTCTCCTTTAAGGCGGTACGCAACAACATAAACCGCCTCTTCGCAGTCAACATCCTGGTGATCTCCGGGGTGATGTTAAACCGACTGAACGTCGGGATCTTCGGCGTGCAGGAATTCGCCACCCGCTCCGGGGGGGACTACTTCCCTTCCGCTATGGAATGGATCCTGACCCTCGGCATGATCGCCTTCGCCATCCTGGGGTTCAAGATATGCGCGAAGTATCTGAACCTTTTTCCCCAGCACCACTAGGATGGAGATGGCGCACAGCCCGCGCCCAAGGCGTGAATAATCGATGAATAGAGGGGGACTAAAATGACCAGAATTACCATAGACCCAGTCACAAGGATTGAGGGACATTTGCGGATAGACTGCGAAATCAACGGCGGCAAGGTGTCCAAGGCCTGGGCGTCGGGCCAGATGTGGCGCGGCATTGAGACCATCGTGCAGGGGAAGGACCCGCGCGAGGTCTGGCTTTACACCCAGAGAATCTGCGGGGTCTGCACCACGGTGCACGCTATCGCCTCGGTGCGCTCCGTGGAGAACGCCCTCGGGACCGAGATACCGCTGAACGCCCAGTACATCAGAAACATCCTGATCGCGGCACACGCCATTCAGGACCACATAGTGCACTTCTATCACCTCTCCGCCCTGGACTGGGTGGACGTGGTGAGCGCCCTGAAGGCGGACCCCAAGAAGACCGCGCTGATCGCCCAGAGCGTCTCCAACTGGCCCATGAACTCGGCCCAGGTTTTCAGCGACGCCCAGGACCGGTTGAAAGGCTTTGCCGGCACCGGCCAGATGGGGATCTTCACTAACGGCTACTGGGGGCATCCTGCCATGAGGCTCAGCCCCGAGATGAACCTGCTGGCGACCACTCATTACCTGCAGGCGCTCGAAGTACAGCGCAAGGCGAACATGATCGTCTCCATCCTGGGCGGGAAGACCCCGCACATCCAGAACCTGGCAGTCGGTGGCGTGGCGAACCCGATCAACACGGACAGCCCCTCCACCCTCACCATGGAGCGGCTCTACTACGTGAAAACCCTGATCGACGAGTTGGGGAGCTTCGTGAACAACGTCTACTTTAAGGACGTCTGCGCCATTGGCGCCGCCTATCCCGAATGGACCGCCATCGGCGCCGGCGTGAAGAACTACCTGTCGGTCCCCGAGTACCCGATCGACGGCAAAGGGACCGCCTGCCAGCATCCCGGCGGCTATATCCCCGACGGCGACATCAGTAAGTTTCAGCAAATTCGGACCTTGCAGGACGAGTATTTCCAAAAAGGGGTCCAGGAGAGCGTCAAGCACGCCTGGTACGAAGGGGATTGGATGCGCCACCCCTGGGAGGAGGAGACCAAGCCGCACTACACCGAATTCCAGGACGATGGCAAGTACTCCTGGATCAAGGCCCCTACCTTCTACGGCAAGCCCGCCCAGGTGGGGCCGCTCGCCAACGTGCTCTGCATGTATGCCGCAGGACACGCGCCGACCAAGAAATACACCGATCTGGCCCTGGCCACGGTGAGTTCCCTGGCCGGGCAGCAGGTCGGAATAGGTGCCCTGCACTCCACCATCGGCCGTCATGCGGCCCGGGCCGTGCGTGCGGCGGTCATCTTCGAGACGCTGCAAAACCAGTGGCAGCTCCTGATAGAAAATATCGGCTCCGGAGACACCAAGACCTTCAATCGACCGGAATTCCCCAAGGGCGAGTCGAAGGGAGTAGGCTACCACGAGGCGCCGCGGGGGGTGCTTTCCCACTGGATCGTCATCAAGGACCAGAAGGTGCAAAACTACCAGGCAGTCGTGCCGTCGACCTGGAACTCCGGCCCGCGCAACGCGCAGGATCAGCCCGGTCCCTACGAGGCCTCGCTTTTGGGAACTCCGGTCGCGGACCCGGAAAAACCACTCGAGGTGCTAAGGACCGTGCACTCCTTCGACCCCTGCCTGGCCTGTGCGGTACACCTGGCGGATCAGGACAACAAGGAGATCGTGCAGGTGCGGGCTTCCTAGTTTGCGCCCCGCGCCAAGTCCAGGTAGGACAAAGCAGTAAGTGGAGCGCGGATGCAGGTAGGTGCCTTCCCCCGTCGCATAGGGGGGGGGAGGGGATTTATCCTGGGTTGCTGTCAAGAGTAGAGCGCAACCCAGGGTGAATCCCCCCGCACCCCCTATGCCCGGGGAGCACCGCAGTCGCGGCTGAGCCAGCTAGGGAGCCGGTCGGGCAAAGTGACCAGCGGTCGGAAACGATATCTTTGCCTGGGTAATCAGTCGTCGCATCCGCGTCCACCACCGCGTTTTTCTGTTTTCTCTTCGGATGAGGAGGTTTCCAGTGAATATATTAGTCCTTGGTGTCGGCAATCTGCTCCTGATGGATGAAGGCCTGGGAGTGAGGGCTCTTGAAACGATCGAGCAGCGGTTCGAAATCCCGGCCGGGGTCGAACTGATGGATGGCGGGACGAGCGGCATGGAACTGCTCGGTTATATCCAGGGACGGGATGCCCTCATCATCCTCGATGCAGTCACCTGCAACAAGCTTCCCGGGACAATCGTCAGAATGGAGGGGGACCAGGTCCCCGCACTGTTCCGAAAGAAGATTTCACCCCACCAGTTGGGCCTTTCCGACCTGATTGCGGCGGCCCACCTGACCGGCACCCTTCCAGGGAAGGTAGTCCTTTTCGGTGTCGAACCGAAGGAACTTGGTACCGGACTCGACCTTTCCGACCCGGTCGCCGGGATATTGGAACAACTGGCAGATCAGGTGGCTCTCGAATTGGAGACCTTGGGCGCAGACATGGGCCTTAAAGTGAAAACCCGGCACATGCCGACGCGGCTTGCCAGTTGCGCGCTCATGTCAGCGCACGGCGGTTAGCATACCGCGAATTGTTGCCTCGGCGACCTGACCCGAGGAGCATCAGACCCAGCCTGTGGTGCGCTTAGTCGAGGGAAAGTTGATTTCCCCCTCCCTAACCCTCCTCCGGGAGAGGGGACTTTTGGACCTGTCTGAAATTACCATTGGTAGGTTAATGAGATTCGCAGACGCATTCACGCGATCCTTGGCGGCAGGAATGCCGCTCGTTCGAGAACCTTATGACTGCCATGCCGTTTGGCCCGCCGGAAAAAATCCGGCGGGCTTTTTTGTCATTTAGCATTTACGTGCTTATCTCGGTTCTGGTTTGCTAAGGTCGGGTATGGTTGCATAGTTTTGGCCGTTTTCCCCTCCTTGACGGTGCTGCGGCACTTCGAAGCCTGCCGAACCGGCAGCCTCCTTTATCCAAAATTTGAATGCTTGCCGGAAAGCGCGCTGCACCTTTAGCTGCTCCGGTAGGCGCTGCAAAAACAAGTTCGAGGACCCAGTCTTTGACTTTTGCAGGCGGAAAGTATAAAAGTGTGAAGAAAAAGGGAAACCTGCCGAAGAATAATGCAGAAGGGAAAACCTACCTCATTAGCATTTGGAGGCAACCATGGCCTTGAAAGATGTACGTATTTTAATAGTGGATGACGAGGTGTTTTTCCGCAAGGTTTTGCGCGACATCCTGGGGAAGATCGGGTTCACCGTGGTAGCCGAGGCGGCGGACGGCAATGAGGCCGTAGAGCAGTTCCGCTCTCATCGTCCCCACGTCACCATCATGGACATCTACATGCCGGGGAAAAACGGCATAGATGCGACCAAGGCGATGATTGCCCTCGACAAGAACGCCAACGTGCTGATCTGCAGCGCCTCAGACTACGACAGTGACACCCAGGCAGCCCTGGACGTGGGCGCTAAGGCCATACTCCTGAAGCCGTTTGTACCGAAGGAAATCTACGAAGCGGTCAAGACGGTGCTGGGCGGCAAGTAATCCCGCATTCGGCCTGGTGCGCGCCCGGGTTGAGGCGCTTTGAAAATCTGTGCGAAATTGCCCTAGCCTTTTTGGCCAGCGTTGTTTTGGCCTGCATGTAGGTGAAATCGGCAGGTTGATAAGCCGGTAGAAAAAAATCCTTCTTTGTAAGACGTCTTTTGCTTGACTGGGTAATCGGGATTTGCTATAAGACAAAGCTCGCTGAGCGGGAATAACTCAGTGGTAGAGTGCGACCTTGCCAAGGTCGAAGTCGCGGGTTCGAATCCCGTTTCCCGCTCCAAATAAAAAGTAACGGCCAGGTCCTCAGACCTGGCCGTTTTTTATTTTATACCAATGGTAAGAGCGTGATGCACTAGCGCGTCATCATGACACGCACTGTGACTCAGCAAGCGCCCAACTCGCCCTGGTTGCGCATTTAGTGACGATCCCTGCGGCTAGCAAATCCCTTCAACCTCATTGCATGATAGCATGCCTGACCTCATACTCGCACCTCTCGCATCGGACACTCGCATCTCGCCTCCAATGCCTTAAATAGCGGCATACGCGACAACTTTAGTCACTCGTGGTTGCCTTGTTTAGCTATCTTTTTTGCAACCATCCGGAATCGTTAACTAAAAAAATGAGGTAAAGTCCATCGTGACTTGGCATGCGTTATGTAGTAAAGGTTATAACAGTTGTGATGCAGAAGGGTCGGCGTGCTCCTCTTGCTTAACGGAGGTACTGTACTTCGTGACACCCTTCTGTCAGTAACGGGAATGCTGATCGACAACGTTCTCCTGCCACGCTTATTAGTAAATATTTTATGTGCGACAGTGAAAACGCATCATGACCGGAGAGCTGAGTGCGAGTAAGTGGTTTTCTCCTATGATCCATTTCCCAAAGCCGGCTTGACATCTGTACTTTATTGCCAAACAATATTGAAATAAATTTGAGTGGAGCCCGAGGACGAGTGGCAAGATTCAGGCGTTAGTTGTCTTTAACCGCATCGAGTCTAGGAGAGAGTTAGGATGATTACCTGCATCCCTGATCGCGACATCGAACGTTTTATTGAAGAAGACCTGCCTTACGGCGACCTGACAACTCACCTGCTTGGTATTGGGGAGAGTTCGGGTCAGATCATTTTTTCCACCCGGGAATATACGACTCTTTGCTGCACTGAGGAAGCGACCAGAGTCCTGCAAAAGTGTGGCGCTACCGTTACCTCCTGCCTGCCCAGCGGCATCAAGCTGGCTCCGGGGATCGAATTCCTTACGGCGCAGGGGAACGCACGGTCGCTGCATGCTGGATGGAAGGTTGCCCTGAACCTGCTGGAGTATGCCTCGGGCATCGCCTCGCGGACCCAGCGCATTGTCGAGAAAACCAGAGCGGTCAACCCTGCGCTCTCGGTGGTGACCACACGTAAAGCCTTCCCCGGGACCAAGCAGGTATCGATAAAGGCGATTTTGGCCGGTGGTGCGCTGCCGCACCGACTGGGTTTGTCGGAGACGATACTTGTGTTCAAGCAGCACACGGCTTTCCTGGGCGGGTTGGAGGCTTTCCTGGGCACCATTTCCGAGTTGCGCTCAAAAGCACGCGAGACCAAGATTATCGTCGAAGCAGACACCGGTGCGGAGGCGCTGCTGGTCGCCTTGAGCGGTGCCGACATCGTGCAACTTGATAAGTTGGCGCCAGCCGAACTTGCCGATACTGTTCGTGCCCTTCGGAAGGCCAACCCGAACCTCCTCATTTCGGCTGCCGGCGGCATCAACGAATCCAATGCCGCCGAGTACGCGGCAACCGGCATCGACATCATCGTCCTGTCGTCGGTTTATTTCGGAAAACCTGCTGACATTGGCGTCATCATCAAGCCTGTCTGATTTATACCCAGCTCTATTGGTCACCAACTCTTTTCGGAGGTTCTGCGCATGAAATGTTCCCTCAAAATCGTAACTGCCCTGTTCTGTTTATTTCTGGTGACTACTCCGGCTCTGGCTGGGGATGTCAATCTATCCGTCGCCGCCAGTCTAAAGGAGGTAATCAACGAACTCTCCGATAGTTTCTCCAAAACGCATCCCGGCGTGAAGTTCGTCAAGAACTATGGTGCCTCCGGCCAACTTGCCAAACAGATCGAAAACGGCGCGCCTTCCGACATTTTCATTTCCGCCAATCTGGAGTGGATGGATTATCTGAAGAGTAAGCACCTAGCTGACAATGCCAGCATCGGCACCTTTACCTACAACACCCTGGTGTTTGCCGGTTCGCCCGGCAAGGCGTCATCCATGCAGGATTTACTGAAGCTGGACCGCATCGCTATCGGAAGTCCCAAGAGTGTCCCCGCCGGGGAGTATGCCATGGAAGCATTCAAAAAGTCCGGACTTGACAAGCAACTGGAAAAGAAACTGATAATGGCAAAGGATGTGCGTGAATGCCTGATGTATGCCGAGCGCGGTGAGGTGGACGGCGCCTTCGTCTACCGGACGGATGCACTTCAGGCAAAGCAGGCAAAGATTCTCTTCACCGTCCCACAGGAGCTCTATGCGAGGGTCATTTATCCCCTCTCCCTGACAGTTAGCGGTGCGAAAAGCAAGGATGCCGTTTCGTTTTTTACTTATCTCCACGGCAACGACGCGAAAGCGGTACTGGCGAAGCACGGCTTTGCCTCACGTTAATCGCACCGAAATGACCCATCACTGTATCTGGGTTACCGGGTTTGGTCCTGTGTCTGACTGAATCTGTAAATATACTAACTATTGCGCTGGGATAGTACCAAATAATAATTTAAGAGGCTTCTCTCAGAGCCCGTAAAATCCTAACTGCCAAGCCTCGCAGTTTATTTTAAACGGAGTCTCTTTGACCGGAAACATACAGGTATTAGCTAAAAAAAATTATTTGTTCTGCATATTTTTATATTCATACCGTTAGGTAATGAGTTATACAAGGAACCGTTAAACACTCTCCGAGCCGGACCCGCCTAAAAGGATTACCTCACGGCGTTCGGCCTATGGGTTTCGCTGGAAACGGCGCTGCCTCCCCTTTGCAAAGGAGACCTAACGGCACGGATGCTATCTGTTGACGTCAAGGGACCTTTCCATTCGGGAAGGTCCCTTGACTTTTTGGTGTCCGCGAGCGCCGGAAAATAACTGAATAAACACTCTCCGAGCCGGACTCGCCTAAAAGGATTACCTCACGGCGTTCGGCCTATGGGTTTCGCTGGAAACGGCGCTGCCTCCCCTTTGCAAAGGAGACCTAACGCTACGGATGCTATCTGTTGACGTCAAGGGACCTTTCCATCCGGGAAGGTCCCTTGACTTTTTGGTGTCCGCGAGCGCCTGGAAAATAACTGAATAAACACTCTCCGAGCCGGACCCGCCTAAAAGGATTACCTCACGGCGTTCGGCCTATGGGTTTCGCTGGAAACGGCGCTGCCTCCCCTTTGCAAAGGAGACCTAACGACACGGATGCTATCCGTGGACGTCAAGGGACCTTTCCATCCGGGAAGGTCCCTTTGCTTTTGGGATAGGCGAATTGCGCCGTATCAGGGACTTGCCACACTGATGCATTGCGAAACCCCCTGACAATGCGGGAACTGCGCTGCTTTGATAGATGAGTGCGAAGAAGAAAAAACTTTTGACCAGAGGGGGAAGCGGGTACCGATTTAAGGCTTTTCAGGAGGATGCCTCAAAGAGGCAATTTTGATTCAACTCGGCTTTGCCGAATCAGGAGGATGAAAAATGCAAAAGAAGAAAGGTTATTTGTCGGTCCGAAATCGCCAGATGGTGGCGCTTCCGCTGGCTCTGGCGATGCTGTCCGCTCCGGCCCTTGGCGCCGAAACCGCCACTGCCGTGCCGAACCAGGCAGCTCCCGCCACCGGGACCGCACCTGTGCAGCTTAGCGACATCGAAGTGCAGGCCCCGAAAGCTCCCAAAGACGCGAGCGCCGCCGTCGGGTACCGTTCGGAGTCCGTTTCCGTAGGTCCCTTGGGGGATAAAAACCCGATGGAAGTCCCCTACGTGATAACCGCGGTGCCCAGCGACCTTTTTGAAAACCAGCCGACCACCGGCATGGCGGGACTGACCAAGTACGTTCCTTCGGCGCAGTATGAGGCCAGGGGAGGGATGTATATCGGCCGTCCCGGAACGCGCGGTTTCGAGGGGACCATCTCGGAAAATAACCGCATAGACGGCCTGAACGTCTGCATGACCACGGCCTACCCCATGGAGCAGTTCGAGCGGATCGAAGTCCTCAACGGTCTGGCCGGTTCCCTCTACGGGCCGTCCGCTCCGTCGGGTGTCTTCAACCTGGTGCTCAAGCGTCCCACCGAGAAACAGTACTTCGAGCTTGACGTGAACAACGTGAGTTACGGCGGCGCCAGGAACAACACCTACTACCATGCGGACCTGAGCGGCCCCCTGGCGCACAACTTCGGTTACCGGGTCAACGTGCTCTTCGACAACGGCCAGGAATGGGCGCCGGCCAGCTCCATCAAGCGTGACCTCGCCAGCATCGCACTCGACTGGCACGGTCTCCCTAACACGGTCGTGGAAACGAACTTCAGCTACTACGATCTCAAGGAACAGGGCTTTCCCGCCGGCTTCAGCTACGGGAGCAACTCGGCAAATCCCGCCAACAATATCCAGCTGCCGGCTGCCCTCGATCCCACCCGTGCCGGTTACGGCCAGCAGTGGGCCGGCTATGAGCTTACCACGCGCACCATGAGCGCGCGCGTGAAGCACGACTTTAGCGAGGATTGGCACTTAAGCGCGGGATTCCTGGACCAGAACGCTTCCCGGAACGTGTTCCAGGTGCTGAACACCCTGACCGACAACTCCGGGAACTACAGGACGACTCTGGGCGCGCTCCCGAATGCCAACTCCACGATCTTTGCAGTGGACAGCGAATTCATGAACCTGAACGGCCACCTGAAGACCGGCCCTCTCACCCATGACCTCTTCCTGGGGACCAATGGCCACCAGAGAACCTCCACTTCGCTCAGGACCGTATTTGCCACCCAGACCGTCGGCACGGCCAATGTCAGCAACCCCGTCAGTTTTGACGAACCCGTCTGGAACCAGAAGCAGGGCTACTACAAATCAGCGGTTATCCAGCAGCAGGCCTTGACCTTTGGCGATACGATCTCGTACAAAAACTGGTCGCTGATAGGGACCTCCAGCTACAGCTGGCTCAACTCCACCAGCTACAACGCGACCGGCGCCACCACCAACAAATCCAACGACTCCGGGGCGAGCTTCGGCGTGAGCCTAACCAATAAGCCCGTCGAAAACCTGATGGTGTATCTCTCTTTCGCCAACAGCCTGCAGCAGGGCGATATCGCGCCGGCAACCGCTGCCAACGCAAACCAGACGATGTCACCTTTCCGCAGCACCCAGTACGAGGCCGGCGCCAAGCTCGCCCTGGCGAAGGTCGATCTGACCAGCGCGATCTTCCGCATCAACCGCCCTTATGCTTTCACCGGGAGCGACAATGTATTCAGTAACCAAGGGGAGCAGGTCAACTACGGCGCGGAACTGATGGCGACCGGTGACCTTACCGACCGCATCAAGGTCTTCAGCGGGATCACCGTGCTGAACCCCAAGCTGAAGGACACCGGCAATGCAAACACCAACAACAAGTCCATCATCGGCGTTCCCAAGGTACAGGCAAACGTTTATGCCGAATACCGGATGCCCTTTATCACCGGCCTGACCCCTTCACTGAACGTGCATTACGTCGACCGGCGCGCGGGCGATGCGGAAAATTCCACCTGGGCAAAAGCCTACACGACCCTCGACCTCGGGGTCCGCTACGCCACCAAGATGCTCGGAACAGATACCACCTGGCGTCTCACGGTGAACAACGTAACTGACGAACGCTACTGGGCGTCGGTTATGCCGAGTAACATCAACGGTGGCGCGGCGACCAACCCCTCCAACCCTGCCACGGCCGGCCTCGTCAACACTGCTTATCTCGGCACGCCGCGTGAGATCATCGCGTCGATGCAGATAAAGTTCTGATAAAAAGAGGCTGCGGCCTTGGGAAACTTGAAAACCGCCACTGCTGACTGGCTGAAGCGCG
>Ga0209123_1002525_pt1 | contig 15304 bp, 16 predicted proteins | sample BarGraIncu00431A_FD_184500 | JGI IMG/M metagenome (GOLD analysis project Ga0209123, IMG submission 184500) | Arctic peat soil microbial communities from Barrow, Alaska, USA - Barrow Graham LP Incubations 004-31A (SPAdes) (version 2) | ecosystem: Environmental > Terrestrial > Soil > Wetlands >...
AGAACCAACAGTAAGAGTAAGCTTATTTTATAGATGATTAAAATATGAGGTGAAGAGCCGTATGCCTTAATAGGGCAAGTACGGTTCCGTCGAGGAGCATGGGTGGTAACGCCTGTGTTTACTTAAGATGCTTTTCTTTTAAGGAGGGAGTTTTAATGAAAAGAGATTATTTGGAATTAAAAACATGTCGTACAGAAAAAGCTGAATTTATAAGCGGAAAAGAATATATTGTACTTGATACAACAAATAAATATACATATGAATATGATTTCAAAGTATTGCCTTGCTATAGGGTTATAAACGAAAGAGGTGGTGTGGAAATAGTTGTGCCTGACCAAATTTTCTATCCTACGAATAGGCTATTGCAATCAATAAAAGAAGTAGTATATTCAGGTATTTTAAATATAGATAGTTTAAAGGAAGGCGAAGTATATTCTGTTTTTAAAATGCATGAAGAAAAAGGAGAATTTGTTTATACGATATTTGATGATTCAAATAAACTAAAAACATATCCTACATCTTTATTTGTATCAGAAGCTCAATATCTTAAAATGACTACAGAGGAACTTTTTGATTTTAAAAAAGTCAAAAAAGAAGAATTATTAGAATTTCAAGATTTGAGAAAAAAAGAGGATCAAAAGATTTTAAATGAAAAATTAGAATTTGAAAATGCTAAAAAAAAGGAGGTTCAAGAATCTTTAGATGAACAAAATATGTTGCAAAACATAAAAAAATCGAATAGTCTTGAAATAGAAAAGATTAAAGAATTTATAAAAGTTTTAAGACCAAATGTAGTAGAGAATACTGCTACTACTACTTTGTTTAATAAAATTTCCCGAATTACAAATAAAATTAATAAAATCTCAATTTTTTTTATTGTCGGATGTCTTATAACAGTTGTTTCTTCAATAGTTGGTGAGATCTTATTAGGTTCAATAATTAATACAATATATTTAATTGCGGGTGTATTAGCTTACGTATATTTAAGAAATGAGTTATCTGAAAGTTTAATTAAAGATATTCCTACAAGTAAAAAACTTGATAAAGAATCGCTAAGTTTAATGGTGACCTTCAGTGATGATATATTGTTAAAATTAAAAAAAATAGAATTAAATTTATTAATCTTAGAAAGTGGGACTACTATAAGTAGTGGAACTGTTTCATTGATAAGAGAATCTGTCTCCTTTTGCTTAGATAGTTATAAAATTAAAGATACTAATTTACTAAAGGACATAAATGTATTTTTAGATAAAACACTTGAATATATATATAGCTTGATAGATGGGGATAATTCAGAGGAATTATATATAGAAAAGCAGATTTATGAAAATGTATCTTCAATTATAAACAGAAACACTGATATTTTCGAGCTTATGATTGAGGACAATAAAAAAATTAAAGAAATATTAAATAAAGTCGATTAAAGGAGTGATAATAGTGAGGGTAGAAGGATTAGAGAGAATATGTCCACTTTGTGGACAAGACAATAATTGTCAACATGGTCAAGGTGGATGTTGGTGTGATACTGTTAAATTTCCTAAGCACATCTTAGATTTGATTCCTAATGATAAAAAGGGCAAAGCTTGTATATGCAAATCATGTTTAGAAAAACACCAGAAGGGTAATAAAAGTGTTTGATACTTTAAGTTATATAGGTAAAAAACTTAATGAAGAAAAAATTGTGTGGGGAGTTGGTGCTTCTATATTACTAAATCATCATAGGCTTATAGATAAACCTAATGATATTGATATATTAGTAGATTTAAAGGATATTGAAAAGGCAGATAAAACCCTTAAAAGCATTGGGGAGAAGAAAGTCTGGGAAAAGACGGATACATACTCTACCCAATACTTCTATGAATATGTACAGTGACTGCTATTCCCCGCAATAAAATTCTAATGGGAATTCCTTTATACGGATATGATTGGAAATTACCTTTTGTAGAAGGTGTAACTTTAGCAGAAATGATAAGCCCCCAGGAAGCTGTGGCCCGTGCATTAAAATTTGGAGTTAAAATTCAGTATAATACAATTTATCAGTCCCCCTTTGTTCGGTACATGGATGAGAAGGGGGTTAAGCATGAAGTATGGTTTGAAGATGCTAGAAGTGTACAAGCAAAGTACAAGGTGCAATAGAGTACAAGTTGCGTGGAGTAAGCTATTGGGAGATAGGATTTTCCTTTCCTCAAAATCGTTTAGTATTAAATGATATTTTTGAAGTCCGTAAATTAATGTAGAATTAAAAGAACATTTAGATTATTATGGTGAGGTGTTAGGTCATGTTTCACTCGGTGATATAAAAGGTATAATAAATTGGCAAAAGCAGATACTAAAAGTGGTTGCGCTGTGTTATATAGAAAGTAAATAACTAAAAAATCATAGAATACCTATGGTTTTTGTTTTATGTAAAAGAAAAAGCTAGTATACAAAAATAAAGAAGGAAAAAAGGAGATACGATGACAGAGAGAAAAGCAATAATAGAAACAGGATGGAACTTAGACAACAGTTATGCTCGTCTGCCGAAATCATTTTTTACCAGCCTCAAACAAACCCCTGTACGCTCACCGAAGTTGATTATTCTCAATTATCCGTTGGCAACATCCTTGGGGTTGAACGTCAAGGAGTTGCAAAGCAATGATGGTGTAGCAGTGCTTGCTGGAAACCAGATTCCCAAAGGCGCTTTGCCTCTTGCTCAAGCTTACGCAGGTCATCAATTCGGGCATTTTACGATGCTGGGGGACGGACGGGCTCAGCTGCTTGGCGAACAGATTACGCCCAGAGGTGAACGTTTTGATATTCAGCTCAAGGGTTCGGGTAAAACGCCATACTCCCGCGGGGGCGATGGTCGAGCTGCACTTGGACCGATGCTGCGCGAATATATCATCAGCGAAGCAATGCATGCGCTTGGTATTGCTACCACCCGCAGTCTAGCGGTGGTGACAATCGGTGAGTCAGTAATCCGCGAAACCGAGCAACCTGGTGCAATTCTGACCCGAGTAGCTACCAGTCATCTACGCGTCGGAACCTTTCAATACGTTTCAAAATGGGGCACTGTTCAGGATCTCCGGGACCTGGCTGATTACACTTTAAAAAGACATTTTCCAAACATTGACGATGATGAAAACAACTATCTTTTCCTACTTCAGGAAGTAATCAAACGTCAGGCCGCTTTGATTGCCAAATGGCAACTAGTTGGCTTTATTCACGGGGTGATGAACACCGATAACATGGCCCTTAGTGGAGAAACCATTGATTATGGTCCTTGCGCTTTTATGGATGCCTATGACCCAGCAACAGTATTCAGTTCCATAGATATTCATGGTCGATATGCCTATGGCAATCAACCTCATATTGCCGAGTGGAATCTTGCGAGATTTGCTGAAACCCTATTGCCGCTTCTGCATGTCAATCAGACGCAGGCTGTAAAACTGGCCCAGGATGCGATTTCAGATTTTACTGAGTTATATCATTGTAATTGGCTGGCGGGCATGAGAGCAAAATTGGGAATATTTAACGTGGAGCTACAGGATGAATCTCTTATTGAGGGCCTCCTTAGTATGATGCAGAAATATGGTGCGGATTATACCAATACCTTCCTCGCATTAACTTTTGATAAGCGGTCGGATACGGTCCTGTTTGGCAGCACAGAATTTGCTCAGTGGTATGAGTTGTGGCAGGCGAGACTAGGCAGGCAACAGGAATCAAAAGCTTCATTGCATAAGTTAATGCGGAACTCAAATCCCGCACTAATCCCTCGCAACCACCGGGTAGAAGACGCATTAGAAGCCGCGGTGAAACAAGGAGATTACAGCGTGATGGAGCGGCTTCTCGATGTTCTTTCGAGACCTTATGCGCACTCACCCGAACAGGCTGATTACTCCACTTTGCCTGCACTGTCGACCCGTCCTTACCGAACATTTTGCGGTACATAGAGCAGTAGTTTATTACTGTGCTGAACATGTGTTAGTATACTTTGAAGAAAAGCACCCCTATGACTGCAACCCACGAAATGCAATATATAAAAAAGGATACAAAATTTTAAGGTACAAGAATTCTAATTGTATCTTTTTTTATAATTAAAATACATAATAAGAAAAAATAAATCACAATATTAATATATTACGATATAATGATATTGAGTGAGCTAAACTATTATTTTGGGAAAAATTACAAATATATAAGTCTAAATGGAGTTATATGGTATTTGATATTTTTATAAAATGGAAATACAATTAGTATAATTCCAATAGACCCTAGGCAACAGAACAAAGCTGAGAGTAATTCATCAATTTATAGGAGGTAGGCTTTAAGCCATTTATGTAAAACATAATTTTGAAGGGGGAAATAAAAATGAAAAAGAATATATTTGTAAAAGGTATAAGTTGCGTACATTGTGTAAATCATGTTACAGAAGCGCTAATGCAGATTGGAGCAAAAGACGTGGTAGTAAATCTTGATAAAAAGCTTGCTACTGCCGAAATAAATGATAATATTACTGATGAAGTTATTAAGGCGGCTATTGAAGAGGTAGGATATGATGTTGTACAAATAGAGAAAGCTTAAATAGAAAGATACATGTAATATACTGGTACCTATAGAATGGACACTTTGAAAAAATGTTTAGACTATAAGTACCAGTTTAATTAATTCTACTCTCTTCTTAAATCACCATATTTACTGTAGTATGAACATAAGCACTGACTTAATTTTCGGTGCTATTTTTTGTGCTTTTTTAAAATTCTATGGTAATTTTATTACACAATTTATTTAACATAATTTATTATTTTATATTGACAAATAATACCAAGAATGTTATTATATTATTGAACATCGTTCAAAACTGTGTTCAGTTTTGATGACTAAAAAAAGCAATTATTAAAACATAATTACTAATGTCCTTAGGAGGAATTATTTATATGAAAAATACTAATGTAAAAGATAAGATCATGGATGCCACGATTGAATTGATTGAGGAATGTGTATCCATAGAAAATGTAACAGTGCGAGATATCGCCGCAAAGGTAGGTGTCGGTGTTGGTCTTATCAATTACCATTTTCAAACAAAAGAAAACCTAATTAATCAATGTGTTCAAAAAATCATTGGAAATATTATTAACAAGTTCGACGCAATGTATCAGAGTCTTACTATGGAACCTTTGGATAAACTCCGTTTTCTTGCAAATTTAACTTGTACATTTTTGGTGAAAAATCAGGGAATTTCTAGGGTTTCTATTCTTTCTGACTTAATTGCCGGCAATTGTTCAGATAACACCTCTCAAACAATACAAGCATATATCCCAGTGATGAGAGAGATATGTGGCGAAGCAAAATCGGATGAGGAAATTTATCTGTCCACGCACATTTTGATTTCAACTCTTCAATCCGCATTTTTAAGAAGAGATGTTTTTATGCAAAATGCGAAAGTCGATTTCTACGATATAAAGCAGCGAGAACGATATATTGATATGGTAGTAGAAATTATTTTAAGGTAGCGAAGTAGCAAATTAATGGAAAATTATAAATTTAATTATTATTTTATTTACTATGTGAAAGGGGCGTCATAAATGAAAGTCATTGCGATTATGGGAAGTCCTCATAAAGGTAAGGGATATAAAATTGTTCAAAAGATAGAAACTGAGTTGAAACTAATAGACAATGTAGATTTTAAATATATATTTCTTAGTGAGGTTAATTTTCAAATGTGCAAAGGTTGTTTTGCATGTATATCTAAGGGTGAAACATTTTGTTGTTTAAAAGATGACAAGGAAAGTATCGAACAAGAAATTCTGAAGGCAGATGGTATAATTATTAGTTCACCGGGATATGCACAGAATGTTAGTTGGTTAATGAAGAATTTTATTGACCGTTTTGCCTATAGTTTGCACAGACCTAAATTTTTCAATCAGTCACTTATGCTTGTTGCTAACGGTGGTTCTGGGTTAAGCAAAGTTATTAAAGCACTTTCGCTTACTTTGGGTGGGAGTATCAAAGCATGTGAATTAAGTATAATGACTACCCCCTGGGAATCTACTAAAAAGTATGAAGATGAGACTGATAAAAATATAAAAAGAACCACAAGTAAATTTTATAAATCAATGAAAAGTAAAAAAGAAGTATCTCCACAATTAGGTAATTTAATATGGTTTAATATTTTCAAAAGGATTTCAAGCGTTTCAAAAGAGAATTTATATGCTGATTATAAATACTACAGTGAAAAGCAGAATTATTTCTATCATATTAAAGTGAACCCTTTGAAAAGCTGTGTTGCAGGTGCCATAGCAAGTATAGTTGTAAGAAGTATGAAAAAGCAGGTTATATTCAAGTAGATATCAATATAATAATGAAATTAATTTTAGACAATAGGGGGAAAACATGTATATTGAAACGCAAAGATTATTTGCTAGGCAATTGACTTTAGATGATATTATACCGTTTGTCGAAATGCAAAGTAATGAAAAAGTGATGAAATATATTTTAGGCAGACCGAAAGCAAAGGAAGAAAGTATTAATGAGTTAGAAAAAATCCTAAGTAGTTATGAAATCATTAGTAATGATTTCATAATAATGGCAGTAGTTAAAAAAGATGATAACCAATTTGTGGGAACTTGTGCCATTGTTAAAAATGACGATGGCGAGCATGAACTTGGATATAGATTCATTGAAAAATATTGGGGCAATAGGTATGGGCAAGAGATACTTAATAGTTTAGTTGCATTCGCCTTGAAATTGCCTTATCTTAGTCGAGTAGTTGCATATGTAAATAAAAACAATTATTTGTCTGTTAAAATTCTTGATAGTTCAGAGCTTATTTTTATTAAAGAATTTAAAGAAAGTGAAACTGGAGATGTAATAAGATATTATAAATTATTGCAGTTAGATTATAAGGATTAAAACTTTTAATGTATCTAAAGCAAGCATTATAATTATGCTTGTTTTTTAGTTGATAGCTTTATATTATTTATACTCTTATGTATTTCAGTAATTTAATAATAAACTTAAAGGATTTTAATATTTTATGTAGAATACTTTGAAATATGTAAGAGCATTTTGAAATATATAGTATTTTATGAAATTTAAAGGAGTAAATCTAGTATGAAGCATTAAAAATTAAAAGGAGCTATGAAATATGAGTATAACTAGACTAAATAAAAATAATAATTTATGGGTGAGATTTAACATGGTATTATTATTCATGGTTATATTAGTTTGTTTTTTTATAAATTTGCTGAATAAGAAACCAATCATTATTGGTTTTGTAGCCCAATTGACAGGTGGTCAAGCTGAATTGGGAGTTCAAGAACGGAACGGGGTTCAGCTTGCTGTGGAAAATATTAATGCTTCAGGTGGAATTGAAGGACATAAGATTGAGTTAATTACACGTGACGACCGTGGTACAACATATGGAGCTCAAGTTGTGGATCGCGAATTAGTTAAGGCTGGTGCCATTGCCATTATTGGACATGCAACAAGTGCACAAACCTTGGCAGGGTTGAAAGTAACAAATCCTGCCAAAGTCTTAATGATTGGGCCAACTGTATCTACTCCAGAATTAAGTGATTTAGATGATTACTTTTTTCGGGTTTATCCTTCATTTAAGGACAGTGTTCAAGCTTTTGCACAATACATTTATATGAAAGATGATATTAAACGGCTTGCTATTATTTATGATGAGGATAACAATGCATACACCAAGACCTATAGTAAAATCGTTACTGATAAAATTCAGTTCTTGGGCGGAACCATTACAGGTAAAATTAACTTTTCATCGGTGACTCAGCCGGATTTTTCTCCGTTATTATTGAAGTTACGTCAATCTAAAGCTGATGGATTGCTAATTATTGCTTCAGATAAGGATACTGCTGATATTGCTCAAAGAGCTCGGCTTTTGGGTTGGCAGATTCCATTGTTTACCTCATCTTGGGCTCCGACAGAAAACCTGATTGATAATGGAGGTCAGGCAGTTGAAGGAATAAAATTTGAACAAGCCTATGCGTTAACCAGTCAATCTAAAACTTTGCTTAATTTCCAAGCTCGTTATAAAACTAGGTTTGGTAATGCCCCTTTATTTGGAGCTGCACTTGCTTATGATGCAACAATGGTATTATCATCGGGTCTTAAAAAAACTGGAGGAAAACCTGGTGGGTTACGGCAGGCCTTGGTAGAAATTCGTGATTTCCCTGGAATAATGGGTAGTTTCTCTTTTGATGAATTTGGCGATGTTAAAAGGCCATATTATTTGAGCACTATTAGAAATGGAAAATTTGTTACTATTGAGCGGCTAACGTCAACCAATTCTGGAGGTGAGTAAATAATGGAAAAGGTTAAGGGTTCTCCCTCCCTCCGTAAAGTGTTTTTGAATTTGATACTTTTTCGATTGTTTCTTCCTCTAATGGTGGTGGAGTTAATTGCGCTTATCGGTGTAGGTTATTTAGGGGAACGTAATCTTGTAGATCATCAAAATCAGGTAGCAAAATCAGTTTCTAAAATAGTGGATTATCATCTTGATCATGGCGAGAGAATATTAGATGCTGTTGCTCGCGTAGCAGAGACATCTGGAGTAGATAATTTGTCGATTTTTATAAAAAGTACCTGGGAAGCAGCTTATGGACAATTTGAGACATTATATTATTTGGATAAAGATAACAAAATTGAAATAATGATGCCTGCTGATGTACGTTATGCAGGCTTCGAGATGTATGATATTGCAAAGGTTACTGAAAATAAAAAAAAGCAAAAGCTTATTATTTCTCGTCCTTTTATTTCCCTTCGTACAGGTGACCCAACGGTATATTTGGTAAGATATCTTTCTAACGGAGGATGTATGGTGGGTGAACTTAACTTAGGATTGATTCAGAAAGAGATTACAAATATAACAAATAGATCAGGTGAGGACTTTGTTTTTATTATGGATCAAAACGGTACGCTTTTAGCGCATCCATCTTCAGATTTGGTCAAAGAGCAAACCAATTTTAGTAACTTAGGAATATTTCATAACATCCTAGCTGGAAAAGCTAATGGTTTTTATATGTATAACGATGGGCTGGTTCTAGGAAGTGCTGTTCGAGTAGATCAAACTGGATGGGTTGTTGTAGATCAAGTACCATTGTCTGCCTTTTGGAGTTCATATGCATGGACAGTAGGACTGACATTTTTGGCATCAATGCTCATCTGGCTAACTTTGAACTGGAGCTTTCGTAAACGACTTCAGAGAAATGTTATTACCCCGATTGAACAACTTAGTCGAGGTACAAATGCATTAACAGTTGGAGATTTCAGTCAAGTGAATTTTTTGTCATCTATTCCGACTGCTTTTTCTGAATTAAATAAGCTGTCTGCAGACTTTCAGTTCATGAGTAACAACTTGCAAGCACGTGAAAATGCTCTACGGGAAAGTGAAGACCGCTATCGTGGTTTGTTCAATAGTGTACCGATAGGTCTTTTTCGTGCCACGCTAACTGGAGAAATCTTGGATATTAATCTAATGGTTATGTTCATATTGGGATATACAGACCGTGAAGAATTGCTGAAGGTTAATAGTTATACTTTATATCCATCTTTAATAAATAATAGACAGGAACTTGTTAAAATGGGAAATATATGGGATTTAACCAATGTTGAAACACAGATGATACGACATGATGGGACAATTATTTGGGTACAGATAAACAGTCATATTGTTCATGACAATAAAGAACAAGAACAATACGTAGAGGGGAGTATTCAAGATATTACTGAGCGAAGGCATACAGCAAATATGATTAATGTGCAACAAGACCTTCTTTTAAAAGCAGAAATAGATCAGCGAGAAGCACTTGAAAAAGCACTTATTATGAAAGATGAGTTTATATCATTAATTAGTCATGAATTAAAAACTCCATTAAATGTTATATATTCTGCAATTCAATTAATTGAGTGCGTTTATATTGACCAAATACCAGAACGTGTTAAAGAACTTGTTGGAAATATAAAGCAAAACACATTAAGGCAGTTGAGGCTCGCAAATAATTTATTAGATGTTACAAGACTAAATTCAGGGCAATTTAAATTAAAAATGAAAAACATTGATATAGTATTCTTAACTAAAGTTATTACACAATCAGTGGAGTTATATTCAAATCAAAAGAATATTAAATTATCATTTAAATCAAATGTTGATTGTAAGACTATTAGTATTGATGACGAAAAGTATGAACGAATTATATTAAATCTCCTTTCAAATGCCATAAAATTCACGGGAAATGGAGGTTCAATTACAGTTACAGTTAATGAAAATAAAGAATCAAATTTCGTGCAGATTAAATTAACAGACACAGGTATAGGTATCCCAAAGGATAAGCAAGAATTAATATTTGAACGATTTGGGCAAGTTGATAGTAACTTATCCAGACAAGCAGAGGGAACAGGCATTGGGTTATCTCTTGTAAAACTATTAGTTAATATTTTAGGTGGTACAATAGAAGTGGAAAGTGAATTAGGTGTGGGTAGTACTTTTAGTATATTGTTACCTAATAAAGAAGAAGTAGAAGATAGTGAATTTGAAGCATGTTTAGATATTGATAATAGGTTAGTAAGTGAGATTAAAGTTCAGTTTTCTGATATTTATTTTTGACTTTTGTAAGTACTATTTTATTTTTATTAATTTCTTAGAAAGTTGCATTGAAGTAATAGAAGAAATGACGGGTAAGCATGAGGTTAAAATAAGAATTTTAGAACGTGTTTAGATTATCGCCAAAAGGTGATAGTCTTTTTTTCTCTTAGTATGTATGCTATTGTTTCATCATCATACAGTACTGGACAAGTACCCCTAGAAGGAGAAATACAAATTTGATTTGTACTTAGGTTCTCAGAAGGGTAAGTACTGTTGCCGTAGAAATTAAATTGATATACTGTATCATCTCTGATAACATGTATTTAGATTATATATATTTAGGGGGAGTCTCATGAAATAAGACGAAGATGTATTTTTAATAATTCTTATAATAATTTTAGTGAATTAAAGTTTCATTTGAACCCCTTTTTAGAACTTGGTTTTATGCCGGAGCTGCTTGCTTCAAAAAAAAAAGTTCCTTTGGAAAGCTAATATTAGTTTTCCGAAAAGCATGAAAAAATACGAGGAGTGAGTAAAATGGGAAATTTAAAAAATAAGTTAGCACAGTTTATGTATGGCAGATATGGCACAGATCAACTGTATAATGCTTTGATTGGGGCATATTTTGTTTTGATAGTTGCTAATGCGTTTATCAGTTCTGCTATTATTAGCATTTTTATGTCTGCAGTTCTGATTTGGATTATTTTCAGAACATTATCTCGAAATGTTTACAAAAGACGCATGGAAAATGAAAAGTTTATGAAGATTTGGAAACCTGTTAAAGCGAAAGGCTCTTTGATGATTCGAAGAATTAAAGAAATTAAAACACATCGTTTTCGCAAATGTCCACATTGCAAGAAGGTACTTCGTTTGCGACGAATGAGGGGAAAGCATACAGTTAAATGTCCTTGTTGCAATAAGGAATTTGAACTGCGAATTCTATGGTAAGTATTAAACAAACTAAATCAACAGCTAAAATGGGTACAATTCAACAGAGATGAAGGCAAAATTTACAATGAAGCATCTAATTAAATATCATTTTTACATGTATGTCGGCTGATTTATCCCACTAAACGAGTAAAACGGACACCCAAAGGTCGTCCGTTCATTATATTATGATTCAATCCTATTCTCTTTAAGGTTCAATCGTGTACATAGCCACTTCATCAATTTCACGGTTTGTAGCTATAATAATATCTTTATGATCTTTTACATAATGATATACATTGGCCGGTCCACAACCTGCGTCAATATTTTCGCATTGTATCTTTCCTTTCTCAGCATCATAAGTAAGTGCAAACAGTGATTTCTCACCTTGTCTATGTCCAATTACAATAGAAGGCTTTCCACATAAATTCCCTCCATAAAGGGCATGGGTAAATTCTACTGGCTCATGATGTGCATACATTTCTTTGTAAGTTCCTTCTGTCTTCTTATATATTCGTACAGTCTCGCCATGAAAAGGTGCAAGTACAGCCAATTCCATTTCCCCGTCACTGTCAATATCCACTAGTACTGCATCGCTTGAAGGAGTATTTATTAGCTGCTTAATTTCCCATTCTGTCTCTTCTGTCTCTGGAGGTACAAACTGAAAAACTCCAATTTCGGAAGAAATTATAGCTGTCTCTACTCCCTCTTCCATCACTTTATAATATCCGTGATTCTTTAGCATCCCATCCTTTATTACAGTTAGCTGAAGCTGATAATCCTCATTAAAGTTGCTTAAATCATTTGGAAGCTTAGCCGCATATACCTTTCCAGGGCTTGACCAGTCATCTTTATATTCATGACCTGATTTTAAAGTACATGCTATTAGGAATACATTACCATTTCTCTTAATCAAGTCGAATCTGTGGACATGGGGAAGATTAACTAAAGTTTTAACACTCCATTTCCCGTCCGTGCCAGGTGTTGCTATTACAATTTTAGCTTCTTTTGAATCATTCGGGGAGTAAAATTTATGGGTTGCCAAAAACTGTCCATTAGCTCCTGGCACCTGAACCATGGTCATAACACCGCCAGGTTCATTCCACACTGTTTCAATTTCATTTCCTTCTGAATCAAAAAGTATGCAACGGTCAACTTTTTCAGCTGCTACTAAAAAACAGTTTGTATCCTTATATTTTAAAGGAGCTACCGAATAGCATTTTGTTAAATTTGCAATAACCTTTTTATTAATTTTCATATTTTCCACCTCATCTAAGATATTTATTTTATTTTTGACCGTAATAAGCATTTTCACCATGTTTTCGTAAAAAATGCTTGTCCAAAAGATTCTTGTCAATAGCCTCTAACTCCTTATTCAAATGAATACTTCTATAAGCCATTTTTGCAACCTCTTCCATTACAAGAGCATTATGCACTGCGTCCATAGCATCTTTTCCCCATGCAAATGGGCCGTGATTATTTACTACTACACCTGGTACAAATTCTGGATTAATTCCTTTAAAGGTCTCTACAATTACCTTGCCCGTTTCATATTCATACCTTCCTTGTATTTCTTCTTGTGTCATTTTTCTAGTACAAGGAATACTTCCATAAAAATAATCCGCCTGTGTTGTTCCAAAGCAAGGTATTTCTCTTCCAGCCTGCGCCCAACTTGTTGCCCAGCTTGAATGGGTGTGAACTATACCACCAATTTCCTTAAATTTTTTATACAACAATATATGTGTATCTGTATCTGATGAAGGATTTAAATTGCCTTCCACTATTTTGCCCTCAAGATCGAGCACTACCATATCTTCTAATTTCATTTCTTCGTAGGAAACTCCACTTGGTTTTATTACAATTAATCCTTTTTCTCTATCAATAGCACTTACATTTCCCCAAGTAAAAGTTACAAGCCCTTTCTTAGGAAGCTCTAAATTAGCCTCTAGTACCTTTTGTTTAATCTCTCTCAGCATTCTCCATACCACCTTCAATCATTTTTTCTTGAATAAACATTCTTGCATTGTAAATATCGCGTGTAGCTTCTTCTTTTGAAATAATCTTGTTATTATCAGCCCACATTTCTATTAAAAAAGGTCCTTGATAATTTAATTCTTTTAATTTTTTAAAAAGTGCAGCAAATTTCACAATCCCCTCACCAAAAGGAACCTCTTTAAATACTCCTGGCTTTGTTTCTTTTACATGAATTGCAACAGTGTGTGGAAGTCCAAGCTCTAGTTCCGCTTCAACATCACTACCCCACGCACTCAAATTACCTATATCAGGGTATATTTTAAACCAAGGCGAATTAAATTTAGTTATATATGGCATTGCTCTTAAAATAGTGCTTATAAATTTTGTATCCATTATCTCAAGCGCAAGCATTACGCCTGCTTTACTCGCCATTGCTATAGATTCTTCCATTCCTTCTATAAACAAAGCCTTTGTAGTTTCATCCTCTTCTTCATAATATACATCATAAGCTGCTAATTGAATTGTACGTATCCCTAAATCTACTGAAAGCTTAATTGCTTTTTTCATAATATCAAAAGCTCTTTTGCGAGTATCTTCATTTTTACTCCCAAAAGGAAATCTTCTATGACCACTTAAGCACATACTTGGAATCATAACTCCTGTAGAACTAATTAACTTCTTTAAATATTCTTTATATTGCGTCGACCAATCAAGTCTTGCTAATTTTTCATCTGTTTCATCTATTGAAATTTCCAAATAATCAAACCCAGCTTCTTTTGCTGACATGAGCTTCTCTTCCCAGGAAAAACTAGAAGGTAATGCTTTTTCATAAATGCCAATTGGAGCTCTATCTAAATCATACATCTTACCTACCCCCTTAATTAAAATTTTATAGTAAATAGATTTTATTTTTTAAAAAAACAAAGTTAAAATTTAATTATAATTTTCAACTTTGTTCTTATCTGGGTATAATGAGCTTAAATTTCTTACTGCAGTAATTCCATCTTTTAATTTATTAATATCTTTGTAATCAATATATCATCTAGTTTTTTCACAGTCAACATATTCTCAAATATTGCACATATGTTCAATTTGGTTTTAATCCCTATAGAATATAGGTTATTGTGTTAAAATTTCAAGACTATTGAAGGAGGCAAGAGAAAAAAAGTAGTAGAGATAATTATAAAGGAACCTTGGGAAAGATTAACGGAAATTGAATATGAGTTTATGAAAAGATTCAAACTAAAGCATATAAGAATTATTAATACAAAAGGATCCTCCTACGAATTAACTCTGATTAAACTTGGTAAAATTGCAGCATACTATATTGATAGTAAAATAGACAAGAACACAATACTTGGTATTTCTTGGGGCAACACCATATTTAATACGGATAAAGACATGAAAGAGAAACTTATACAAGACCCATATATATCAGATACACTTTCTCTTGCTAAAAGAGCTACCATTATCCTAACAAGCGTAGGCTCTATAGATTCTACTATTTCAAATTAAAAATACTTGAATTAGATGATGAAAAGTAGAAAGCTATAAATCTTTCTATTTTTTTTTCATAAAACTTTTGGTTCCTTTGCACAGATGTGCAATAGTTAAACATTTGTTGACACTATAGAAAAAAATTGTTATCATAAATACAAACATACTATTAATATTGATTTGAGAAAGGGAGTGAATGAAAATTAATAATAATATTATTCTGACAGAAAACATTAATTTAAAGACTACAGCTAAAGATTGGATGGAAGCTATGAGGCTTTCAGGTAAGTTATTAGTTAACTCAAACTACATTACTGA
>Ga0209123_1002526_pt1 | contig 15297 bp, 9 predicted proteins | sample BarGraIncu00431A_FD_184500 | JGI IMG/M metagenome (GOLD analysis project Ga0209123, IMG submission 184500) | Arctic peat soil microbial communities from Barrow, Alaska, USA - Barrow Graham LP Incubations 004-31A (SPAdes) (version 2) | ecosystem: Environmental > Terrestrial > Soil > Wetlands >...
AAGGAATAATTTAATTCTATACAATAAATCATCATCAAACATTTTTTTTGTAACGATTGCTGATTTTTCATCTTTAATTTTAATCACTAACTTCTTATAAGCATTATATGTTCTAAATAAAAAGAATGCTCCAATAGCAGCGAGGACAACACCGACGAGTATGTTTGGAATATCCATCTTGATTAAATTCCCTATAGCTCCCCACAGTAAACCGATAGTCCATAAGGATAAAAACAGCATACAAATAATTAATAACAATTTTTTAATTAAGTAACGCATAGATATCTCCTTCCGAAATATATTGTTAATTTAGAGATTATATAGCATATATTATCTAAATTAACAATAATTCCTTTATTTCAAGAAACATATATGATTAATGCATACCCGTTTTATTGAACAAAGGAGAGTTAGATTAAAAAATCCTGTGGAAACGATGGAAATGTCGTCAAAGCTGACATGCGGGCATGAATGTATTGGTAGTTTTATAAATTTATCTGCAATTATATGGTATTAGTGATAGCTGAGGCTCATTTGCTGCCCGGTGATTTGGCAGAGGGAGAATAAATACCTACAGTTATGAAGGTAAGCATATGTGGCAATTTTGAGAATCATTTACATATTCATAGAGGAGTTGCGAAATTATTGAAGAACATAGTATAAGATAATTTGAGTAGGTGATTATGAGTAGGTGATTAGTTATGTTGGAAAATGTTGACAAAATACTTGATGGCTTCTATACGGCGTTAGTTAGCGCTGGTATTTCTGATGAATCAATTCGGATACTTCATAGAGTAACGTTGCCACCGCATGGAGACTGTATTTTACCAAAAGGACAATGCGCTGTATATGTATTTTCACTTACCAATAATCAGGGTATTAACTGTTCAGCAGGGGCAAATCGTGTTATCAAAGTCGGTAAAGTCGGGCCCAATAGTAATCCGCGTTTTCAGTATCAGCATTACAAACCTAAGAGCGCTCAAAGTACCGTGGCTGGTAAATTATTGACATGTCCGATTTTGTGGGATTATCTTGGCATAGTTGAACTTAATGAAAGTAACATTGAAGGTTGGTTAAAGGCAAATACAGACCGGGATCATTTTTTTATCGATGGTGGACAATTGGCAATTAGGGATGAGCTAGAAGTTTATCTTAAAGGGCTTTTAGGACCGGTATTTGAAGGATAATATAAGAGAAATGGGGATGTAAGTATGACGCCGATGCTTGAAAAGGATTATCCTCTAGAAGCGGCAATTCTGGCGAAACTATTAGGTTTTACCTACGCAGGGACGCTTCCAGCTTATTTAAATAGCATCTATGCTGTAACTGAAGCAAAGTGGGAAGAAAACGTGCAACGCTTAGTAAAAAATAATAGTCATATCAAATATCTTATGATTGGTGAAGCGGCACCGGAGACATTAGGTGGTGAAGTAAGCTACTTTTATAATAACTGTCACGGAAACTGGTGTAAAGCCATTGTCGATGGGATAATTCCATGGCATCAAGTTCCAACAAATACCGAAGCGAAATTGGAAGAACTGGCCAAAAGACATTTTCTGTTGGCGGATACAATGCCTTTTGCAATAAATTATAGTATGAATAACTGTCGAAGTAAAAGGGCATATACTGAATTAGTAAAAATGTGCACGCATAATTATTTGCGTAAGAAACTGTTTGATCAACGACTTAAATGGGCTGAGAATGTTAAAGTAGCCTTTGGCGTAAAAAGGAATGCGGTAGCAATGATGGAGGCTTTCCCAGGCGGATTTATTTTGCCAAATGGACAATCTGTAAGGGTTAGCTTAGACCTTGTAGCCACGACCGAAGCTAACTATCCACATGCGGACCGAGTAAGAAAAGTATTTGAATTGAAATAGGGTTAAGTACAGTAAGAGTTAAACGTTTATAACAGTCAAAAGATGTATAAAGCAACAGTTTTTATGATAGGGAGGGAGACGTTTAAATGGAGTTGTTAGAAAAAGATATTGAAGACATCATATATACATCGCCATGGTTATTGGATGAGCGTTTTGATATTCCTAATATTAAAGGTAAAGCGAATAGGATTCCCGGCAGACAAGTAAATGTGGGAAACAACGGCGTAAATAGATATATTGATTTGTTATTTCGAGATACCAGGGATAATAGACCGGTTATCATTGAAATTAAAAAGGGCGATCTTATCAGGGAAAATATTGCACAGATTCTAGAATATAGGGCTTTGGTAATTTCACTTGATGAGGAATCTAGGATTGAGTGGCTAGACGAGTTTGGTAGAAATTATTATTGTCCTAAGCTCATGCTTATTGGTACGAATGCCTCAGCAGAAATAAGAATAAGTGCAAACTTGGCAGGAATAGAAATTCGAACATTGATGGGTGAAGAAAAGATTGCTGTTGATTTTACAGAAATTAGTCAGATAAACCAAAGATTAAATGAATGGAATAATTTCAGGAAATCTGGTAATAGGATGCTGGAGGAGCGGGATGATTGGGTAAGGGAAATTTATGATTGGTTAAAAGATGTTGTTAATAGTTTTGATAATAATGAAATTACTGTGAAAAAACTTTATGAAACTTCTAAAAAGGATTCGTGGGTAGCAGGGTGGACGTTTCCCTTTATAAATTTATCTGTTCTTTATAAAGAAAATTATCTCTGTGGACTTTATGAATACTATGATGAGTTAATATGTTATTCAGATGAATACATATATTTTGATTTTTTTATTCAAGTGCTTGAGTGTGGTGATGCTAATGAAAAAGGCACTAACCATATTGAATCAAAAGCAAAAGAAATATTAAGAGCAAGAGGGTACGATGTCATTAAATTTGAGGGTGCGTGTCTAACTATTAAGTTCAACAGAACATTGCTTGAAAATGTTGGACAATTTAAAGAACGGTTAGCGACTTTAATTGATGACGCAGTATATCTAAATAATGAACTAGATATACGTGAATTGACCTAGTGATGTACTGAAGATTAACTGAAGAAGGAAATGATATTAGCGGCTTGGGATGGAATTCCTAGGCCGTTGTTTTTTTCGTCAATACCTAGGGGTAAGTCAAGCATACCAGCACTATTAACTATCCTCTATCATAACTTGACTTTACAGTCCAAAAGAGTGATTAATAGACTGTAACTTGATACAAAGGAGAATTTTAATGAGGGTCAGAATCATTGAGCCTAACAAGACATCAACACGCAAAAGAGTCTGTGCTTATGCCAGGGTATCATCCGCAAGTGACGCCCAAGGCGACTCACTCGAGAATCAAACTACTTATTACAAACAACTGATTGAGAACAACCCAGAATATGTATTCGTTGGTATCTTTGCCGACTTCGACTCAACAGGGACTAAGGCTGACCGGCCAGAGTTTCAAAAGATGCTAGCCTTGGCAAGGGACCATAAAATTGATCGCATCTTAACCAAGTCGATCTCCCGATTCGCCCGCAATACAACGATAATACTGGAAGTGGTCAGAGAACTAAAAGCCTTAGGTGTGGAAGTCATATTCGAAAAAGAAAATATTTCTAGCCTTAATGGGGACTGCGAGCTGATGCTCTCGGTCCTCTCTTCTTTTGCTCAAGAGGAAAGCAAGAATGTTAGCGATAATATAAAGTGGCGATATAAGCGAAAGTTTGAGCAGGGTGAAGTTGCCATCAATGCAACAAGGTTTCTAGGCTATGACAAGGATCAGTACGGCGACCTGGTGATAAATAGGAGTCAGGCAGAAATTGTTGAACGGATTTTTAACGACTGCGTTAACGGTAAAGGTTCCTTTGCAATTGCCAAGGAACTGCAGGATGAAGGTGTGCCAACCATTGCTGGAGGCGATTGGCATTCCAGCACCATTCTAACCATACTCAAGAATGAGAAATACAAGGGTGACGCTAAATTGCAGAAGACCTACAGGAAGGACCATCTTTCTAAAAAGAAGTGTATCAACCATGGTGAGCTTGATTGCTATTATATAGAAGGAAACCATTCGCCCATCGTCACTAAAGACATCTGGGAAGAGGCGCAAAGGCAGATTCATTTACGGGCTGAGGCGAAAGGTAAGGGAGATTATCAAAACCGCTATCCGCTAACAGGGATGCTCTTCTGCAATAAATGCAAAGCTACTTTAATGAGGCGAACCTGGAATAGCAAACATGCCTGCAAGAAAATTATGTGGCAGTGCAGCACATATATTAATGAAGGAAAAAATTCATGCTCGGGTACAGTGATTGAAGATGATGTGATTTCCAGGATGAACATACGAAAAAAGACAGTAATTGAGGAGGTTATGAAGAATGGCCAGAAACATTACCGTTATACCAGCAAGGGCTAATAGGACCAGCCTTGCAAAGAACATAGCACTGAAAAAAGTTGCAGCTTATTGCAGGGTGTCTACCGATTCCGCGGAGCAGGCATCAAGTTATGATGCGCAAGTTAGCTACTACACTTCATATATTACTGGTCACGCAGAGTATGAGCTTGCAAAAATTTATGCCGATGAGGGCTTGAGTGGCACGAGTACCAAAAAACGAGAGCAATTTAATCTGATGATTGAAGATTGTAAGGTCGGTAAAATCGATATGATCATAACGAAGTCCATCTCCAGATTTTCAAGAAACACACTCGACTGCTTGAATTTTGTAAGGTTACTCAAGGACTTAGGTATCGGGATAATTTTTGAGAAGGAGAACATATTTACGCTCGATTCTAAAGGTGAAGTACTGCTTTCCATTTTAAGCTCACTGGCGCAAGACGAGAGTCGTTCAATCTCCGAAAATTCTACCTGGGGCATACGCAGGCGCTTTGAACAAGGAAAGTTGCATTTAAACCACACTAAGTTCTTAGGCTATGACAAAGACCCTAATGGCAATCTCATGATTAACCAGAAACAAGCCAAAATAGTGAGGCTGATATATCGGGAGTATTTGGACGGTAAAGGTGCTACCAGAATTGCTAAAGATCTAGAAGCTGACGGTGTGAAAAATTGGAGTGGCAAACCGAAGTGGCATGGAAGTACTATTCAGAGTATGCTCACTAATGTGAAATACAAAGGTGATGCTTTGTTGCAAAAGAGCTATACGGTCGATTTTCTCACAAAAAAACGGGCTAAAAATACTGGGCAAGTCCCACAGTATTATGTCGAAGAGAGTCATCCAGCAATCATTGACAAAGATCAGTGGGAGGCAGTTCAGCTTGAAATGGAGCGCCGAAAGGCCTATTGCTTAGAGCATGGGATCCAGAAGATTGAGTATGCGACAACGGATAATCCTTTTGCAGGGAGGGTTATATGCGGAACTTGCGGTAAGGGGTTCGGGCGAAAAGTATGGAACAGTACAGATGAGATACGCAGACGGATCATCTGGCGGTGTAATGAAAAGTATTCGGTTAAGGGTGAGAAGGGGTGTGAAAGTAAGCATATTGATGATGGAGTTTTGTACCAGGCGTTTGTGGGGGCCTTTAATGCGATTATCGAGAATAAGGACTATTTTATGAAAAAGTGGCAGGAACGCTTGGGTAACGATAATTTGCTCAGGCGTTATAAGGCGAGGCAGTTTATTGGGATAATAATGGATGCAGAGGTGATGGTTGAATTTGATGTGGGGTTATATTTTGCTTTTGTGGAGAAGATGACGGTTTTTGATGGGGGTAGGGTTGTTGTAGGGTTGCTTGATGGGACGGCGGTTGAATGTGAAATTTAATAGGAGTGAGCTGGTTGGGGTGGTTTGTAATTGAGTGGATACTTAAGGTGCCAACGAACGCATAACAGTATAATTTTGGACTTGAAATGCTTCCATTTTAACAAATGCTGTGACATTTTTTTACCTTATTTTTCAAGATTATGGTAAGATTATAGCACAGTATTTTTTTTGCACCAGAATCGAAAAATTAAGGGCAAATTGTATTAACATGGAGGTTTGTATATGCAACTATATAGCGTAATAAAAAACGATGGTCCAGGTAATGTATTGGCTTGGAAATTCCAAGGTGAAGATTTTAATACTGGATCACAACTTATCGTAGCTGAATCCGAAGAAGCTATTTTTGTCAAAGATGGTATAGCTGAGCAAATTTTTGATGGTGGTAAATACACATTAAGCACAAATAATTATCCGTTTATCAGTTCACTTAGAAGCTTCATGTCCGATGGGGTAAGTGCTTTTAACTGCAAGGTGTATTTCATAAATAAAGCTCACAGGCTTGAACTTTTATGGGGAACTGATTCTCCTATTCAATTGCGAGACCCAGTGTGGAAGTTGCAAACAAGTATAAGGGCAAGGGGCTCATATTCAATCCGGGTTTCAGACTCGAAGAAGTTCTTGATCAAACTTATTGGTAATAATATTCAGTATTTTACTCAAGAGGAGCTGAATGGGTATTTTAGAAGCGCTTTTCTGCAGTATATCAAGGATAAAATTGCTAAGGTAATAGTGGATTCTGGCCGGGAAATACTGGATATTGTGAATGAAAAAACCATTATCGCATCGGCATTAGCACCTGTGCTGAATGAAATTTTAGACGAATATGGAGTTGGGCTTGTAAATTTTTATATAAATGATATTTCAATTCCGGACAATGACCCGTACTTTGAAAAACTTAATAAATCGATTGCAGACAAAAGTATCATGAAAATTCTTGGAGAGGATTGGGGTAGACAAACGTCGGCGAATATATTAGGCGATTTAGCAATTAATCCAGGGGCGGGCGGTGCGGCGGCGGCCGGAGCTGGTATAGGTATGGGAATAGGAGCTGCTAGCGTTTTTGGTAATATGGCTACCGAAATTTTTAAACCAATGAGCCAGTCAGGTCAGCAGCAATCGGCTCTGCCACCGCAGACAAACCAAACTGGGGCAATATTTATCCAAAAAAGTGCTGCCATTCCAAGTAATATAGTCGAATGTCCATTGTGTAAAACGAAGAATACTCAGGGGGCAAAATTTTGCAATGAGTGTGGGGCGCTAACTTCTCAGCTACAGCAGGTAAAACAGGTTGGGGCAAATGCGATCAAAGAAAAGGCCTATTTGGCTACTGCTCCTCCTAAAATATTAACATCTGAACCAATTACGGATCACGTTCACTTTTCTATTACAGCACCTTCTACCATGATGCCAGGGAATTTGTATATCTTGAAGGTTTGGGCGCATATTGAAAAACAGCTCCAGATAGTGGTTAGACAAGCTAAAAGAGAACGGAGTGATATATATATTGAGTCTACAAGTGGCGGGTTGGTTGTTCGCGGAACGAGGATTTCAGCGTACCTTGCCATTCCGAATTTCTTCATTCCAGATTGCCAAAATTCCATCAGTTGGGTAGGAGAAGTAAGTAAAGCCACGTTCCCAGTCAAGGTACCTGAAGGCCTTAAACACGGAGAATACTTTGGCAATGTGACTTTTTATGTAGAGGGTTTATTAATCGCAAAACTTTATTTTGCAATAAAAGTTACTTCCTATGAATCAGATATTGAGAAAATCATGACACGGGCAATGCGTGTGCGAAGTGCTTTCGCCTCTTATGCCAGTGAGGATCGCGACCAGGTCTTGGAGAGAATCCAAGGAATGAAAAAACTTCGGCCAGACTTAGACTTATTCATTGACGTCGTTACCTTGCGATCCGGCGAATATTGGAAAGGTCGTCTTCTAGATGAGATATCCCGGCGCGATATATTTTACTTGTTTTGGTCTAGCGCGGCTAGCCGATCATCATTTGTAGATTGGGAATGGCGAACAGCGCTTGATAAGAGGGGAATGGATTTTATTGATCCAGTTCCGCTTGATTCTCCGGATAAGGTTCCACCGCCGAAGGAACTAGCCGACCAACTACATTTTAATGATTGGATATTGGCTTTTAAAAGAACAAAGAATGAATAGCAAAATTGAAGAGCCTAGAATTAGTTCTTGGTTGATAAGATGACAGTTTATGATGGTGGAAGAGTAATTGTAAGTTTGCTTGATAGTACAGATATTGAATGCGAAGTAGAATAGAAGTAGAAAATGGGCCGGTTGAGGTGGTTTAATATCATCTTGACGGGCTCTTTTTTTGTTTATATTACAATTCCATTTATAGAGAGATAGTGTGACTAATAAAGGTAGTGATGGAAATTAATTACATGTAAAACTGTCGCAAAAATTATTGGAATTTGTTGGGGTAAATGATATTGATTTTAAAGGTAATTGTTATTTTTTGTTGAACTATTTATTATTATTATACTATTATTATAAGAATTTTGATAAAAAATAGTCGGGAATATTAAAATCTAAATTTATTAGCGATTATCTGTAAAAATACAAGGAGGCTATTGCAATGACATATATCCCTAAACCTATTGATACAAGTAACATTAAACTTACCCACCAAATACTGGAGCTTACCGAACGATTATCTGATAACGCTCACGATATCTGGGCTAGACAGCGCATAACAGACGGCTGGAAATACGGCGCAAAGCGGGATGACACCAAGAAGGAGCATCCCTGCTTGATTCCCTATGTAGAGTTGCCGGAATCGGAAAAGGAATATGACCGTAGCATGGTAATGCAGACATTGAAAGCAATCGTCGTCTTGGGTTACCGGATAGAGAAGGTTTAAGTTGCAGAGATGTTGATAAAATTAATTATTTGGAGGTGCATTATACTGAAAATGAATCAATCACTTCACCCACCCCGGACGATACTGTCTGTGCGTGTAGGTGTTACTGGGCATAGGCCGGACAGGTTACAAGAAGCGAACATGGATGTTATGGCTGAACGTATTAGGGATGTTCTGGGGAACATTCAAAAATCAGTAACTGAACTTTATCTTTCATTACACACATATTATATTAATACGCCACCGGTTGTGCGTTTGATTTCTCCTCTAGCTGAGGGTGCCGATAGGATTGTCGCTCGCGAAGCACTTGACCTTGGATATGAACTTCAGTGTCTGCTACCCTTTAGGCGGGATGAGTATGAAAAAGATTTTGCAGATGATGCGTCAAAGAAAGATTTTTGGAAGCTACTTGATCACGCAACGGCAATTTTTGAAATAAATGGGAGCCGTGATGAAGCCAGTGGGGCGTATCAGACAGTTGGTAACGTGTTGCTCAACCAATGCGATCTTTTAGTGGCTGTGTGGGACGGTGAACCCAGCCGGGGACCGGGAGGAACAAGTGAAGTTGTTGCCGAAGCGATAGCACAGGCGATTCCTGTTATCTGGATTGAGTCGCGAACTCCGCATTCTATTACGTTATGGCGAGGGAATCAGGAATCCAGGGAATCTGAATGGAGTAACGTTTTATATAGTCAAATTCATGCTCTTATACAGCCACCTCAACAAAGTAGCAAGTCAAATTCATGCAGTATTACGGGGTATTATGCTGAAAAACAGGGAAAGGTGTCTGTCATCGGGTGGTTTTACCGGACATTCCGTGATGTCCTATCCGGTGAGACAATAAGGAGACCTAGTCTGACCATGCCTGATGTCATCAAAACAACCAGACAAGAGTGGGACACGGTTTGGTCGAGTTTGCTTAAAAAGCCAACGACTATGGTGGAGTTTTTAAATTTACGGTTTCTCATGCAGTATGGATGGGCGGATAAGCTGGCCGATTGGCATGCCAATCAGTATCGAAGCTCATTTATTGTCAATTATTTATTAAGCGGGTTTGCTGTACTGTTTGCTCTGCTAGCCGAAGTTTTGACCAGGGTACATTTCGTGTCCCTTGATGCGGTAGTTCATTTCGGACCATTGACTATTACAGGGCAGACTCCTTACATTTTTGGTGAGCTTCTTGTTATCACCGCTATTATTTTTATTACTCAATGGACAGGTTATTCCCATAATCATGAGCGATGGATCAATTACCGCTTTCTCGCGGAATTATTCCGGTCGATGCGTATATTAGCTACAATGGGTCTTGTTACATCATTTTTTCGTATTCCCGCGTATAGTACCTTTGACGATGTACGTAGCTCCTGGATGAACTGGCATTATCGCGCTGTTGTCCGGGAAGCTGGATTGCCGACTGCGAGTATTGGCAACGAATATTTAAAGTTTTGCCGTGAACTGCTGCAACACGAAGTTTCTGATCAAATATTGTTTCATGAATCTAATAAGTGCCGTTATCATAAGATTGGGCATCGGTTGCATCGGTTTGGTGTGATTTGTTTTAGCCTGACGCTTGTTTCTTGTTTTGTTCATTTGGTTTTTCACTTTGAGTATGCTAGTTGGCTGACTCTGCTTTCAGCGGTATTACCAGCATTTGGTGCTGCTGCTGCGGGGCTATTGTTTCAAGGCGAATTCGAACGAATGGAATTACGTGCTGCGGCGATGCAGGCACGATTGAAGGAAATTGACGCTGAGCTAATAAAGCCGCGGGATTTTTCCTATCGCGAGCTTTGTTTAATTGCCGAGACAGTGGCGGAAACGATGATTACAGAAGTTCTTGATTGGCGTACTATGTTTCAAACTAGGCCGCTGCGGCTGTCATAATAAAAGAGAGACAATATGATTTATACTTCAAACCCTCTTCCGATTTCCGAAATAACTCTACCTGATGACGTTGTATCTCTTACCGAATTGCTAGCAAAACATGCCCATGATGTTTGGGCAGTGCAACGGATAAAGGACGGCTGGGGTTACGGCCCCCAGCGGGATGATGCAAAAAAAGAGCATCCATGTCTGGTGCCTTATGAGGATTTAGCCGAATCGGAAAAAGAATATGATCGCAACGCGGCGATACAGACATTAAAGGCTATTATTGCTTTAGGCTACCGGATTGAAAAGAAAGAACGTTCATAAACGTTCTCAAATCCCTGAAATACGTTTTCAATAGGGGGAGTCGCGGTATTTTATCTCGCGTGGCAGGGGTAATTTTTAATTTATCCGTGTAGTGGTTTCACCTGCTATATTCCATCAGGTCGATACGCGCTTGGATTATTTAATCAAGAAAGGCAACTTGGCACTGGCTAGGTTACTGATATTAGAACTAGGACAACAGGCTTTAGGCGAAAATGGTGACTGGGTATTATTACACCGTGAGCGCCCGCTAGAGATGCCCCATGGCGCAGGATGACTACAATTTGTTAAATGATTGAAAGAAATCGTTCTGTTATTACATCACTCGCTGTTTCATTAACCAATGGAATAAGGCATCGCTATCAAACTTAATATCCATGGGAATTAACGCTAGCCTGTCAGATGGCTATGGACATATATAGAAGGGGGGCAAATCTATGTCATATGACATCTTTATCTCGTATTCGCACAGAGACAACGAGAATGGGCGTATCACCGAATTAGTCAATCATATTTGCGCGGACTTTGAGGCATTTGCCGGACGACCACTGAATCCATTCTTTGATGTAAACGCAATACAAGGTATGGAAGACTGGCGGCACAGGATACTAAGAGGACTCAGGGACTCTCATCTGTTCTTAGCATGTCTTTCCCCTGATTATCTGGTCAGTCCGTTTTGTGAAGGCGAGTTTAATGAGTATTTAAACTACGAGATCGGACGATGCCACGGTGGCGAGGGGGTGGCTCCCATTTATTTTGTCGAGGTTCCAGAATGGGATAGTAAGGATTTCGAGCGACAATGCGCAGAGTGGGTGACAGAGATCCGCCGCCGCCAATACTTCGATCTTCGCCCCTGGATGGAAAATGGGGATGAGGCATTGCGGGATATAGAAGTAAAGAACCGAATGCAAAAACTCAATGAGCAGATTAGAGAACGCATCATGCGAGGAGAAAAGGCACAAAACGCTTTAGGTAATGTAGATGCCCATAATCCTCATTTTATTGGCCGTTTTACAGAAATGCGACGATTACGGGAAATTGTAACTTACGGAAAAGTGGGTGTGCTAACGGCTGTCCATGGGTTAGGTGGCATGGGTAAGACAGCTTTGGCCATCGAATATACCCATGCCTTCGCTCATGAATATGGTGGGGGACGCTGGCAGGTCCGCTGTGAAGGGCAAGATGATATTAGACTTGCTTTAGCATCGCTGGCCACGCCGCTTCATATTGAGTTCAATGACGATGAAAAAAGAGACGTGAATCTACAACATCAACGTGTGTTGGTAGAATTGCACCGTCTATCTGACAGTCGTGAGCCTCATCGGTGTTTACTGTTGCTAGACAATGTTGACAAGCCCAAGTTGTTGGAACCGGCCCAAACCAGATGCCTGCCTGCTGCCGATTGGCTTCATGTCATCGCTACTACACGGATGGGAGAAAATGACCTCTTCAGACGGCATAGTGACAGAGCCTTCCTCCCGGTAGATGAACTGCCAGAAGCAGACGCACTGGTGGTAATCGAGAACTACCAACCAGGAGGCTGCTTTGTTGACGACAACGAACGTGAGGCTGCTAGAGAGATAGTGAACCTATTGGGACGATTCACTCTTGCAGTCGAGACGGTTGCGGTATACCTAGGTCAATACGCTGATGATGTCACGTGCTTTGCGTTTTTAAAACGGCTAAAAAAAGAAGGTGTCGAGGGCCTAGATGTTGCCGCCGGGCAGACAAGTGAAGGAGTGTTGCACGGCGAAAAAGGGCTTAAAGCAACACTGTTGCCTACAATTGAGCGGCTGGACGAGGCTGAATTATTGACAGTTTGCTATGCGGCGTTAATGCCACCTGATCATGTGGCATTACCATGGTTGAAGGCGTTGGTTGCTAAAAAGTACTCTCATATTGGCGAAGAACCCGAAGTCGGGCATCCTGACCCTTGGAAAAAAATCCTTCGGCATCTAATCAGTCTGCGACTGCTTCAGATTACAAATGTTATGGACGCTAATAAGCAACCACTCGTTACCCGCATGCATCGGTTGGTGCAGGATATCATTCGCTCTCATATGGCAGATTGGATGACTGAATTGGAACCAATTTTACAATCACATCTTATAGATGGCGATGATTTTTTTATAGATAATTGGGTGAAGTTGGAGAAACGCTGGGAAATTGCCCCCTTGACTCACAGTGCATGGTTGTGGATGGATAGGGGCGATAAAGCAGGAGCCATTCTTGCAGATAGGGTGAGTTCAATTTTGCAGGTTCTGGGCAACCTGGCGGAAGCGAAAAGGCTTCTGCTGAAGGCGATCTCGATACGAGAAAAAGCGTATGAGGCAGATCACCCGACGCTGGCCACTAGCTATTCCAATTTGGCGGCGGTGGAGCAGGCTCTGGGCAACCTGGTGGAAGCAAAGAGGCTTCTACTGAAGGCGATCGCGATAAATGAAAAAGCGTATGAGGCAGGTCACCCGACGTTGGCCATTAGTTATTCCAATTTAGCGACGGTGGAGCGGAATCTGGGCAACCTGGTGGAAGCGAAAAGGCTTCTGCTGAAGGCGATCTCGATACAAGAAAAAGTGTATGAGGCAGATCACCCTATGCTGGCTACAAGCTATTCCAATTTGGCGACGGTGGAGCAGGATCTGGGCAACCTGGTGAAAGCGAAAAGGCTTCTGCTGAAGGCGATCTCGATAAATGAAAAAGCGTATGAGGCAGATCACCCGACGCTGGCCACACGTTATTCCAATTTGGCGACGGTGGAGCGGTCTCTGGGCAACCTGGTGGAAGCGAAAAGGCTTCTACTGAAGGCGATCGCGATACTAGAAAAAGCGTATGAGGCAGGTCACCCGACGTTGGCCATTAGTTATTCCAATTTAGCGACGGTGGAGCGGAATCTGGGCAACCTGGTGGAAGCGAAGAGGCTTCTGCTGAAGGCGATCTCGATAAATGAAAAAGCGTATGAAGCAGATCACCCGACGCTGGCCACAAGCTATTCCAATTTGGCGACGGTGGAGCAGTCTCTGGGCAACCTGGTGGAAGCGAAAAGGCTTCTGCTGAAGGCGATCTCGATAAATGAAAAAGTGTATGAGGCAGATCACCCGACGTTGGCCAAAAGCTATTCCAATTTAGCGACGGTGGAGCAGGATCTGGGCAACCTGGTGGAAGCGAAGAGGCTTCTGCTGAAGGCGATCTCGATAAATGAAAAAGCGTATGAATCAGATCACCCTATGCTGGCCACAAGCTATTTCAATTTGGCGGCGGTGGAGCGGGATCTGGGCAACCTGGTGGAAGCGAAGAGGCTTCTGCTGAAGGCGATCGCGATAGAAGAAAAGGCGTATGAGGCAGATCACCCGACGTTGGCCACAAGCTATTCCGATTTGGCGTTAGTGGAGCGGGATCTAGGCAACCTGGTGGAAGCGAAAAGTCTTCTACTGAAGGCGATCGCGATACAAGAAAAAGTGTATGAGGCAGATCACCCTACGCTGGCCACAAGCTATTCCAATTTAGCGATGGTGGAGCGGGATCTGGGTAACCTGGTGGAAGCGAAAAGGCTTCTACTGAAGGCGATCGCGATACTAGAAAAAGCGTATGAGGCAGATCACCCGACGCTGGCCACTAGCTATTCCAATTTAGCGGCGGTGGAGCAGTCTCTGGGCAACCTGGTGGAAGCGAAAAGGCTTTTGCTGAAGGCGATCTCGATACAAGAAAAAGCGTATGAAGCAGATCACCCGACGCTGGCCACTAGCTATTACAATTTGGCGGCGGTGGAGCAGGATCTGGGCAATCTGGTGGAAGCGAAAAGGCTTCTACTGAAGGCGATCTCGATACAAGAAAAAGCGTATGAGGCAGGTCACCCGACGTTGGCCATTAGTTATTCCAATTTAGCGACGGTGGAGCAGGATCTGGGCAACCTGGTGGAAGCGAAGAGGCTTCTGCTGAAGGCGATCGCGATAGAAGAAAAGGCGTATGAGGCAGATCATCCTGCGCTGGCCACAAGCTATTCCAATTTGGCGATGGTGGAGCTGGATCTGGGTAACCTGATGGAAGCGAAAAGGCTTCTGCTGAAGACGATCTCGATAGAAGAAAAAGCGTATGAGGCAGAGCACCCTGCGCTGGCCACAAGCTATTCCAATTTGGCGATGGTGGAGCTGGATCTGGGTAACCTGATGGAAGCGAAAAGGCTTCTGCTGAAGGCGATCTCGATACAAGAAAAAGCGTATGAGGCAGATCACCCTATGCTGGCCACTAGCTATTCCAATTTAGCGACGGTGGAGAATGCTCTGGGCAACCTGGTGGAAGCGAAGAGGCTTCTGCTGAAGGCGATCGCGATACTAGAAAAAGCGTATGAGGCAGATTACCCGACGCTGGCCAAAAGCTATTCCAATTTAGCGACGGTGGAGAATGCTCTGGGCAACCTGGTGGAAGCGAAGAGGCTTCTGCTGAAGGCGATCGCGATAGAAGAAAAGGCGTATGAGGCAGATCACCCGACGTTGGCCACAAGCTATTCCGATTTGGCGTTAGTGGAGCGGGAT